>Ga0209347_1000060_pt1 | contig 315379 bp, 276 predicted proteins | sample AutmiccommuBRH23_FD_187382 | JGI IMG/M metagenome (GOLD analysis project Ga0209347, IMG submission 187382) | Deep subsurface microbial communities from Mt. Terri, Switzerland - Autotrophic microbial communities BRH/23 (SPAdes) (version 2) | ecosystem: Environmental > Aquatic > Deep subsurface... | reverse complement strand
TTCACCTTCAAGTAATCATCCATGGCTAACTTATGGAAAAAAACTGAATGGTAATCCTATCCTTGTTCCTGATCATTAGGACATTTCTATTTAGCCAGATTTAGGACATTTTAACTTAGCCTTGACATGGCTAAATTATTTGGTACCATATGTGATTCTTAAAATAAGATAAAATTCACCTATGGAAAACAAAACACTTACACATATCGATTCAAGTGGGAATGCCAATATGGTTGATGTTGGTGACAAACCGATCAGCCATAGGATTGCCAGGGCAAAAGGGCAAATAATTCTTTTAAAAGAAACTCTTGAAATGATTAAAACAGGAATTTCAAAAAAAGGAGATGTTTTGACAGTCGCTAAGATTGCTGGAATTCAAGCTGCTAAAAAAACATCAGAATTAATTCCCTTATGCCATCCGCTTATTATTAATAAGATTGATATTGACCTTATAATCGATGACGATTTACCAGGCGTTCAAATCGAAGCATCTGTTGTTACGGATGGAAAAACTGGAGTGGAAATGGAAGCATTAACTGCCGTGTCTGTTGCAGCCTTGACCATTTATGACATGATTAAAGCAGTTGAAAAATCAGCTCATATTGAAAATATACGTCTCGTGGAGAAACGGGGTGGTATGAGTGGTGATGTGGTAAACGAATAATAAAAATTAATTTAATGGAGATTTATTTGAATTTAAAAATTTTATTTTTTGCAAAATTAAAAGAACTTGTGGGTTCATCAGAAATTTTTCTAACTCTTAAGAATGAATGTACAGTGTCCGATCTAAAGAATGAATTATTAGGCAAATATCCGAATTTAAAAGAATATTTGCCTATCATGATTGTTTCTGTTAATCAGAATTTTGCTTTTGATGATGAACAAATTCCGGATAATGCAGAAATTGCTTTTTTCCCTCCTGTAAGCGGTGGAAATTTGGATGAAGATATATTTGTTGATGTTGCGTACGATGAATTGGATTTTAATATATTGGTCAGTAAAACCATTCAAAATAGTACCGGAGCAATCGTTATGTTCACAGGAGTCATACGGGGAGAAACAAAAAATTCGGAGCACCCCAATACCAGTGGACTTGAATATGAGGCATATATTCCGATGGCCAAAGCAAAAATGCTCCAGGTTGCTGAAGAAATTCGTAGTAAATGGCCAACCATGCAAAAAATTGTGATTATCCAAAGAATTGGTTATATGAACGCTGGAACGCCAACGGTGGTTGTTATTTGTACAGCTGCTCATAGAAATACAGGAATATTCGATGCTGCAAAATATGGTATTGACCGGATAAAAGAAGTCGTTCCGATATGGAAAAAAGAAATTAGTCCTGATGGAGACTCCTGGATTGAGGGAGATTATATTCCTGAAAAAGGTGATTGAATATCCATCAGCATTGATACAATATTAAAAGCACAATATAATTGATTAGAAATCGAAGAAGAACTTTTGGGGCGTAAGCTACTTGATTTTTTTAAGTGAGGTGGCTTCCGCATCATAAGTTCTTGGGAGGTAGCGTATGAAACGTGTTGATCACACTCCTGAGTTGGAGAGCCCTCAAGAATTAGCAACCCGAATTGGGTTAAAGATTACAGATTGGCTATTGTTAAGTAGAGCGCTGACACACCGATCTTTCTTAAATGAGCATTCTGAAGCATTAGAAGATAATGAGCGTTTGGAATTTCTGGGTGATGCTGTGTTAGATTTTGTGGTGGGATCTTGGTTGTACCATCATTTTCCTGAGATGCCTGAAGGAGATTTAACGAGAATGAGATCCGCACTCGTCCATACAGAGCAACTCGCTGTTTTTGCTGAGCAAATTGATTTAGGTAGAGCTATGAGGCTTGGTCGCGGAGAAGATCAGGCTGGAGGAAGAACGCGACCGGCATTGTTGTGTGATACCTTCGAAGCAGTTGTTGGAGCACTATATTTGGATGGCGGAATTCCTGCTGTCAATGATTTTCTGGAGACCCTTCTTATAGAAGCTTCTGAAGATATTTTATTAAATAATAAAAATGAAGATCCGAAGAGTTTGTTTCAAGAGTGGGCACAATCACAAGGATACTTTGCTCCATCCTATGTGACAAAAAATTCTTTTGGCCCGGACCACTCAAAAATATTTGAAGTTGATGTGATACTCAATGGTGAGCCATTTGGAAGTGGGGCAGGACCAAGTAAACAGGCGGCTGCGAAAATTGCTGCTCAGCAAGCGTTGATCCGTCTGGGTCTTGTTCAAAAACAGAAAAAAATAGATGATTAATTTCATTGGAGCAAATGATTAATGAAATCACGATTAAAGTCTTTAGAACTTCAAGGATACAAAACATTTGCCAGTAAAATATGTTTTGAATTCCCAGGGAAAATAACTGCTGTAGTGGGTCCAAATGGCTCCGGAAAATCCAATATTGCGGATGCAATTCGTTGGGTATTGGGAGAACAATCGTATCGGTTATTGCGGGGAAGAAAAACTGAAGATATGATTTTTGCTGGGAGCGATGGACGATCCCGGGCAGGAATGGCTTCTTCTACAATTACTTTTAATAATGATGATGGGTGGCTGCCGATCGATTTTTCTGAAGTTTCTGTAACCAGGCGGGCTTACCGAGATGGGCAAAATGAATATTTATTAAACGGTCAGAGGATTCGATTAAGAGATATTCAAGAATTATTAGGTCAGTCTGGCCTGGCTGAAAGAACGTATACACTAATCGGTCAGGGTTTGGTCGATTCTGCCTTGTCGATCAGACCTGAAGAAAGAAGGAAATTCTTTGAAGAAGCAGCAGGGATTGGCTTATATCGATCTCGTAGAGAAGACTCTATCAATCGATTGGATCAAACCCGGCATAATTTAGAAAGAGTAACCGATATTCTCAGTGAATTAGAACCAAGACTTCGAAGTTTGGATCGTCAGACAAGAAGATTTTTAGAATACAAAACGTTACAAGCAGACCTCCAGGTTCTATTACGGATTTGGTACGGTTTCCATTGGAATAATGCACAAAAAGATCTATCTCAAAGTAAATTAGTTCTTCAGGAAAGAGAAGTTCATTTAAATAAAGCCAAAGATATTTTTGAAAAAGTCGAGCGTCAATTATCAGATGTCCGAAATAAAATTTCATCTCAACGCGAACAATTGAATGGGTGGCATACTGAATCTTCCGGAATTCATCTAAATCTAGAAAAATTGATAAGGGAACTTGCTGTTCTGGAGGAAAGGCAACGGTCACTCAATGACCAGGAACATAATCAAAACTATGATATGGTGAGATTAGATGAAGAAATCAAATCCAGAGAAACCAATTTAGCCAACCTTGAAGTCGATCTTGAAAAATTATCAAGTGAGGTCTTAGACGCGAGGTCGAATCTTGAACGTGTCCAAAAAGTGTTGGAAGAACGTCTTTCAAAAAGAGTTGTGCTTGAAAATGAACTCAACAGAAACAGAAAATCTCTCGTGGAGAATGAAACAAAGGCGGTTGAATCAAAAGCAAAATTAAACGAACTTGAAGATCGGATCATTAATCTACAAAGTTCGATAGAAAAATTAAAACAAGAAGAAGTGGATGTTCTTAATGAATTTGTAGAGAGAGTATCAAATTTTGAAAAGGCAAAAATTATTCTTAACGAAGAAGAGAAGAAAATAAGTGATATAAAACAAAAACAAAAAGAAATTACGAACCAAAAAAATAATTTTGAAAAAGATTTACACGAAAAAAACAAATTATTTAATCAAATTCAATCTGAAGAAATAAAATTTGATGCTCAATATCAAGCATTGTTACAAGCTGAAAAATCTTTAATTGGTTATAACCAGGGGTCAAAAAATCTAATCAATGCCAACAGGAAGGGAGATTTTTCAGGCCATTACCAACCCCTTATTGAGATCCTTAATGTTCCTAAGAAATTTGAGGAAGCAATTGCCGCAGCATTAGGAGAATATTTAGATTCGATTATATTGCTGGATCAATCCGATCCCTCAGCAGCCATTCAATATCTTGTGAAAGGAGATCAAGGAAGGGCGATTTTACTGCCAATACAATGGTTAAAATCTACTGAAATGGCAAAAGTCCCTGCAATTGACGGATATTTAGGCAAAGCGAGCGAAATAATTAAATGCGAAAAAAAATACGAAATTGTAATTAATAGCTTATTGGGAAATACAATCATTATTGATACACATGAAAATGCTAGTAAAGCTTTACCAAAATTTCCTCCTCAAATGCGGATCGTTACACTCAACGGAGAGATTTTTCAAGGCAATGGAATTATTTTCGCCGGAAAAGAGAGTAAATCCTCGATTATTGCGAGACCAAGGCAAAAACAGGAACTTCATGAGTTAATCATTGGTTCTCGTGACAAAATGTCAAAAATTAGAAAAGAAATTGATGAGCTAGAAAATCAATTAAAAATAATAAATCAAGAAAATAATCAAATTAATCAAGAAGAACAAAAAATTAATTCAGATATTCAAAATAAACAAAAAAATGTCAATCAATCTAATCTGGATTTTGAAAAATCAAAACAAAGAAAACAATGGATTGAAAATCAGATAATTTCCTTCGATCAACAAATATTAAAAAGTATAGCGATTGTTGATTCTACAAAGGTAATTTTGACTGATATTGAATTACTAATTGAAAATAAGAGAAAAGAAAATAATGAATTGCGGGACAGGTTATCAGAATTACCGATCGATGATATCCAATCCGAGGTAGGTCATTGGAAAACTAATCTTGCGGTTGTGGAAAGAGCGACGAATGAAGCTCAAAAACGATTACAGGAAAATCGTTCTACCATTGAACAAAACAAACAAAGGTACAAATCTTTATCCCGAAGAATTGATGATTTTAAGAGTGCACTACTGGAAATTGATGATGAAAAAGCTACCAAACGAGTTCAGGAGGAAGAATTACAAAATGAAATTGAAAAAATCCGTGAAAAAATTCTTCCGGCTGAAGTGGAGCTTAAATCGTTAGAAAAAACCTATGAGGAACATTTAGAAGAACTAAGTAATGCACAACAAACTGTCTCGATAGCTGAAAGATATGTTACCCAGGGACAACTTGATTATTCGAGGAATCGAGATATTCTCGATAATTTACGGCGACGAATTGAAGAGGATTTTGGTTTGGTTTCTTTTGAGTATTCCTCATCGATTTCAGGACCAACTCCCTTACCATTTGACGGTCTGGTTGAACAACTGCCTTTGGTCGTGGAGATTGAATCAAATTTGGAGGAAAATATTAATCGGCAACGAGCACATATGCGTAGAATTGGACCGATTAATCCTGAAGCTGAAGAAGAATACCATTCTGTTAAAGAAAGATACGAGTTTCTAACAGCTCAAGTTGAGGACCTAAAAAAAGCTGATCTGGATCTCAGGCAAGTGATTTCTGAATTAGATGAACTTATGCAACGAGAATTCAGGAAAACTTTCGATGCGGTTTCATTAGAATTTACAAATCTTTTTACCAGATTGTTTGGGGGTGGATCAGCAAAATTATACCTAACGGATGAAGAGAATTTTAATATTACAGGGATCGAAATTGAAGCCAGATTACCCGGAAGAAGAGAACAAGGATTGTCTTTGCTGTCCGGTGGAGAACGAAGCTTAACAGCTGTTGCCTTAATTTTTGCCTTATTACGTGTCTCACCAACACCTTTTTGTGTCCTGGATGAAGTTGACGCAGCATTAGATGAATCGAATGTTGGAAGATTTTGTGATTTGCTGCATGAATTGAGTCAAACGATTCAGTTTATTGTAATAACCCATAATCGAAACACGGTTCAAGCTGCTGATGTAATATATGGTATTACCATGGGGAGAGATTCGGCCAGTCAGATGATTTCGTTGAAATTGGATGAAGTCAGTGACGAGTTGGTAAAATAAAAAAATCGGGCATTACGCCCGAATTTTTTTTAGATTATTGTTCGCCAAATGCTGGTGTGTCTGGGACTATACTTGTCCATACATCTTCATATTTCTCGATGGTATATTTTGCTTTTTCTGCAGTCAACCATTCGTTAAAAACCGCCTGTTTATTCTGATCCAATTGAGTGTTTTCAATTGGGCGGGTTTCACGGCCTAATAATTGAATGATATGAAAACCAAATCGTGTCTCAACAGGTTCACTAATTTCACCTATATTTAACGTAAAGGCTGCTGTTTCAAATTCTGAAACCATCTTGTTGCGGCCAAACCATTTAAGATCACCACCAAGATCTTTATTGCTGGTGTCTGTGGATAATTCAGCAGCGAGGAGAGTCCAATCTTCTCCATCTTTCAAACGTTGCAAAACAATTTGAGCTTCTTCTAAAGTGGCAACTAAAATGTGACGTGCCCATAATTGTTCTTCTTCGGAAGGAACATCAATAACAATCTTTTCATAAACTTTCTGGCTTAGGATCTGAATGCGATAAAGTTCAAGCACATCGCTTTCCGACAATCCGATATTGGAAAAATTCTTGATAAACGCCTGATAATTTTCCTGATATAAACTTTCAGTATATTCTGTTGGGGATGGCAACGGGGTTGCAGTGGCAGCTAATTCATCAACGACCACTTCTGTTTCAACGACCACTTCTTCTGACTCTGTCAATTCTTCCGTTGGCTCTAAAGTGGGAGTAGCTGTAACGAGTGCATATTGAGTGGGATTCAGCGTAGAAGTAGCGAAGGGAGATGCTGTAGCTCCAGGTGTAGGCGTACCTTTTGGATAATAGGCAAAATCTCTTTGAATGGCTTCCTGAATTTCCTGATCGGTGGCTTCAATGTTGTTCTCTTCTGCATAAAAACTGATGACTTTTTGATCTATCATTTTATCAAGGACAGAAGAACCGACGCTTTCTGGGATTGCCATTTGTGATTGAATTTGTTGAATCAGACTATCAAAATAGGCTGTATTTTGTTCATCGAACGCAAAGAATTGTTTATATGACTCATATTGGAAAGCCTGGCCATTCATTTGTTGGCGTTCCAATTTAACCATTTTTATGAATTCATCGGATTTAATCGTAACATCACCAACTTTTGCTACTGGTTTTTGCATTTTTAGAACAGTTGAATCTAAAATACCGTAGAGTAGAACAACCAGGATTAACGAAAAAATGATCCCAGATACGATAATAACTTTTTTTCTCTTTTGTTGTTCCTGTTGCAAGCGTGCTTTATATTTTTTGGATACTACTTTTTTTGCAGGTGGATGCGACATAAATAAAAACCTCAGTTAGAAAAAAAAGCATGGGCGGTCATACCACACCATGCCCTTATATTATTTGTGATTATGGTTGAATTAATCTTCCATAGATGCAACGAAAGGTAAAAGTGCCACAAAGCGAGCTTTTTTGACGGCTGCTGCGATTTCTCTCTGGTGTTTGGCACATGTGCCTGTTTGTCGGCGTGGTCGGATTTTTCCATCTTCCATAACATAGCGGCGCAATAAATCTATGTCTTTGTAATTGATTTTTGCTTCTTTGTCAGAGCAAAATTGACAAATTTTTGGACGGGGAGTAAAACCTCGACGATTTCCAGGACCCCTTCGAAATTGACCATTTTCGTTTGTCATTTCGTTTTCTCCTATTAGGAATAATTTTCGTTTAGTTCAAGATTAGATGAAGGGATTTGTTGATTGTTTTCTTTCCGATCTCCCAGGATCATCATTTCAGAGGCAACAATTTCAACGCTGGTATGTTTACAACCTTCTGTATCTTCCCAACGTCTTGATTGAAGCCTACCTTCGATATATACCTGTAAACCTTTGAAAAGGTATTGTTTACATATTTCAGCGAGATTTCCCCAGGTTACAACATTGAACCATTCTGTCTCAAGGTGGCGTTCGCCATCTGATGAATTCCAGGAACGATTGCAGGCGATGACAAATGTAGTCACTGGCCTGCCTGAGGGGGTTAACCGCATCTCAGGGTCCCGTCCCAGATATCCAATGATCATAACCTTGTTCAAACCTCTACCCATAAACAACTCCGTGTGGTCAGAAACAACCAACTTCATTCTTCACAACAATAACTCTTTATTCAGCCAATGAAAGCATGTGGCGCATAACTGGCTCTAAAAAGCGAATATTACGTTCCAATTCCATGGTAGCTGTTGGTGACAAATTAACTTGGAAAAGCACGTAATGACTATCACGTTGTTTGTGAATTTGATAAGCCATTCGGCGATTTCCCCAATCAACAGTTTTTTCAACTGTTCCGCCACTATCAGTTACCCAACCAGTAATTTTAGATGTAACATCACCATAGGCTGTTTCATCCAAATCTGGTTGAAGTAAAACCATTAACTCATAATTACGCATGTTAAACTTCCTCCTTTCCTCGGGTTTGCTTCCGGTCATTATTCAGTTTCTGCCAGAAGCGGAAAGGTGACAACATTGTTGCCGCCCATATTGGTTCCAAGTTTATCATAATTAATGTAAATCTGGGAGGAGGAGTTTGATAGAGGTAAAATGGATTAATTTGATTTGATACCAAAATAACATACCTTAAAAAAGAATCCAAAAATGAATAATTAATCTCTACTTTATAAAAAGTGACTGGGAGGTGTTTCTGGTGAGTATCACCGCCAGAAACACGCTAATCACTATGAAAAAAGAGAAAAAATTACTTCAGATAATTAAAAATAGAGCTTTTCAGATTTTCTAAACTAGTTTCAAGATACCATTTTTGAAAAGCAAGGGTCTCTTTGTGGAGAAAATTAATATGATGTTTGTAGAAATCAGCTTTTTCGTTATTTTTTTCTCCCCCTAACTTAACCAACCATTGGGTATCAGGATGTTCTGTTAGGGTGATTTGACCCATTGCATTCAAGTATCGACAGATTGATTCAACAGTACCGATTCTTTGACCAGTAGCAATCGCGATATCTATTGGTTGGAATAATCCATTCTTATTTTTTATACTATGGACCAACATTCCAGCGATTGCCTTTATTAAAACATTTACAGATCTATCAATGGGAAAATTGCCGAAAAGGATTAAATTCTTGGGTCTCACGGTATAGAAAGCTTTTCTTAATTCAACCAGATTCGGGGGGATTGTATAGATAATTAATGTTTCAGAAGGAAACAAATTATACCGGTTGAAAGAGGGAAAATATTTTTTTTCTTGACCTTCCTGATACCAGAGAATTTGATTATACGAATTCATCCAATTTGGGTCCGGAGGGTTCGATAATCGATAATCCATCACAACGATCGAATCTTCTTTGGATTTAATCTCCAGTAATGTCGCTTCGGTGGGTCGGATGGTAATAATTTCTACTTGAATTCTACGTTGTCCCTGATAATTTGAGCTATGTAAATTGAAGGCCAGATCCACTTTCTCTTCAGGGACTTGATCAAAAGCCCCTCGCCACCATAAGAATTCCTGGATATTCTCCTGTGCATCAGAGGCTGTAAACTTTTGATGTTCCGATTTCCTCCCTATTTTTCGAAGACTCTCAATCACTACATTTTTACTGGCGAAAATTGGTGCAGGATTACCTGGTCCAAATGGGGCTAATTTCTCTAATTCTTTTACGAACTCCAGATTGATCAAATCAAAATTAATATAGCCATCTAGTAATAATTCTTTTTGTAAGATTGAATCTCCAATTGTCTTTATGATGTGAGTAAAGAGATCTTTTTTAAATAATTGAAAATTCTCAGGGCGAAGAGAGAGACCTGCGGCCATTGCATGACCACCAAAATGTTGCAGATATTTCCCCGTTGTTTTTATCGCTTCAATGATATTTAAATCGTCGATTGATCTTGCTGAACCAAAATAACCTGTTTTATCTGTTCCTGTTAATAATAATACTGGTTTATGATACATCTCCACCAAACGGTTTGCAACGATCCCCAATACACCTGCTTCCCAATCAGAATGGTGCATAATAATAGCGGGATCATCAAGTATCTCATTGTTCTGTTCAATTATTGAGATGACCGCATCCGTTATTTGTTCAGTTATCAATTTGCGACGTTCATTGATGTTTTCCAATTGAATAGCGAAGACTTTTGTTTTTTGAATATCATCAGATGTTAAGAATTCGACAATTGGATTTGCATCAGATAAGCGCCCTAATGCATTTAATAATGGAGCCAGATAAAAAGAGATGTGATATTCGGTAATTTCTCCATTTTTAAATTTCTTGTTTTTATAAATTTCCTGTAAACCAATTCTTTTTGGGGTTTGTAAGATTTTTAATCCAGATTGAACGAGATAACGATTATCTCCTGAGAGAATTGCTACATCAGCAACCGTTCCCATTGCTACCAAATCCAAAAACTGAAGCGTTTCATCTGTTCGATCAGTTAATTGGAATAAATATTCAATCAATTTATACGCAACACCAACACCGGACAATGTCCGTAATGGATGGGTTTCTGGTAATCTTTGCGGATTTACCAACGCCATCGCATCCGGGAGTTTTTCTGGCAGGCTGTGATGATCAGTAATCAAAACATCAATCTTTTGACTATTGGCATATTCGATGGATTCGTTTTCACTGATTCCTGTATCACAGGTTAGTAATACGGAAATTTTTTTCTCAAGGAACTCTTTTAAAGACTCAAGCCGAATGCCGTGCGATTCTTTTGCCCGGATTGGAATATAAAAAATCACATTTGCACCAAGTTTTTTCAAACCCTCATACAAAAGTGTAGTTGCAGTTTGTCCATCAACATCAAAATCACCCCAAATACCAATGCGTTCATTTTGGTTTATCGCTTTTAGAATTCGAATTGCAGCGATTTCCATGTCTGGCAGATCAGTGGCTGGTGTGGGTTTATAAAAAGACGAATCTAAGAATTCCCTTGCTGACTGAATCGTGTGGATGTCATTCCGCGCTAAAATCTGTTGAACCCATGGATTTTTGAAAAAATCCTGGATTTCTTGAGAAACTGGCAGGCTTCTTTTTTCTACCCATTTGTATGAAATCATATTTAGAAAGCAATCTCTCCAATTTGGTTCATATCAATCTCGTCAATTTCTTCGTAAAAATAATCAATATCCAAGAAATTAGATTCTGCTTGATTACCTGGTTTTGTTCCTCGACCACATAAAGAGCGATAATTACAAAATAAGCAAGTTCTTTCGTTTTTTGTTAATGCGAATTCATTGATTTTTGTGTTTTCAATTTTTTGGACTAAATTCTGAACAAAATCAAGATCCATCTGATAGTTTTGCTGTGAATATGTGAATGTTTCAGGATCGTCAGGATAATTGGCAAACCAGTAAATCATCTCAATTTGCCCGGGAAGAATTTTCTGGCTGTTATTCCATTGTTCTCCAGCCTGGGCTAATAACAATGGATATAAACGAGTTTGAATATGCTGTTCGAGGTGTTTCTTATCAGGTTTGTGTTGATTCGTTTTCCAATCCAAAATGATAAATTTTTCGCCGGGGGAATAAACCAATAAATCAAAAACACCTTTAAATCTATAACTATTGATGTTCGATGATATTAATACTTCAGGTTGGTGGGGGAGAGATAAGAATTGGTTAGCAAATTGAATAAAACTTCCCCACCAGTTATTCATTTTCTGATGATCGATTTGTTTGACAATATCATCCTGGTTTATCCCGGAAAAATATTGTTGCGCCAGTAAATGGAATTTTTTTCCATTCTTAATCTGTTGCTCCATTTCTAAAACAGGTTCTGAGAGAACAGCTGGCCAAATTCGTTGCAGTAAATATTTTAATTCATACCTGCGGGGGCAATCTAAATAATCATGAAGCTTATTTTGAAAATATTCATTTTTCATTTCGTTTCTCCCAGAAAGCACTTAATGCCAAAAATGGTAATGATGGATTTGCTTTCTGCTTATTTTTGGTATGTGTGTCTCCAGTGTTCCACGTAATGATTAATTCTTTTTTTGCTCTGGTAATTCCAACAAAAAATAATCGAATGCGTTCAGCTGCATATTCTATACGAGCCTGTTCAGAGGCAATTCCATAATCTAAAAATAGACTTTCAATATCGTCTTTAACAATTGCTTTAAATTTGGAAATTATTTCTGCTTCTAAATTTATATCATCCTTGAAAATATATTTTTCAGAAATAAAATGATCGCCTAATGATGCAGAGGGAAAGTCATAATCATTTACTGATAATAAATATACCCTGTCCCATTCCAAACCTTTGGCTTTATGATAGGTGGTTACTACAACTTTCCCTTTATTCAATTCCGGATTAAATCCGATTTCTTCATCCGAAAATCCTTGCACTTTTCGCCGGCTCGAGGCTATTTGAGATAATTCATCTGCAAATTGAGGTAATAACCAATCAGGATGATTTTTCGCGTTTTGATCCAAAAGGAGCGCTAATTTATGTGCCATTGCCAGGTCTGAGGGTTTCTGAAAAATCTCCTGCCCAATCGTAATGATGATTTGATGGATAGGCAGATCAGCTGCTTTTATCCATCTGGACAGATAGGATCTTAATCTGATTAATATTTCTATCGTTTGATCATCTGTGGATTGTATCTGGTTTGATATTTTTATTATCCAATCATTTTCTGGTGTAGGAAACAAGTAATCTTCAATAAACGTACATGATCTTAATAATTTACTGATTTCTTCTTTTTTAGATCCTGAAATTGAAAATACAATTTTTGCCATGAAATCAAATACTCTGATTAAACGGGTGGTCTGATTAGGGTTTTCCAGGAAATTCAGAATTGCAGCCAGTATTGATGCAGTATTTCTTGTTGATTGGCTGGTTTGAAGAATCTCAACATAAGGCAAATTTTCTTTTTGTAGCGCTTCAACTATTTTTGCTCCACGATAATTTCTTGGAACCAATACAGCAATGGTATTGTCTTGATTCTCCGGAAGCCATTTCTTAATCGAAGCAATGACACTGTGGATTTCCTGCTCAGATGATAATCCTTTGTTATGGAAAAATATTTTTTCTGGTTGATCATCTGGATTTGGTTGGGGATCGTTTTTTGGTGTTGGTTCAATATAAGGTTTTGTTAAAGCATTTCGTAATTCATAAATTGGATGGTTTTTGTTTGTCCATTTAATTAATTCATTGGCAAGGAGAATGACTGACAAGGTTGAACGGCCAGAATTCGGTAGAGTTTTAGAAACTACTGCGGGTTGTCGTAAAAAGTTTTTTAAATATTCGGGGCTTGCTGTTGTAAATGATTCAAAGATTGCTTGATTTGGGTCCCCGACTCGTACCCAATTTCCATTTTCACCAACAATGGTTTTCAGAATGACTTCCTGCAATCTGCTGCTATCCTGGGCTTCATCTTCAAGCACATATGGCCATTGATTGCGTAATCTATTCAAGAATTCCGGATCAATTTGTAAAGCTAAAAGCGCTAACCGAATCAAATCGTCAAAATCGACCGAGGAACGATAATTGAGCGCTCTTTGATAATCTTCATAAATTTCAACACCAAAAGAAAGCAACGCGTCTTTACTTTTGGTTTTCGTTATTTTTAAATTTATTTCCGCTGAAGAAAACTGAAGGTCCTTTGCAGTCCGAATAAAATTCTGTGCTACTGAAATAAGTGCGTTTTTCCAATCCATGAATTCTTTTTGACTGGAATTGCTTGCATATCCTTCTTTTCCCCACTTATTAATAAAATCAGGATTTCGTTTCATCCAACTATCAACGGAACTATCTAAAATTTGTTGGGTTTCACGTTCATCTAAAATTGTAAATTCGTTACTGAGCCCTACCAGATCCGGTCTTTCGCGGACGATATCGTGGGCTAAACCATGTAATGTTCTAACCCGATAACCAACTCCAGGCAATAAACCAAATTCTTGCATAAAACCTGAAATTCGATTTGAAAAATTATTAACTGCTGAATTTACTAAAGTTACGATTAGTATTTCTTGATCATCATCTATTCTGCCTTCAAATAATAAATTGGCAGCAAGGTATGACAGTGTTTGCGTTTTACCGCTTCCTGGAACTGCGGAAATCCCCATTTTTCCAGTTGAGTATTGTAGAATTTCCAGTTGCTTCGGTCGTGGTTTAAACATCCCGTACCCCACCCTGGTGATGATACTCCCTTAAAATTCTTTGGGTAGCTTTTAAAAGTGGACCTGCCTGTTCATCTCCATTTTCGTTATATCCAGCTGTATGAAGAATAATTCTTCCAGAATTCCTACGTAATAAACCAGTGATCAACTTATCCAAATTTTGTTGATTATTGTCATACTCATGAATGTCAGTCCATTTGGATCCAGCTACCCAATTCCTTGAAAGAACAAATGGTTGGGTGAGCGGTTGCATCAATCTTTGCCACCATCCAAGGTTTCCAATATCAAGCCAGAATTGGATTTCTGAAGGACGATTCTGCACTAAGAAAGTATGAGCAGGTGCAAGATATACAGCATCTTGAGGAGGCAAATCCCAATTCTGGAGATAAAGTGCAGAGATCAGTCCGTTTTCCAGCATGGAGATATACTCCTGAGCCCAATTCTCGCCGGTTTCCTTGAAATGAAAATCAGTATTGTTACGGAAATTCTGAATTGAGTCGATCAATTTTCCAATTATTTCCGCCGCTTCATAATTTTGATGAAGTCCAAATCCCGGTTGAGATAATAACTCACCAAAAAAGCTTGCAACAAAAACATCGACTTCAGATTTTCTACCTTGATAATTACTCAGCCATGTATAAATTTGTTGATATTGCATGACAGACTGTAATGTTATTCTTTCAGCCATCTCCGGTCGCAGATCATCAATTGATCTGAGTAGATTGGATGTATTTTTCGAGAGCACAATCCGAGATAACAGGTCAGCCCTGATGGGGTCCAAATTATTTATAGCCTGATGCAGTGCAGTTCGAAATTGATAAATGGATGGAACCAGACCCCACTCAGGATAGGCAATTTTAATCCAGGCAATCATTCCATGTGTAATTGATTCTTCTCTCAGACTACGAGAGGGACGATGTGAAATTATCTTTATTCCCTTTTCTTCCATTCTTTGCTGAAGTTGAAACCGTAATGCGTTACTGATAAATGGTGCTAATACGGTAATTTTTCCTGGATCAATCCCCTGATGGGTGTATTCAGAAATCTGTTCGACAATAAGATTAATCATGTCCGGATAAAATTTGTGGTGATGAAATGATAGCCTTTTTATTGCCATTTCTGATATCTCAGGAAAATTTTGTCGAAGAATGGCGATCTTATATAAAGAAATTATGTTTTGGATTGGCTGATCTGAAATGAAAGACCCATGCAACTCAATACTTTCCGAACACATATTTCCTAACCTTAATGCACTCTTAGGATCAGCACCTAAAAATGACCGGTATCCTGCATTGCTATCGAAAATAATTAATGAACTTTGAAAATGAGGAAGCCAATCAAGCACAAGATCATGGGTGACTGGCGTATCTTCTTCACAATTATCATACAAAAAATAATCATAAGTAGTAAACAAATATTGTCTGGTGAGGAAAGAAGCCTGTATCGTTTTAATAAAAATTTCGAACTTTAAAGAAAAATCCAACAAATTGTTTTGATAACAATAATTACGAAAGGCATTGGCACATTCCTGAGCTTCATCATATGCAATTAAATGCTTCACATCTTTATTCCAGGAATTTTTTAACTTGATTGAAATTTCTTCATACGGGAACCCTACAATTGCAGATTTATTAAGATTATCTAAAATTTGGGATAGAATCCGTGGCTTTTCCGTTTTGATGGATGAAAAATAATTTTTTTCAAAAAAAGGTTCACAGACTTTTGCCATGAAATACTGCGATGATTCAATATTTAAGAAGGTAGGTGGTTGCTTTGGATTGGAAAAATTGAATTGGTTAGCAATTATTGGCCAAAAAAGATTTATTATCTTTTGACTAATTCCACTCATTGTCTGAATAGTTGGTAGACTGCCATTGTAATCTTCAACGGTATCAAAAAATTCGGAGTAGGTTAATCCCAGGGATTTTTGAGGTACAAGAATGAGGATTTTATTGCCAGGAACTTTGTTGTTTATTAATAATTCTAAAAATACTTTACCTGTTGTCGATTTTCCGCTTCCAGGTAAGCCAGATAGGAAAATGGGTTTATTAGAAGCTTTTTTAGCGATAAGTAACTGTTCAGGTGACAAATTCATAAATGAATCTCAATTTTCTTTGAAACAAATGTAAGCTATTTAGATTTTATAACAGAATTTTGATCTCATCTCAATAATCCGAGGCCGGTAGATGATTTTTGCGGAGATATGCTCTAAAACATCAAGACTGCTCATAATTGAAGAGACTCTAATAATTCTTGTTAATATCCATATTTGCGTATAGGTAAGATTGATCACAATCGATTGATTATCTCTTTTTGTTCAAATGTGTTAAGTGGGTTCCCTGATTTATCGGTTTCTATATCAGAAGATAATTTTAAGAGAACTTTTGTGTGAATCAATTTTGAGACCAGACCACAGGCAGATAAGAATGAAAGGCTGCCAGTGAATATTGGGATATTTTTGATAAATTCTCTCCTGAAAAGATAACGATGTTCCGGAGTAATTTTTGAAGATAAAATTTTTTTCCTCTACATACGAATAAAAAAGAAAGGGTTAATAAGGAATTCCGGCAATTGAATGAAACACCGCGCGAGTTAATAAAGTATCATCGGCAGCACGATGTGAATTTGGTATCACAATTCCAAGATTTCTTCCAGCCTGTTCAAGACGATATCTTCTATCTGAGCGCATAAAATCAGAATAAACCTTCATGATATCAAAAGCTTTTAGCTTTGTATTATTGGACATATTATTTATTGCAAGGGATTGGAGAATCATTCTGATATCGAATTCTGCATTGTACATTCCGATCGAATGGCCAAGAAGCAAATGACGAATTTCAGACCAAATATCTGCCCATCCAGGTGAATTCGCGACCATATCGTTCGTTATGTGATTAATCGCCGTTGCGGACGCAGGAATTGGTTTTTGTGGTCTTACAAAGGATTCAAAGATGACTTCTCCTGATGAATTGACAATCGCAATTTCGATTATTTCATCATACCTTTCCAGGCCAGTTGTTTCAGTGTCCAAATAAACCGGGTTACTACTAATTTTTCTTTTTGCATATTCAATCACTTGTTGTTTTGTGACAAATTGTTTATTTGAAAGTGAATGATACATTGTAATAATCCTTTATTATGGAAGATTCCAATAGGCAATATCATTCAATCTTATAGAAAAATTTGAAGTGTTGACGCCAGCTATAAATGGACCGAAATAACCTGGTGAAGAAAATTTACCATCATCAATGGTTACAATTGATGTGTTATTTAAAAAGAGATTGTACTGATTGCCAGACTTAAGGATGCCGATTGTGTTATTTTGATTGGGACCAGGATTTATGTTTGGATCATTGCTCCATCCTTGAAGGTTGGTTAAGCCGCTATCTTCCCATTTTTGATATGCGTATCTCCCATCACAAGTTAATCCAAAATAGTATCCATAACCACTCTCATAATCAGGTGACTGGACTACCAGCCCATATTGATCACTGCCAACGCAATCTTCTGTCTGAAAATCTGCTTGTAGATAATAATTTCCGGGTTTTTGGCTGGTTAATCTCCACCCTCTCCATCCTGATGCAGATATACTCGTCATCACCATTGCCCCATCAGATATGATGAATTTCGTTTGACCATCATCATAACCTTCTGGATTAATACCAAAGCGGGTTCCATTCTCTAAAGGATCATTCCAGCTAGGCGGTCCTGCAGGAATTCCAGGAAGTTGAACAGTAAGAGTTATGGTTGGTTCAATCGATGCAGTTTCAGTAGGTTGGATAACCTCACTGGTGATTTCAATCGTTATTGTTGGTATCCCTATTGGGGATTCTCCCTCAGGAGAATTTTGTACCACTGGGGTTTCTGTCAGAAGATTAGCTACCTGGGTCGCTATTAAATCTGGGCTGGTTTCATCGGAATCTGGCAGATTACATCCGACCAGACTTCCTGTAAATATCAAAATGAAAATAATAACAATATGCTTTAACAAAATTCTCTCCAACCATCATCCTTGAGCTTATTATAGTCTAGTATTTGTGATGAAATACAATATGTATAATAAAAAACAATCTTTAGTGAACTAGACGTATTGATAACCAATTTTTTTAAAGATAAATAATAATTGGGGTTGGCAGGTAGTTTTGGCAGGCATCACCCCCAAAAGTACCCTGACCACCAATAATTGAAAAGATACAAGAAGTTCTTATTGTTCATTTATAATCAATATTGATTTATGAAAACAACAATTTTGCAGCTTGAAGAATATGATAATGTAATTTCCATAAAAGATAAAATTGGTTGGAGTAAAACCCAACGAGTGTTACTTATTTGGCCGAATACAGGTCAGATAAGATTGAAATTGATGGAAATCATTTTGATATTAAGGGCAGCAGAAGAAATTGGAACTCAATTATCTGTTGTCACGGATGATCCAGTTATTAGAAGGCAAATGCAAGATCTCGGTGTGTCAACATTTGCCAACATCCCGGAAGCTCAAAAAAGACCATGGCGGAAACCAAAATTTATAAACCGGTTGATTACGAAAATGGAGAAAGATCGCCAACCATTAAATTTAGAATATTTAGAAAATTCCAAAAAGCCGTTGAAAGAATTACCATCAATCATTCGCTGGATTCTTTTTGTTACAAGTATCCTCTCATTTTTATTGATTTTTTTTATTTTTATTCCTTCAGCAATAGTAATAATTACGCCAGTTCAAACTGATCAAGACATAATTATGAATTTCAGATCAGACTTATCCATCAAGCAGCCTACTATTACCGGAGCTATTCCAGCCAGTATGGTTGACATCGAGATTGAGAGCCAATTGGAGGGTGAAAGTACCGGAATTATTCGAATTCCAGATAAGAATGCAAACGGAGAAGTAACATTTAGAAATTTATCAGATAAAGAAATCACGATACCAGCCGGTACAATCGTTAGGACGACTAATGAACCGTTTGTCAGGTTTCAAACAACAAAGGTAGCCAATCTTTATCCAGGGATTGAATCAATTGTCAATGTTTCTGTGGTTTGTTTGCAGGGTGGCATTATTGGGAATGTTCCTTCAAGCGTTATCAATGCGATTGAAAGTGATTTGGGTGGAAATGTAACAGTTTTTAATAATGAAGCAATGACCGGTGGGGTTGATATCAAAACATTTTCCCCGACGGATGGAGATTATTCCCGATTAAAAAATGAGCTAATGAAAAAGATGCAAGATGATGTTATTAAGCAAATCCGAAATTCATACCCACAGGCATTGATAATTCCGAAAGATTCAATCACAGTAAAACAGATAATCTCCGAAGAAAAATTACCTGAGGTTGGTAATCCTGCTGAACGGCATGTTTTGAAAATAAAGGCGAATTATTCTGCTTGGATCATTTTGAAAGAGGATGTTGAGAAATCTATTGACCTGGCATTCAACGCGAATCTTTCATCTCGATTTTTACCTGTTGTTGATTCGGTTAATTATCAACTTAACGAAAACACAATCGAATATTCCAATAATATGGTCGAATGGAATGCATCTGCAAACAGGAAAATAATTTCAAAAATTGATCAGCAAGAGATAATAAAAAAAATAATCGGAAAGAGCAAATCCCATGCTTTTGCGATTATTATGGACGAAATTTCCTTACAAAAGGAACCTGTTTTTGAGATCTTTCCAAATTTTTTGAATTATTTACCGTTTTTGCCATATCAAATTACAATGGTGATCAATGGATAAAGATTTTACAAGGATTCTTGCAGTTGATTCCGGTTCAGAAAGAATCGGGTTGGCGATCAGTGATCCGACCGCCACCATTGCTAACCCACTTACCGTAATCAAGCATGTACAACGAGAAAAAGATGCAGAAAAAATTATTTCGATAGCCATGGAAAATTCAGTTTGTTTGATTATTGTCGGTCAAGCTTTTTATATTGATGGACAACCAAATCCATCTGGTAGAAAATCAGCCAGACTGGCTGAAGTCATTATGCAATTGACAGAAATCCCAGTTGTTTTATGGGATGAACATGAGAGCACAAAAATAGCGAGAGAAGCTCGAAAAGCAATGAAAATAAAAAAGAAAAAACACCAGTCGCACATGGATGATCTGGCTGCAACAATAATTTTACAATCATATCTTGATACTTTACCAAGAAATTCTCAATTTCCAAATCAGGGTTTGGAGAATTCATGACAAATCAAAAAAAGAATCGATTTCAAAGTTGTTTAATGTTTTTATTTATTTTTAGCATTATTGGTCTTTTGATTGGATTATTTTGGTTATGGAATAGTATCAATAGAGAAGTTATTCACCTTTATGGTGAACCTGAAAAAACTCTTTCCTTTGATAAAAAGATTTTTTATACGACAAAAATTTATTTTTCGGGAGAAAAATTATTGGAAGATCAGAATAATTTGGCTGAAGATTATTTTTTCGAAATTCTTCCTGGAGAGACAGTTGGCCAGATTTCCTACAGATTAAAGATGAACAGACTAATAAAAGATTCTGATATTTTCAAGGATTATTTGATTTACCGGGGTTTTGATCGGAGAGTTCAATCTGGTTATTTTCGGGTAACACCGGAAATGAATGGGATTGAGATTGCAGAAAAAATCACCAATCCAATTCCTGATAAAGTCCGCTTTATTATTTTACCAGGCTGGCGAGTGGAAGAAGTAGCTTCGACACTTCAGAACTCAGGTCTGGCAATCAACCCTGATGAATTTCTCGCGATGGCAAACAACCCGTCACCAGATTGGCTTCCCCCAGGATTTGAAAATTTAAGATCACTGGAAGGTTATTTGTATCCAGGTGAGTATCTAGTGGATAGAGAAATTTCTTCTCAGGATCTGGTTCAAACTATACTTAATAATTTTAGAGAGATTATTCTCTCCGAATATGCTCAAGCTTTTGAAAGTCAGGGACTGAATTTACACGAAGCATTAATTTTCGCTTCAATTGTGGAAAGAGAAGCTGTCGTAAATGACGAAATGCCAATGATCGCATCTGTATTTTTGAACCGATATGCAATTGGTATGAAATTAGATAGTGATCCAACCGTGCAATATGCTGCTGGATATAACATAACACAGGCAACCTGGTGGACAAATCCGTTGTCCTTACAAGATTTGAGGATTGATTCACCGTTTAATACCTATATTTATAATGGATTACCTCCCCATCCGATTTGTAATCCAAGCATCACAGCTATTCAATCTGTTGCTTTCCCTGCAGAATCAACTTATTATTATTTTCGTGCCCGGTGTGATAATTCTGGAAGACATAATTTTGCAGAAACATATGAAGAACACCTTGCGAATGGTTGTCCATAAGGAGAAAAAATGGAATATTTAGGTTTAGATGTTGGCGGATCAGGCATAAAAGGTGCGATTGTTGATACAGTATCAGGAAAATTAATCACTGACCGTTATCGTATTGATACACCTGAAGGAGCTGAACCTAAGGATGTTTCCATAACGATGCATAAAATTTGTCAACATTTCCAATATACAGGACCTGTTGGAGTTGGTTTTCCCTCAATTGTTCAGCATGGTATTGTGCTCTCAGCTGCAAATATCTCAAAAAATTGGATAGGACAGAATATTAACTTTTTGCTTTCACAAGAATCCGGAAATCAAATTTTTAGTTTAAATGATGCTGATGCCGCTGGGATTGCTGAAATCAAATTTGGAATCGGTCAGGAGTATCAAAAAGGGGTTGTTATTCTATTAACGATAGGAACTGGGATAGGGTCTGCGATTTTTTCAGATGGGGTATTAGTCCCAAACACAGAATTTGGCCATCTTAAAATTCGTGGAAAAGATGCTGAACACAGAGCATCGGATGCTGTTCGTCAAAAGGAAGATTTATCATGGAAAAAATGGGGTGAAAGGATAGATGAATTATTGGTTACACTTGAAGGATTGTTTTCGCCGGATTTGTTTGTTATTGGTGGAGGCGTAAGCAAGAAATTTGAAAAATATGCAGGTCACCTGACCATTAAAACAAAAATTATGCCAGCAATGTTATTAAATCAAGCCGGCATAATTGGTGCTGCGATTTATGCTAAAGAACAATTTGAGGGATCAGGATAATATCCCACCTTCAGTAAATTTCCTTAAATCACTAAAAACATTTGTGATATCCGATTCATTCAATCGTTTTTGTGTATTTTTATTAATTAATAATCCAAGCTGCACTTTTTCCGTAGCAAGTTCTCGAATCGTCATATTTCTTGAAATTGATTCTTTTACCAAATCTGCGCCAACTTGATATCCAATTAATGGATTTAATGCCGTGACGAGGATTGAGTTTTTTTCCAACCATCCTTCAGCTTTAGTAACATTGGCTGTAATTCCAACCACACATTTTGTCGTAAAAGCATTGATGCTGCCAATCATGACATGCATCATCTCAAATAGATTGTGGGCAATTATTGGCATCATAACATTCAATTCGAGTTGACCAGCTTGGGCTGCAAGACTGACAGTTGTATCATTTCCGATCACATGAAACATTGCCATATTTAACATTTCTGCCAGAACTGGATTGACCTTTCCTGGCATGATACTTGAACCTGGTTGAACTGGTGGCAGACGGATTTCATCCAATCCTGTAGCCGGTCCGGATGATAACAATCGGAAATCATTGGCAATTCTGGTTAAGGATACAGCCAATGTTCGTAATGAAGAAGAGAAATCGACCATATCAGCCATAGATTGCATTGCTTCAAACAAGTCATCAGTGGTGCTGAGATCAAGAGCGGTAATATGTTTTAATTCTCCAACCATACGTGGATGATATTCTTTGTGCGCATTCAGTCCTGAACCTGTGGCTGTTCCACCAATTCCAAGTCTTCTGAGTCCTTCCGCTGACCTAATAATTCGCTCACCATCCCGTTCAATTGCACGTGCATAAGCAGCGAATTCCTGACCTAATCGAACAGGTACAGCATCCTGAAGATGAGTCCTTCCAGATTTGACGATATGATCAAATTCGATAGATTTTTTTCTCAGAGCCGTAACAAGCAGGTTGATGGTTTGCAGTAGTTCATCCAATCTCCAAAGGCAGCCCAACCTGATTGCTGTCGGAATCGTATCATTAGTAGATTGCCCCATATTCACATGATCATTTGGATTTACTATATATTCTCCTAATTGTCCTCCAAGGATTTCTGTAGCCCTGTTTGCAATGACTTCGTTTGTATTCATATTATGGCTGGTACCAGCACCTGCCTGAAATGGATCAACAACAAATTGATCATTCCATGCTCCCATCATTACTTCATCACCAGCCTGGATGACCGCCTTGGCTAAATCTTGTGGTAGAAGGTTCAAGTCCAAATGTACTTTTGCGGCTGCTTTCTTTATGGCAGCCATAGACCAAATGAATGCTTTGTATGGTTTCATTCCAGAAATGGGAAAATTTAGAACAGCTCTTTGAGTTTGAACCCCATAATAAGCAAATTTTGGAACCTCAAGAGGACCCAATGAATCTTTTTCAATTCTATAATCTTTCATTTGATTTGTTCCTTTTGTAACTAGTTAGATAAAAAAGAGGAAGTCATCTGACTTCCTCTAATTCTGATCATTGAAGAACTTTATCCTGCTGTACTATAACCAGGGCCATCAGTAAAATATTTCGCATTTACTTCTATATCAGGTGTCAAATCTACTTCTTCACCAGCTTCTAATGTTTTTATCCCTTCCAGGTGGACTGCTTCCCCATCATGATTAGTTCCATCATATACTTCATCAAATCCTGGTGTTCCTACGGGCATAGAGATTTTTTCTCCACCTTTTGCAATATATGGTGCGGGAACTTCATCTTCCGGGAATATTGATTCGAATGGACATTCAGGAACGCAGGCTCCGCAATCAATACAAGTATCAGGATCAATGTAAAACCAAGGATATTTATCCTCTGGTTTTCCCGGAACAATACATTCAACAGGACAAACAGTTACACATCCGCCATCACGCAAACATAAACTAGTTATTACATGGGTCATTCTTTCCTCCTAAAAATTATTTTTTCTAACTTTACTTATCATTGAGAAATTCATTAATTGGAGAGTTTTTCGACACTTCAGTTATGATTAAGATGATAAAATTTGGCAATTCATTTCAAATTTCATTTTATCAAGCAACAAATTTTTGTCAAGCAAAGTAGAAACCTGAATTATATGATCAAAGAAAAAATGTACCCGTTAATTGGCTTATTTTTTGGTATCCTGGCTGTATCTACAGCCTCAATTTTCATAAGATATGCACAATCTGGTGCTCCTTCGCTTGTCATAGCAACCATACGTTTAATTACCGCAGTGATTGTTATCAGTCCTATCGCTTTTTTTCGTTTTCGAAATAAAGTATTTAAAATTTCCAAAAGAGAATTATCACTTTTATTATTATCAGGATTATTTCTTGCGATTCATTTTGCTGCCTGGATAACCTCATTGGAACATACAAGTATTGCAAGTTCTGTTGTTATCGTAACAACAACACCACTTTGGGTGGCTCTATTTTCACCAATATTCTTAAAAGAAAAAAATAATTCCAGTATTTGGATTGGTTTGATCCTGGCAATCATTGGAAGTAGTCTGGTAGCGATTAGTAATCAATGTTCATTCTCATCAGAAACCATAATACAATGCGAGGATTTACGACTTACACTTGATAAGAATTCAATTTTCGGAAATTTCCTGGCATTAATTGGGGCTTGGATGGCGGCCGGTTATATGATGGTGGGACGGAAATTAAGATCAAGCATGCCGTTGATTTTGTACATTTTTTATGTGTATTTGTTTTCTGCCATCATTCTACTAATTATTACATATGGTTCAGGATTGAATCTATTTGGATATTCAAATAATTCTTACTTTTGGATGATTTTATTAGGTCTTGTTCCTCAATTATTCGGGCATTCCATCTTTAATTGGGCTTTAGGACATCTTCCGGCAGCATTTGTATCTATCGCTTTAATCGGTGAACCCGTCGGAACGATTCTTTTAGCCTTTCTGTTCTTAAAGGAGACACCTAGTGTGTTGGAGTTCCTTGGTGGATTTTTGATAATAATAGGAATATTTCTTGTCACATTCTTAAATCAAAAAAGGTCTGACCAGAGGTAACATATATCGTCATTCGTCGCCTGGTAAGGATTTACGACTGTACAGGAAATTTAGTTCATGGATTTTTTCTGCCAATGCAGAATCAATTTGATTAGGAAGTACTCTCCAACTCCAATTACCGCTGGCAATTCCTGGAAAGTTCATTCGTGATTCAGTCCCCAAACCCAAAAAATCCTGTAAAGGAGCGATGGTAATTCTCGCTGCAGACGTCCAAACCGATCGAATAATATCCCAGGAAATATTATCACCTGATCTTGCCAGATATCTTCGGCAAAAATCCTGTTCTATTTCCGGGGCATTTTGATACCACCCCAAAGATGTATCATTGTCATGAGTCCCGGAGTAAGCAACACAATTCACCGGATAATTATGAGGTAAAAATGGATCGTCTGGGTCTCCAGAGAAGGCAAACTGGCATATTTTCATTCCGGGTAGACCAAATTGATCCCGTAATAAATAAACATCTTCAGAAATCTCACCTAAATCCTCAGCAATGATTGGCAAGACTCCCAATTCCTTCTGCATTACTTCAAAGAAATCAGCTCCTGGACCTGGAATCCATTTGCCAATCTCAGCAGTTGGGTTACCCGCAGGAACTTCCCAATAATTTACAAATCCCCGAAAATGATCAAGTCTTATAAAATCAAATAACCTTAAGGTAGCCTTGATTCGCTTAATCCACCATTGATATTTGCTTTTTTTATGGATATCCCAACGATATAACGGATTACCCCATAGTTGCCCGGTAATTGAAAAATAATCTGGGGGAACACCTGCAATTACCGTTGGTTTGAGATCATCATCAAAATAAAATAATTCAGGGTTTGACCAGGCATCTGATGAATCATAGGATATAAAAATTGGAATATCTCCTATTATTCTTATCCCTTGCTTATTAGCATATTCTTTTAACGCAGTCCATTGTCTATAAAACAAGAATTGTCTGAACATATGAGTTTCAATATGAGCTTGATGTTCCACTTTGAAAAGATCTAATGTTTTCTTATCTCGCTTGCGGAGGTCGTCATTCCAATTTTCCCAACTCATTCCGCCATTTAATTCTTTAATAGCCATGAATAATGCAAAATCCAATAACCAATCTTGTTCTGCGATTACAAATTCCCTGAAATATTTAGTCAATTCTTCTGGTTGTTTTCTCTTAAATTTTTCAAACGCTCGATTGAGCAGTTTTAATTTCCATTGGATAACAGGTCCAAAATCAACTGCATCTTCTGGAAAAGCAGGTCGATCAGACAAATCATCTAAAGACAATAATCCTTCATCCACCAATAAGAATGAATTTATTAAATAAGGATTTCCTGCAAATGCAGAGAAACATTGGTAAGGTGAATCTCCATAGCCAGTTGGCCCTAATGGAAGCAATTGCCATAATTCACAACCTGATTGAACAAGAAAATTAATCCAATCATAAGCTTCCGGACCAATATCTCCAATTCCATCAGGTCCAGGGAGACTGCTGGGATGTAACAATATGCCTGACATTCTTTTAGATTTCATAGGGCAATCTCCTTGTTTGGACAAACTCACCAGATTTTATCAAGGTAGAATTATAATCGCTTGGGATTACATCTGGCCCAATTATTGCGTTTGCTTGAATAATGCTTTCCGGAAGGATGATGGAATCTCGTCCAATCAATGCAATCTGGTAATCCGAGTTAGACTCACCAATTTTGCAGTTTTCACCAACCTTGACGCGTTTATCAAGGACACTACAATCAATCGTTGTATTGCGATCAATATAACAATCTGTAAATAAAATTGATTGATTAATATGGACTCCATTCATAATATGCACACCGGGAGAAAACACACAATTCTTTACAACCGCATCAGATTCAATTACACATCCATCTGAAATCATACTGTTTTCTACGACGGCACCCTTCCTGATCAAAGCTGGGGGACGTTCTTCAGTTCTTGTGTGAATTACCCAGGAAGGGTCATAAACCTGGAAGGTAGGTTTTTCTAACAAGAGATCCATATGAGCTTGCCAATATGATTCTAGCGTTCCAACATCCACCCAATATCCATCATAAGGATATGCAAAAACTCGAGCTTTATTTTTTATCATACTCGGGATAATATCTTTTCCAAAGTCATGAAACGATCCAGATCGAAAATGGTCATTCCATAATTCCTGATTGAGGACTTCCTGTTTGAATAAATAAATTCCCATATTTATTGTATTTGCCGGAGGATTTTCTGGTTTTTCAAGAAATTCGAACACCTGAAAATTCTCATCGTAATGCATGATCCCATACCGTGATGCTTCTTCAATTGGAACAGTCATCGTCGCAATCGTCAAATCAGCATTGTTGTTTAGATGAAAGTTAAGCAATTTTTGATAATCCATTGTATAAATGTGATCTCCGGATAACACCAAAATGTGGTCAGGATTTCCACGTTTAATAAAAGTAAAGTTTTGTTGCACCGCATCTGCTGTTCCAATAAACCAGTCCGAAAGCTGTGCTTTATATGGAGTTAAAATTCGGACCCCACCAGAGATGTCGCGATTTAGATCCCAGGGAGCTCCAGATCCAATATGTTCAATTAAAGATTGAGGGCGGTATTGTGCCAACACCATAACATCATTAATATTTGAATTTACACAATTCGATAAAGAAAAATCAATAATTCTATATTTTCCAGCGAAAAAAACAGCCGGTTTTGCTCTTTTTGATGTAAGAACTTTTAACCTTGTTCCTTCCCCACCTGCCAGAATAACAGCTCTTATTTTCATTTTTCTCCTTTGATTAATTTCATATAAATTTTCGCATATTCTAATGCTGATTTCTCCCAGGAAAAATCAGCATTCATTCCATTAATTTGTAAAGAGCGCCAAAGTTCTTTAATATCAAATTGATGAAGGGCTCTCAATAAAGCTTGAGACATGGCTTCTGAGATTGGTTCATCAAATAGAAATCCATTATTCAAAATACCCTCAGAATCTTCAATGATCGTGTCTTTTAATCCTCCAGTTGATCGAGCAAGAGGAACACATCCATAGCGCATTGCGATCATTTGGGTTAACCCACAAGGTTCATAGCGTGAAGGTATTAGAAGAACATCCCCTCCTGCATACATTCGTCTTGAGAGATTCAAATCGAAGCGTAGGATCGTTCGTACTTTTTCTGGCATTTCCACCTCAAGACTTCGACAGGCTGATTCAATTACAGGGTCTCCAGTTCCTAACAAAATTGCTTGCCATGGGTAATCAGCAACCATTCTCAAAGCACTGATTGCTATGTCTACACCTTTTTGTTGATCCATCCTTGTAATAATTATGAAAAGTGGAATATCAACGTTTTTTTCCAATCCAAATTCGGTTTGCAAAGCTAATTTATTTTTTTCTCTAATATCTAATTGCTGCTTTGTGTAATTAAAGTGGAGAGCTGTATCAGTGCTTGGGTCCCATTTGGTTTCATCCAAACCATTTAATATTCCTGCAAGGGATGATTTTCTGGCATTCAAAAAATCTTGAAGTCCACAACCATAGTCTGGTGTAAGAATTTCTTTGGCATAGTTGGGCGATACAGTTAATAGATAATCTGCTGCGTACATTCCAATAGGTAATGGAATACTTCTTGCCCAATCTGGAAGAACGGTGCATGGGCATTCCGGAAGTCCAAAATCATGTAATATGTCTTCAGAACTTGCACCCATGTAAGGAATATTATGCATTGATAAAACAGATTTTGTTTTCTTAAAGAAAGGGTCTGTTTCTTTGCGATTTTTGAGTTCATAAACCACAAGGGCTGTATGCCAATCATTTGCATGGACGATATTAACTTGCCAATTGATTTTCTTCACCAATTCTAAAGCTGCGATAGAGAAGAATATATATTTTTTTGCATCGTAATCAGGGTTTGAGGAATAGACGTTAAGGTCTGAAAGAATAGATCCTCCTTCAATTAAATAAACTGGAACACCTTCAATATTCGTTTGAAATACCCTGGCAGGTATGTCTACATTACCTTGTTTTACAAAAAAAGAAGAAACTAATTGGATATTATCCAATTTTTGATTAATCATGGAATGGAATGGTATTACCAACCGTATATCAAGTTCATGACCTGACAATTGGTTAGGCATCAGGTTTTTTAAAGCTTTAGGAAGTGAACCTGCCACATCCCCTAATCCACCAACTTTGATTAAAGGTGCTGCTTCTGATGCAATATATAAAACATTTATTGGACGACTTTCTTTCAACTTTGCTCTCCCTTTTTGACCTGAATTTCTAGAGTAATTCTATATAATCTTTTGAAATGAAAGATTTGTTTTGTAATCCTAAAATTTCAATTAATTCAAGTACTAATTTGGATTTATACTCAGCGTCATTGCGGCTCCATGTTCTGCTTTTTATTTCCAGATATGAACCCAATTTTGGGACGATAAACGTGTCAATATTAATAAAAAATTCTGTTTCTTTGTAGCTGACTAAAAATCGTTTTCGATATTTTTCAATTTCAACTGTATTTGTTGGTCTAAAATATTCCTTGTAAAAACGCATACTTTGGGTTGCTGGTGCAAAAAATCTTGATCTTGATAACATGACTTCTTGTGGAAAATGTTTTTCTCGATTCTCGCCGATTAATGTCAATCTGGAGCGAACATTAACCACTTTATTTTCATCTGATATAAAGTGATCTTCTCTATATCTTAATCTTCCTTGATCTGGGTCATCAAAAAAGAAATATGTATCATATTCATGATAATGTCGTTTTCTTTGAACTGACAGATTGCTGGAAAGCAATGTATTGATAATTGCATCTGGATCTTCAATAACAACTTTGGTTTGAACTTCAAGGCTTTCCTCTTCCATTGTTCCACCAATCGCAACAAGTTTTGAAAGAATTGAGGACTCTCGCTGGAATAGAAAAGTATCTATCTTTTTTGCATACTCCTGACCTTGAACCATCAATTGTGTTTCATCAACAGTTAATAATTGATGGTTTTTCATTAACCATTTTCCATTAACCATGAGGTCTGTAACATCATTCGCCTTTGCAGCATAAACAACCTGGCTGTAAAGGCTGTCTGGAAGATGCCTGAACCATGGTGAGTTATGGACTTTAGAAATATCAATCAATATTAGGTCAGCTCGTTTACCTGGTGTTATCGATCCGGTTATTTGTTCGATATGCAGAGCTTTTGCTCCGATTCGTGTAGCCATAGCTACTGTGGTTTTTGCTGGTAAAGCAGTTGGATCACCGGAAGAGCCTTTGGCAAGAAATGTTGTCAAACGGATTTCTTCAAACATATCTAAATCATTATTAGAAGCTGGTCCATCCGTACCAATTCCAACGTTGATTCCAATATCCATCATTTGTTTTACAGGTGAAATTCCAGATGCCAATTTCAAATTGGAGGATGGGTTGTGAGCCACGCCAACATTTTTATTTTTCAGCATCCGTATCTCTCCTGGATCAATGTGCACACAATGGGCTGCTATGACTTTGGCTTCAAATAAATTTAAGTGATCCATGTATGGAATAACAGGCATCCCATGCTCAGCTGTAATATTTTCAACCTCAGTTTGTGTCTCGGCAAGATGAATATGCAAGGGGACATCATATTTTTTTGCAATTTCTTTCGATTTTTCGATTATTTCAGGTGTACAGGTATAAGGTGCATGAGGGGCGATTGCAGGAATGATTAAGGGATGATGCTTCCATTTCTCAATAAAATTTATTGAATAAGAAATCGATTCATCATACGATTGAGCATCTGGAGTAGGAAATTTCAATATACTTTCCGCGCAAATCGCCCGTAGACCGACTTCAGCAGTGGCTTCGGCAACATCATCTTCAAAATAATACATATCAGCAAAGCATGTGATCCCGGAACGTATCATTTCAGCACAGGCTAACTTCGTGCCTAAACGAACAAATTCTGGTGTAACATATTCTCTTTCAACCGGCATCATGTAACCAAGAAGCCAAACGTCCAATCTAAGATCGTCTGCCAATCCGCGGAGTAATGTCATTGGCACATGTGTATGTGCATTGATTAGTCCGGGCATTAAGACTTTTCCTTCTGCATCAATTATTTCATCTGATGTAAAGGATGCAAGAATATCGGATTCGAATCCTACAGCTTTAATTATGTCATTCTCAATAGCGACAGCACCAGGACTATATTGGCTAAATTCATCATCAATCGTTAAGATATTTGCATTCTTGATTAAGAACGATACTTTTTCCATTAATTCCTCCAATCGGATTTAAGAGTTGAACTCGTAGAAAATTCAAAGTGGTTTTAGTTGCCCATTCGACAGCCAGGTTTCTATGACCACCAAACAAAAAAGTTTTTGAGATCAGTTGATCCAGATAAATATAAATGATCTTTAAAGTTAAATTATTTTCAGAATTTGATTGTAGGTCAGAAAACAACAAGATGTTTGGTTTTATTCGTTTGTACAAATTTTCCAATGAAAGTTCAAGTATATCAATTTCAATTTTATGGAGTAGATCTGGTATGGATACGAGCACATCGTATTTTCGAAGAAGATCATTGACTTGATTATCTAATCCATTTTCGATAATGAAAACTCTTTTATTTTTGTCAATTAGTTGGTTTGAAACAATTTTTTCTAATGTATCCTCATTAATACCAAAAACAAAACCATCTAATCGTTCACATAACATTGTTGATATCTCAGATATCATTTTGTCAGCCAGGGTATTATCAATCGCTTTGGCTGTTATTCTGATATCTACTTGACCTGGATAAGCAACGATCCCTACGGTCGGATTTGAGTTAGATTCAAGATCAGCAATAATTTCATCAATTACCGACTCACCAGCACCACTGGTATGGATGGTAAGCGATTGAATAACCGATGTTTCTCTGATAAAATCACTTAAGATTTCATGTACATTGTTTTCTAATAAAAATTCCAATTCCTTTGGTACTCCTGGTAAGGAGATAATTAATCCTTTTTCTGTAACGCTATAAAAAGCTGGAGCTGTTCCTACCTGATTTTCGATAACCATCGCGCCTTTCGGAATGAACGCTTGTTTTTTATTATTTTCTGTTGGTGTTCTTCCAAATCTTTTAAAACGCTGATTAATTTGTTGCCACAAATCAGGATGGTATTCCAAGTCGACACCTATTGCATCTGCAATTGCTAGTCTTGTTGGGTCATCAACTGTTGGCCCTAAACCACCAGTGGTGATTACTATATTTGCTCTATTGATCGCCTCCTGGACAACAGCTGTGATACGTTTTTCATTATCACCTACAATTGTTGTTCGAAAAAGGTCGATTCCAATACTTCGTAAAAAAAGAGCAATTTGACGCGTGTTTGTATCTTGAATTTCTCCTAAAAGTAGTTCAGTTCCGATTGCAATAATTTCTGCTGACGGCAATTTTCCTCCAACACGCTCATCGACATGATCCAAATTTATTGTTTAGTTTAGCATGAATCTAGTTGGGAAAATGTGTTTCAACCATGATAAAATTTTTTAACTTAATATGAAAAAAATGAATCGACAAGAATTAGCCCGATGGGGAGAGATCACAGCCAAAGGATTTCTGGAAAAATCCAACATTCAAATTATTAAACAAAATTATCGGACGAAGAATGGGGAAATTGACCTGATTGGGTTGGATAATGATGACTTAATTTTTATTGAGGTAAAAACAAGATCCTCAAAAGAATTTGGATTTCCTGAAGAAGCAGTTGATTCAAAGAAAATTGAAAAAATTGAAGTGGTTGCAAACGATTATGTTGATCATTATCCCAAAAATAATGTAAATTGGCGGATTGATGTGATTGCAATTATACGAAACCCATATAATGAATATTATGAGATCAAATGGTTCAAGGATGCTGCTTCCTGATTTAGAAAAACCTGTAATATTTATTGTTGGTCCAACCGCAAGCGGTAAAACCAGTCTATCGATTCAATTAGCAAAGAGATTTGATTCCGAGATAATATCAGCAGATTCCAGATATTTCTATCGGAAGATGGATATTGGCACTGCAAAGCCAAGTAATGAAGAGTTAGGCACAGTAAAACATTATTTAATAGATATTGCAGACCCTGATGAGTCTGTCAGCGTGGCGGAATTTAAACAAGCCGTCAATAAAATAATTTCTAATTTGCATAATAGAAACAAAATTCCTTTTGTGGTTGGTGGAACAGGCCAATATATACACGCCATCCTTAAAAATTGGAAAATGCCAGAAATTGAAGCTGATCATCAACTCAGGATAATATTGGAAAGGTTTGCAGAACAGCACGGAAAATTACGGTTATTTGAATTTTTGGAGAAGTTTGATCCGGATTCTGCAAGACTTATTGATTATAGAAACGTACGCAGAACAATTCGGGCTGTTGAGGTCATGCTCAAAACGGGACAAAAATTCTCTGCTCAACGATCAAAGGAAGGTTCTCCTTTCTCAAAAAAAATAATCGGTATTTATTGGACGAGAGAGGTTTTATATCAAAGGATAGATCAACGCATTGAGATGATGATTGAAAATGGATTTATTGATGAAGTCAGAACTTTGCTTGCATCAAATTATTCACCGGATTTACCTTCAATGTCAGCGATTGGATATCGGGAAATCGTTGCATTTATCCGAGGAGAAATCTCGCTTGATGAGGCGATTGTATTAATGAAACGAAATTCCAGACAATTTGTTAGGCGACAGGCAAATTGGTTTAAAGAAAATGATCCAGATATTAAATGGTTTGAGGGTAATAGCCTTAATTTATTAAATATTGGTGATTATCTGATCTCTGAACAAGGATGGATCAGACCAGAATAAAAAATGCACCGGAGGTCTCCGATGCATTTTTACGATTATGCACTTAGAAGTTCAGGTACCCCACTTTTTTTAGGGAAGGGGGTTGGGAAGATTTTTTCAAATTCTTCCTTCGATAGGGTTTCAACCTCTAATAATTTCACAGCCACTTCATCAAGTTTTGTGCGATATTCTACCAGGATCTGTTTTGCCTGATTATATGCTTCATTAACAATTACACGAACTTCCTGGTCAATTTTTTCTGCAACATTTTCTGAATAATCACGTTGCTCTGAGATTTCCCGACCCAAAAAGATTAACTCTTCTTTCTGGCCATAAACCATAGGCCCTAAGTTCTCGCTCATTCCTAATCGCATAACCATGGTTCTGGCTAGTTTGGAGACTCGTTCAATGTCATTAGATGCCCCGGATGTAATGTCGTCAAATACTAATTCTTCAGCGGCGCGTCCTCCAAGAAGGCCAACCATATCGGTAAACATTTTCTTTTTTGCCATAAGCAAACGATCTTCCTGGGGTAAAGCCAGTGTGTAACCAGCGGCCATACCACGGGAAATGATTGATACTTTTTGTACAGGATCACCTTGTGGAAGCACATGCATGACAACAGCATGACCGGCTTCGTGATAAGCGACAATCCTTTTCTCTTCCTCGCTGATCAAGCGGCTCTTGCGTTCCGGACCAGCGATAACTCGCTCGATTGATTCTTCAAATTCACTTTGACCTATCAGAGTCTTATTTCGTCTGGCGGCTAAAATGGCTGCTTCATTAACAAGGTTTTCCAAGTCTGCTCCGACAAAACCTGGTGTTGATCTAGCAATTACACTTAAGTCAATATTGCTTTCAAGCGGTTTACCTTTTATATGAACCTTGAGGATAGCTTCGCGGCCACGTACATCTGGACGATCCAGCACAACACGACGATCAAAGCGACCTGGGCGTAAGAGGGCTGGATCGAGAATGTCCGGTCTGTTGGTTGCTGCAATTATGATGACATTGGTATCTGTATCAAAGCCATCCATCTCAACCAACATTTGGTTTAATGTCTGTTCACGTTCATCATGGCTTCCACCGAGCCCAGCACCGCGTTGCCGTCCAACTGCATCGATTTCATCGACAAAAACGATACAAGGAGAATGGCGTTTTGCCTGTTCAAACAAATCTCGAACACGGCTTGCACCCACACCAACAAACATTTCAACAAATTCAGAACCAGAAATTGAAAAGAAAGGTACACCAGCTTCGCCGGAGACTGCTTTGGCAAGCAATGTCTTGCCTGTACCTGGAGGACCAACCAGTAAAACTCCTTTTGGAATGCGTGCACCCAAAGAGATGAATTTCTGTGGTTCTCGTAAGAATTCAACGACTTCTTTTAATTCTTCTTTGGCTTCTTCTACACCAGCAACATCCAGAAAAGTGACTGTAGGATGATCTCCGGTAAACATTCTGGCTTTTGATTTGCCGAAAGACATGGCGGCACTATTGCTGCCTTGTGCCTGTCTGAATATGAAGAAGAAAGCACCGCCTAAAATCAGGAATGGAAGTATGTATCCTAATGCCGTAAGCACACCTAACCATGCGCTAGGGGGTTTGATAATGATCCGAATTTTCTCAGGATCTAAATCTGATTGGGTCACACCCAAATTCAATAATTGCTCAACAAGAGTTGCTGTGGTTTCTTTGTTTGATAATCCTTCACGTGCATCTGAAAGATATTTAACGCGAAGTCGGTTTTCACTTTCTTCAATTTCAGAAATTTTTCCAGACTTTATATCTGAAGCAATCTGGTTGATTGTTAAGGTTTCTGCACTACTTCGCTGACTGAAGCTATAAAAAGCCATAACAATAATTGACACAAAAAGCAGCAAGTAGATAACATACGATTGATTTCTAGAATTCACTCATGCCTCCCAACAAGGAAAGTCTTTTGTAAGATGTAAAAATTATACCAATCTACCATTGTTAAGGCTATTCTTTGACAATGTTTTTTACCACATCTAATGAATTTCTAATAAAGAATGATTGCTTTGGATTATTTTTCCTTATAAATTGCTATAATTCGGAAAAAAATGTTTTATGCCCCACTTATAAATCAAAAAATTGATTATCAATTTCAAGTCTTATCTGTTCAAGATACTGATTCTAAAGTATTGACTATCTGTGAAATGTGAATACGATCGTGTTGAGTGATAAATTTTATCAATTCAAAAGTTGATGTAGGTCCAAATATTGCATGATTAATCGGTTTTGTCCAAAGATCAGATCCAAAATTTTCTAATTTTTTAATTAACCGAATTCTGTTTTTAACAAATTTATTAATTACTTCTATAGGATTATTTGTAATATATTGACGCTCTTCAGCCCATTGATCTGTTAGAGCAGCCTCTATAAACGGATTTGTCTCCATTTCGATCAATTTCATTCTCGGAATATTAACTTCGATATCCACGTCAGCCAAATGAGTGATTATTTCAACCAATGACCATTCATCTTTCTTTGGACGTTTTGCAAAAACCTCATTTGATATATGCATTCTTTGATATGTATCTATATTTGCGGCTGTTCCACGTAAGATAGCAAGAAAAGATGTTTTTGAATTATTGATTTCGACCTGTAAATTTTTTGAGTTAATATTTTCAATCCAATCGGCAACCTGATCAAGTTTGCCAGAAGAACTTAGTGGGTGAATGGGTATACTGATTTCCTCAGGTGGTTCACCAATAAAAAATGTCGGAATTCCTAAAAGTTCTGCTGGAATAATATCCATATCCCATTCATTGCCAACCATAACGGAAAATTCGTCGGGCCAACCCAACTTTCCTAAAATTTCTGCTATGAATTCAGGTCTGGGTTTCGTAAAATGCAGTTCTTCATAGTTTGTTATGTAATCAATGTCTGATAGGCAAACACCAAGATCTGCCCATTCAATTCGGTGTTCAATGGCAATTTTTGGAAATAGAGGATTTGTTGCAATTACAATTTTGTGGTGCGAGTCTACCATTTTATTGATTACAACTTTTGCAGAAGGGATTATCTTTGTAAATGGTGCCAGGGCTGGGAATTTGTTGTTATAAAAATCTTTGAGATGATCGTGTAGGTGATCTTTTGATTGACCTATATGCGGATAAAAATATTGGTCAAAACATTCCTCCAACGTTCTTGAAGGGTCAATATTGTTAACCATGAATTCTGTTCCAGTGAAAATAGCTGTTGGAAGGTTTTTTGGTGAAATGTAATTTGAAAGATGCTCACCTAATTTATGAAGATAAGCTGGTAAAAATGTCTCCATCAAATTCTCAAGGAGAGTATCATCCAGATCAAATAAAATAATCAATTATTTTTCCTCAAGAAAAATATCGGGTAAAGGATGACAATTTCCACAACCGATATGCGGTTCTTTGACATTAGTTTTACTCTTCACACAATAAGCAGATACATTCATTCTCTTAATGAATCCAAAGTCCTTCTTGATTTCACCAGATAACTGCATGTGCTTACAAGCATTCGCCTGTAAAATATCAGGAACAGGACAAGATTTACAGATTTTTGTTGACCAATACTTTTTTGAAGGAGTTGAGTCAACCAGGCGACATTCTTCAATATTTCGTCCACGGAAATAGTCGCCAAAAAAATAACGACATTCCTGACCAAAAGGGGTACGCATAATTATTGTGTTACGCGGGTGACGTATTCACCAGTTCTGGTATCGACTCTGATTACATCACCAGTCGTAATAAAGTATGGAGTAAATACATGAGCCCCGGTTTCTACTTCTACTTTTTTTGTCTGGCCGGTTGCTGTGTCGCCTTTTACTGCCATTTCTGCGTAAACTACTTCCAAATCAACATTTATTGGTAATTCTATATCAATGGCTTTCGCATTATAGAAGGTTATTTTCACTTCCATATTTTCTTTTAAAAAGTCAGTGGATTCTCCCAGGACTTCTGACTGAAGTGGATATTGGTCGAATGTATCATTATCCATAAAGTAATAGAATTCACCGTCATTGTACAAATATTGTGCATTGTGGTATTCGAGACGAACATCCTGAACCTGTTGACCAGAATTGAACGTTTTTTCAATATTTGAACCTGTAAGCATATTTCTTGCTTTAATGCGAATCGTAGCTGATCCACGACCAGATTTGTTATGCCCATAATCCACTACTTTATATAGATTTCCATCTAATTCAAAAGTCACACCTTTACGAAGCTCATTGACATCAATCATAAACACCTTCTAGAAAAAAAATAATGCCTTGATTATAGTCCAGGCAATAGAGCGTGACAAGGTAGGAAAAATCGTCTATGAAATCGTCAAATATTAGTAATCAAAAAGGGCTGCTTTGAAGCCCTTTTTGATTGGTTTTTATTGATCAACCCAATTTGGGTTCAATAATTCCATAACCTCCATCACGACGATGATAAAGGATATTGATACTCTCTGTATTCATATTAAAGAATACAAAAAAGTTTTCATGTCCTAACATTTTCATCTGTTCGATGGCTTCTAATTCATCCATAGGAATCAACGAGAAGGTTTTTCTCCTGGTGATTTCTGGCATTTCTTCTGCTTCATCAAATTCAGGTAATTCTGAAGCAAGTTCCGAAAGTGGCATGCCATCCCCGCGACCTCTTTGCCTTTTTCCTTTGAGGCGTGCAATTTGTCGAGTCATTTTTTCGACAGATTCATCTATCGCAGCAAAGATGTCATCTGCCCTTTCTTCTGTTCTAAGAATGAAACCTTTACCTCTGATCGTAATTTGAGCAACCTGACGATCAGATGCGTTTCTGGCAGATTTTGTATATGAAAGATCAACTCTCGTTTCATCAATGTCATTTAAATATCGATAAAGTTTTGTGACTTTTTTATTCACATATTCATCTAATCTTTCATTCATCTTAATATTTTTTGTAAAGATATCGATTTTGATTGCCATTTCATTCCTCCTAATATAAGATTTTAAACAGATGCTGTTTCGATTAGATCATCACTATAGCCATTTTGTGTTGGAACAGCTCGAGCTAAAGTAAAGCCTACTATATCGTTTGCCCCAGCAAGTTTCAATGCGGATGCACAAGCTTCCAGAGTGGCTCCAGTTGTTGTAACATCATCAATCAGAAGAATATTCATTCCTTTTACCTGTTGTGGATCTGCCACAAAGGCTTCGGATACGTTCAATAAACGCTCATTTCGATTTAAACCAACCTGGGGTCTGGTTTCCTTTGATCGACGCAGCGACTGTTTATTAATAGGTTTATTTATTTTCAAAGAAAATGGTAATGCAAGTAAATGTGATTGATTGTATCCACGTTCTTTTATTCTCTTTGGGTTTAATGGAACTGGTATTACCATATCAATATCCATTTTATTTTTATTGTACAGTTCAACCAAAAAATTTGCCAGTATATCCGATATGCCAAAATCACGATGATATTTAAAATTCTTAATTGCCATTGAAATTGGTGGTTTATACAATGAAAAAGATCGAATCATTAATAAGTGTTCAAATTGTGGTTCACAGATTGTTAATTCATGATAAAAGTTATTGTCTATAACCATTCCACATTTTAGACAAAAATCTTTATCAATTGTTTTAATCTGCCTTATACAATCATAACAAAAACGTTCTCCGATTAATCCGCAACCTGGGCAGCGCGGAGGGAAGATAATATCCAATAATTTCCAGAGTGATTTATTCAGAGGTATGCGAAGAGATGGGTAATCAACCCTATAAGCCATGAATTGCTCCTTAATTAACTAAAACATTCCACCAAGAGCGGATTGCATTAATCGAATAGCTGCTGGAGTTAATAACACGATCATGAGGGAAGGAAAAATCAATAATCCCATTGGGATAAGCATTTTAATCGGAGCTTTATGTGCTGCTTCTTCTGCTAATTGTCTTCTGCGAATCCGCATCTGGTCTGATTGAATTCTGAGAACTTTTGATAAAGACACACCTAATTGTTCACTTTGAATAACAGCTGCAACAAAACTAGTCATTTCAGTTAAACCAATACGATTTGACATATCTCTCAATGCGTCTCTACGGATTTTTCCCAATTGGATTTCCTGGATCACTCTGGCAAAAGCCATTGATAATTGACTTTCCCATTTTTCGCTGACTTTATGCATTGCTGCATCAAAACCAAGTCCTGCTTCAACGCATATTGTTAGAAGATCCAATGCATCAGGAAGCGCTTTTCTAATTTCTTTTTGTCTTTTGGAAATTCGTGAAGACAGAATCATCGTTGGAAAATAAAAACCAATAAATCCAAACAACAAAGATATAAGTAGTTTTCTCCCAAATGGCCATCCGGTTGAACCTATCGAGAGCACAAAAAAAATGAAACCACCGAAGAAGATCAATCCTATAAATTGTGTGGCTAATATGATGGTTGGATCAATAGCAGCAGAGACTCCGGCTAATTCCAATTTTCGCTCAATTGATTTCATTGCATTCTGTGGGGTAAATCGGATGGCTAATTCACCAAGTTTTCGAGCTATAGGATAAATTACCCTTTCTTGAAATGGCAGAGAGAGTTCTAATTTTCTAAGCTCAAGGGGACCTTCTACCTGGCTAAGATCATTCAATCGGTCATTCATGATTCGATTTTCGTCGAATTCTGGTCTACGTAAACCTATTACAGTTAATAAAATTGCAACTAATAAAACTGAAACCAGGATGACTATAAATATACTCATAATCGAACCTCCAAAATCTTTTAAACCTCAATATCACTTAATTTATTCATGGCGAAATAACCTGAAATAATCAATAATCCTGAAACAACTAACGCGATAATACCACAGGGGAAACTCTCAGGTTGAAAGAACTCCATGATATATTCTCTATTTAATAAATAAAGGATCCCAATAACAAATATAGGTAACAAGGATAAAAATTTTCCAGAATACATCGTTTGTGTGGTTAATACTCTAATTTCGCCTTTAATACGGAGCCGTTCCCTAATTGTGTAGGATATCGAATCTAGAAGTTCGGCTAAATTTCCACCAACTTCACGTTGAACATTCATGGCAGTCAATGTCAAATCCAGATCATCACTTGGTATTCGGGCCAATAAATTCTCAAGAGCCTTTTCCATTGTCATACCTAATTGCATTTCTTGAATAACACGACGAAATTCATCGCAAATTGGTGCGGGTAATTCTTTTGAAACAGCTTCCATTGCTTGCATGGTTGAAAATCCTGCTCTCAGACCATTCACCATTAAGTTCAACATATCTGGAAGTTGAAGATCAAATTTTTGTAACCGTTTAGTTTGTTGTGATTTCATGTAAATAATGGGTATATATGATCCAATTACAGCACCGATTATTCCGATGAAAATAGTCCTTCCACCAATAAACCAGAGAAAGAAGCCAACCAATATTGCACTAATGACCATCAAAGCGACAAACTCACCAGGTTTAAATTTTAAATCAGCTCGAGATAAGTTTTTTGAGATTCTTTCGCCTATAGTAGATCTCTCGACTCGATTATTTAACCACTCTACTAATGGTCTTGCGCGCTCTTTATCAGATAATTGCTCATCTTCTTCAATATATCTTCCTAACCTTTTTATCTCCGCAGATCGACGATCATCAGTAATTGATACTACAATTCCAATTATGAGTAGAATAATAGCTATTCCACCCAGAATGGAAAATATTACTATTGGGTTGATCTGAGATAACAATTGGTTGATATCCATTGATACCTGCTTTCAAAAATTATCGACGTCTTTCTCCAATACCAAAAACGGATGGAGAAAGATGAATTCCAGATTGTTCGATCTTATCAATAAATTTCGGTCTAAGACCTGTTGGACGTAATCTGCCAACAACTTTACCATTCTCAAAACCAGCTTGTTCAAAATTGAAAATATCTGTCATGGAAATAATATCACCTTCCATCCCAGACACCTCTGTGATATGAGTTACCTTCCTAGTACCATCGCGCATACGGGATTGATGAACTATTAATTCGATAGCAGATGCAACTTGTTCTCGGATGGCTCGCACGGGAAGGTCCATTCCAGCCATTAAAGTCATTGTCTCTAGACGAGCGAGAGTATCTCTTGGACTATTCGAGTGTAATGTTGTCATGGATCCATCATGCCCAGTGTTCATAGCTTGTAACATATCTAATGCAGCTTCATCACGAATTTCACCTACGATTATCCGATCAGGCCGCATACGTAATGTATTAATAACTAATTGCCTAATTGTGACTTCCCCTTTACCTTCAATATTCTCTGGGCGAGATTCAAGGGTGACAACATGTTCCTGTCGTAATTGAAGCTCTGCAGCATTTTCGACTGTAACAATTCGTTCATCAGCAGGAATGAAACCAGACAAAATATTTAATAAAGTGGTTTTCCCAGAACCTGTACCACCTGATATAACAACATTTATTCTTGATTTAACACAAGCGTCTAAGAAATGAATTGCTTCGGTTGTTACCGAGCCAAAATCAATCAGGTTATCTACTGTAATCGGAGTTTTTGCAAATTTACGAATGGTCAAAACTGGCCCAACCAAAGATAATGGAGGGATAATCGCATTGACACGCGAACCATCAGGTAAACGGGCATCAACATATGGACTTGACTCGTCGATTCGGCGACCAAGTGGTGATACTATCCTCTCAATAATTCTCATCACATGTTCATTGTTTTCAAAAGCCATTGGTTCTCGAATTATTTTCCCAAATCGTTCAATATAGATTTTTTTGGCACCATTTACCATGATTTCAGTGATAGATTCATCTTAAAGTAATCGCTGTAAAGGACCAAAACCTAAAATTTCAGCTGAAATTTGTTCAAACATTCTTGATCGTTCTGGTCTTGACAAGATGATATTTTCTTCATTTAAAATTTGTTCAAACAATTCCTGGATTGTCTTTTTAACTTCAGCGGTTTGACTTACATCCATGCTAGGATCGAGTGTGCTAAGTAATTTGGTCTGAACCCTGTTCTTAAGGTCCTGATAAGTATCGCTCGTAGTTGTAGGAGTAGGTGCAGATACTCGTCTTGTTTGAAGAACAGGATTTCTTAATGGTTCTGATCCATCTGGCTTTTGAGGTGGGTTAGCATTAGAATTTTCATTTTGAATTCGACGTAAAATCGACATATTATTTTCCTATAACGGATAATTATTAATCTTTTTCTTCTAATTGAGTTGCGATCTTCTCTTTTACTTTTTCTGCAATCGCATAAATACTTTTAGAAATTAAGCTGCTTTTATTTTCAATAATAAATGGAACACCCCGATTTATTGATGTTGTTACTGTCTTTTCTTCCAAAGGAATAACACCTTCAACAACTTGCTTCAGACTTTCAGTAATTCTTTCTGGAGATATCGCTATTCTTTTATCAAATCGATTCAGAACAAACAGAATTCTTTTACGGTTTATACCAGATTGATCAGAAAGACTTAAAAAAGAGTTGATGCTCTTAATAGAGGGTATATCCTGATTAGCAATTAGAATAATTAGATTTGCAATGTCCAACGCTGATTGAACCACTTCTGTAAGATATGGAGTTGTGTCTACTATGATATATTCATATAAGCGTTGAAGGTATTGTAAAACTTTAATAAATTGATCTGCTGATACATGGTCTGCATATTCTGGTCTTGGTGGTGATGCCAGCACTCTGATATTCGTTAGTGAATGAGTTATAAGCACTTCATCGATTATATCAGGGTCCAATTCATCAACACGTGGTGCTAAATCAAGGATTGTATTTCTTCCTTGTTCATTCAAGAAAACGGCAACATCTCCAAACAATAAATTACCATCAACAATGACAGTAGGGGTTAATTCACTTTGAAGGGAGATTGCAAGATTGGTTGCTATTGTCGTACAACCAACCCCACCTTTTGGACTATAAACCACGATGATTTTTCCGAGTTTTCCTGCCCTGATTGTTGAGGATTCAACGCTTTCCGATGCAATTTGTGCTTTTTCTTTTTCTTCAATTGCTAATTTTCCAGCACGGCGAATCGCATTGGTCAACTCATCGATTAATGGTGGTTTTGACAAGAAATCTCTTGCACCAGCAAGCATCGCACGGCGCATATAACCTGATTCATATTGAACAGACAGGATAATAATCTGAATATGAGGATGTTTACGCCGGATAATTTCTGTGGCTACAAGCCCATCCATATCCGGCATATTAATATCCATAACAATCACATCAGGTAAAATTTTTGACGCAAATTCGATGGCTTCTTTTCCGGTTCTGGCTTCTCCAATAATCTCAATTTTCGGGTCAAATTGAAGCATTCGACGAATATTTTCACGAGTTTCAGAAATATCGTCAACAATGATTACCCGAAATTTTTCTGGATTTGCCATAATTACCTTTTCATCTCCATACAATAAACTCTTTGTCAAAAACCATCAATTTATTGACCAGTAGTTGGGGCAGATTCACCTCTAAATGGTTCTATAGCGAATGGTAATTTTGCAGGTAATGGAATATTCTTCTGGTCCATTAAGTATTGTTGAGTCACTGCATCTGTGAGAATGATTTGATCATTATTTGGATTTCGAAGTGCCAGGGTAATATAGATATTGGCCTTTCGCATGTACGTCAAAACAACTGCATCTTGAGGAGATACTGCCAGAGTAACAACATCTGGCTTTGGGGGTTCAGGTGCTGGTTGTGCTTCTTCACCAGGAGGTACGACAACCTCCTCAACTGGGGTTGATTCAACACCACTCAATGGGAAGTCACCAGTTCTGAGAACAATCGCATCTTGAATCACATTTTGACAAACCAATCTTGGACGTTGGGATTCAGAAGGAACAATATAAACTGGCTCGTTCAGGGTTGGGTCCAACTCTGTTCGGCCTTGTTTAGAACCTTCTCCCCCGCTTGTAATAATGACTGATAATGATTCGGAACTGCTCTCAGCTGTAAGTATCTGTTTAGATACTGAACCAGTATAGTTAGGCAAGACAGACTGATATTCGGGATCAACATCGACCAACGTCATACAGCCAATGACCATAACGTGATCACCAGCCTGGGGAGCATAAGCAATTAATTGATCTTTATCATTTAGTATTATTGATAATGCGGTTCTATCAACAGGAATATCAAGCGCAGGTATTGATCCACCTGTCGTGCTGTCCATTAACAGCCCGGGTGTGAGTGGAATCCTTGCTTCTAATGGGTACATTGCCTTTTTGCCTACAACTGATTCCATGCTCGTAAAGAATGTACCTTCCACCAATACATTTTTAGGATATGGGACCATCACCACAACGTCCTGGTTAATTACAGCTCCACGGCTTACTTTTTGTGATGTAATGACGATATCGACCATTTCTTCAATTTGGATTTGGGGGGATTCTTCAGCACCTGGTTGTGTTGGTTGCAATAAAGGTCTTAGCCGAAGAAATAGCACTGTTGCCGCAGCAACTAAAACAATTAACAATAATGCAATAATAATCAAAGTTCGTCCAATTTTTCTTCCACTGTTAGCCATATTTACGTCTCCTTGTATTTGAATAGGAAAACAAACCTGATGATTTATTATACGGCAAATGGATTGTGAAGGAAAATGAATTTTGAAGTTGGTTCATGTCAGAAATCCCCTGCCGTTTATCCATATTATAAGTATATATAATAATGCAATAATTATGCCAAAAATTTTTGAACTCTTTTGTCAATTATACGTCTTTTGGTCTTTTTCAAGTAGATGTTAAAAATAGAAGATCTCAATTGAGATCTTCTATTTTTTTATTAAACGTTATGAAATTAAATGTTTCTTACAATATTGCTGAAGATGTTTCCAATTGCTGGGCCGAGCAACGCCAGGATAACAATAACAACAACTGCTACTAAAACAAGAATTAAAGCGTATTCAACGAGGCCCTGTCCTTTTTCTTTCGGTGCAAATAACATGTGATAATCCTCCTTTCATATCTTTTTAGGAATTACTATCTGTTATTATACTTTTTTACAAACAAAAATCAAGTAATAAAAATTACAGATACCTAACAAAATATAATATAGCATAGTTTTTTCAAAAGTAAGAAACGACAATATTGTAAGGTTTGTGTAAATAAACTCTGCAAAACTTGGATAAGTACTAATTGTCCCGAGTCAGTATGATCTATCATAGAGAATTTCATCGAACCTGGCAATTAAAACTACTTTACAAGAAAACTGCCTTTAATCGGACAAAAGCAGAGATCTGATACATAATGAGAAAGGTTTTTGAAAAAGAATTAAGAATATTATTAACAATTTTATGAAAATTTGGCTTGATTTTTGAAAATTAAAATTGCTTAATCAATAATTGAATTAAACAGATTAAGCTATAATTATGGAAATGCAATAGGGATAGATTGAGGAGGTATGATGAGCGACTTATTTAATCGAATTACAGAAGATCAGGATGTTATTAGAAAGTTATTCAGCAAGATTCCAGGTTTTAATGGTTATGTTGAAAGGGAAAATCGACGAGCTGCTGACAAGATACTTCGGGAGGCTGTAGCAAATCGCTTTGAGGAATTGTGGCAAAGGATTTCCAGCATTCAAAATGACTTAATTAGCACTGGGGGATTAGAATTCATCGACGATTTAGAACGAGCAGCCATAAAAATTCGTCAATTCATTGACAGGATTCGCCATGCATCTTATGGTTACTCTCCGTTTTTCAATGCAACAAAAGTCAAGGAAGAAGAGCTTGCCAATGTTTATGAATTTGATTTAGCCCTATTAGAAAACGCTGATGTAGTAGGGAGAGCCATAGATAATGTAGAATCATCGCTGGGTACCGACGGTTTACCGGCCGCCATCAGACATCTAACGAGTCTTTCTCAACAAACAATTGATGTTTTCAACCGCCGATCAGAGATTTTAATGGGTGGTATAGAATCTGAAGAAAATAATTAGTATCTAGTAAATAATATGGAGAATTAATATGGCTAGAATTTTTGATGTAGTTGAATATGCAAATGAAATGAAGGACGAAATTGTCCGTCGTTTTCCGGAGACCGGTGTTGCTGATCTCAGGATTGGTTCACAAGTAATCGTTCGAGAATCACAGCGGGTAATATTTTACCGGGATGGGAAAGCTCTGGACGAATTTGGGCCTGGTCGTCACACAATTATCACTGCCAATATTCCCAAAGTCATCGATTTAATTGGGAAAGCCTTTAATGATCGTACTCCTTTTACAGCTGAAGTTTATTTTGTTTCCATGCGGGAATTTGTTGACAGGAAATGGGGTACCCCACAGCCGATCCTGGTGAGAAATCCTGGTATGGGTCTTGGCGTTGCTTTGATGCAAGGATTTGGAAGTTATAGTTTCCAGGTGAAAGACCCGCAACAATTTGTTACCCAGATTGTTGGTGCGAGCGGTGTTTATCGAATGGCAGATATTGAAGGTCGATTGCGATCTATGCTGCTTTCAAAATTACAAGATCTATTAGGAGAAACAGCCGCTGGAAAAAGCGTTGCGGAATTAATTGGTTTGACAGAAGAAATTGGTGCTGCTATCCGAGCAAAAGCTCAGGATGATTTTGCAGCTGTTGGCTTATTATTAAAATCTTTCTACATTTCAAACTTGAAACCCAGTGATAAATCTGCAGAAGAATTACGTGCAATGGGCATGTTAGATATGCAAACTTATACACAATTACAAGCGGCGGATGCCTTGAGAGAAGCTGCCCGAAATGAAAGTGGTGGCGCTGGCCTGACTGCTGGAATTGGAGCTGGTGTTGGATTAGGTGGAGTTATCTCACAATCCTTGCAAGGAATGACAGGTCCATCTGCTGGAGCTGCAGCTGCTGCTTCTCAACAAGCATCTTCTCAAGCAGGATTACCTGATGTTATGACTCCATCCGAAGCTGCTTCTGCATTAAAAGTGTCAGAAGAAGATGTTTTGGCTGCCATAACAGCAGGAGATTTAAAAGCAAGAAAAATTGGCACAGCATTCAGAATAAGCAAAGAAGCTTTGGAAGAATTTTTAAGAGGTTAATTGATTGACAAAAAACCGGGGTAATTCCCGGTTTTTTTCCTTTAGTTTATGTTCGATTCTAACAAATGCTTAGAAAGCCTTTTTGATTTATTACTGGAGAGTGCTGATGAAACTTCATGAATACCAGTCAAAAAAAATATTTGAACGATATGAAGTACCGATTCCAAAAGGCAGAGTAGCAAACATCGCCTCAGAAGCAAAACAAATTGCTGAAGAATTAGGTGGGCGAGTAGTTATAAAATCGCAGGTACTTGTAGGCGGCAGAGGAAAAGCGGGTGGAATTAGACTGGCGAAGGATCCTAAACAAGCCAAAGAAATAGCCACTGATATATTAGGAATGGAAATTAAGGGATTACCTGTAAGAAAAATTCTGGTTGATGAAATTGTTGATATTGACCAGGAAATTTATTTAGGAATTATCAATGATCGTAACTTCCGTCAACCAGTAGTAATCGCATCATCCTCTGGTGGGGTGGATATCGAAGAAGTAGCACAATTTTCTCCTGAAAAAATTTTTAAATTAGCCATTGACCCTTTATTGGGACTCCAGGATTTTCAAGTTCGAGATATCGCTTTGGGTATAGATCTTCGACGAGAATATTGGAAGCAATTCATAAAAATATTAAGGGGATTGTATCGAGCATTTAATGAATCCGATGCAACCCTGGCAGAAATTAACCCATTGGTGATCACCAAGGATAAGCGATTAATTGCTTTGGATGCGAAAATGATCATTGATGACAATGCACTTTTTCGACATCCAGAACTAATGGAATTCAGAAATCTGGATATTGAAGCTCCAGCAGAAATTGAAGCTCAAAAATACGGTTTATCTTTTATCAAATTAGATGGAGATATAGGCTGTATGGTAAATGGTGCTGGGTTAGCTATGGCAACTATGGATATCATCAGTCAATTTGGAGGTAATCCGGCAAATTTCCTGGATATAGGCGGTGGTGCAGGGACACCTAAGGTCGCTGCAGCCTTAAGAATCATTCTTTCAGATCCAAAGGTAAAAGTAATTTTAATTAACATATTCGGTGGAATTACTCGTTGTGATGAGGTTGCTAAAGGCATTTTATCTGCTTTAGGCGATGTGAAAACAAATATTCCAGTAGTGGTGAGACTTGTTGGAACAAATGCAGAAGTGGGTCGCAACTTGTTAGTTGATGCAAAAATTCAAACTGCAGAAACGCTGGTAGAAGCAGCGGAAATGTCAGTTTTACTCTCAAATGGTGGTGCCTCATGAGTATATTGGTAAATCAGAACAGCAGAATATTAGTTCAAGGGATTACTGGAAATGAAGGAAATTTTCATGCCTGGCAAATGCACCAATATGGGAATAATGTTGTCGCAGGTGTTACACCAGGCAAAGGGGGAGAATGGGTTTTTGAAGGAAAAATTCCGGTATTTGATTCTGTGAAAGTTGCCAAAGAAGCTACAGGAGCAAATGTGTCAGTAATATTTGTTCCTTCACATTTTGCTGCTGATGCAATGTTAGAAGCCGCGGATGCTGGAATTGAATTAATCGTATGTATTACCGAAGGCGTTCCAGTTCGAGATATGATGCGTGTTCGAAGATATTTAGATCAAAAAGGGAGTAAATTGATTGGTCCAAATTGTCCAGGACTAATTACACCATCCGAAGCAAAAGTTGGTATCATCCCAGGAAACATTACCAAACCAGGTAATGTTGGCGTCATTTCACGTTCAGGAACCTTGACGTATGAGGTTCTTTACGCGATGATGTTATTAGGAATTGGTACCAGTACTTGCGTCGGCATTGGTGGTGATCCAATTAGTGGTTTGAACTTTACCGATGTTTTGGAAATGTTTGAAATGGATCCATTGACTGATCAGATTGTTTTGATTGGGGAAATTGGCGGTACTGATGAACAAAAAGCAGCAGATTATATTTCAAGATATATGACAAAACCTGTTGTGGCCTTTATTGCAGGACAATCTGCTCCTCCAGGAAAAAGAATGGGACATGCAGGGGCTATTATCGAAAGCGGATCCGGAACTGCAGAAGAAAAGATCAAGGCATTACAAGAAGTGGGTGTACAAATAGCAAAACATCCTGAAGAGATTGCTTTGTTATTGAACCGATAAAAAAGCACCTTTCGGTGCTTTTGTTCTAATTTTGATTCGCTTCGATATATGTTACAGCATCGCCGACTGTTTTAATTTGTCTGGCACTATCATCAGGTATTTCCAGATCGAATTTTTCACTGAAACCATCGATAAGAAAAAACTGATCCATTGAATCTGCTTTTAAATCCTCAATAAAACGAGTATCCATTGATACTTCACTTTCATCAACTTTAAGAACATCTACAATTATTGCTTTTACCTGATCAAAAACATCACTCATTCATTCCTCCTAAAGAACTACTTTATTATTTCAAAATTGTATCTTTCCTTGAAATATTGTCAAGCAATCTGGAATTATCTTTGTAAAAAGATTTTTTTAACATCCCGTGCTCTGCTATACTAAACACTAACACTTGAGAATTGGAAAAGATATGCCTGAAGAAATGATTCAATCAAGAAAAAATGATCATATTCGAATTAACCTGGAAAAGGATGTCAGATCAAATTTACCAAATGGATTTGAAAATTTCAGATTTATTCATAATGCACTACCTGAAATTAATTTAAATGAGATTGATTTTTCGCAGGCGATTTTTAATAAAAAAGTCAATCTACCGATCCTAATCTCTTCAATGACTGGCGGTACTTCACAAACGTTTGAAATCAATAAAAAATTGGCAATCGCTGCTGAGAAATTTGGATTAGCGATGGGTGTTGGTTCTCAAAGAGCTGCAATAGAAGATAATTCTTTAAGTAAAACCTTTGATATCAGAAAATATGCCCCCAATATTTTATTATTTGCAAATCTAGGAGCTGTTCAATTAAATTATGGGTATGGGGTTGATGAGTGCAAGCAGGCTGTCGAAATGATTAATGCGGATGGTCTGTTTTTGCATCTGAATCCATTGCAAGAGGCTGTTCAGCTTGAAGGAGATACGAATTTTTCAGACCTTTTATCAAAAATTGAAGATGTATGTACAAAATTATCAGTTCCAGTTGTTATTAAAGAAGTTGGGTGGGGAATATCAGCAGAACTTGCTAAAAGACTTATCAATGTTGGAGTGTCTGGAATTGATGTTTCAGGCGCAGGTGGTACTTCCTGGACCCAGGTGGAACGATTTCGTTTGACAGAACCGAGTGATATTGAGGTCGCCGAAGCGTTTCTTAATTGGGGGATCCCTACAGCCGATGCATTGGTAGCAGTCAGAAAAGAAAATCCTGATTTGTTGGTTATTGCCAGCGGAGGACTAAAGAATGGTATCGATATTGCCAAATCTTTAGCTTTAGGGTCGAATCTGGCGGGAATGGCGGGAGTATTCTTAAAATCAGCAGCAGTTTCTTTGGATAATTTAATTGAAACTATAAAAGTAATAGAGAGAGTAATTCGTATCTGCTTGTTTGCAACCGGGTCGAAAGATTTGTATTCTTTTACAAACGGAAAAATCATCAAATCTGTGGAGTGAAAATGAGTTTGGACCAATTTATCCTTGAAATCCTTCCGGAATTTGAAGAAGATTTACGAAATTCAGTTTTATTTGATGTACCTGAATCATTTCCGGGATTGAAAGAAATGATAAATTACCACTTTGGGTGGACCGAAAAAACTGTCTCAAAACAATCTCAGGGGAAACAAGTGCGTCCGATGATTCTCCTGTTGAGCTCTTTGATTTGTGGTGGTGATTGGAGAAAATCCCTTCCTGCAGCTGTTGCAATTGAATTAATTCATAACTTTTCTTTGATTCATGATGATATCGAAGATCAATCTGAACTTAGACGTGGTAGAAAAACCTTATGGAAAGTTTATGGAATAGCCCAGGCGATTAATACTGGTGATGCAATGTTTTCGCTTGCTCAATTGAATATGCTTAAACTGGGAAATAAGATAAGTAAAACTGTTGGATTCGATGCGTCACAGAAACTAAATGAAACCTGTTTGAATTTAACTTGTGGACAATATCTTGATATATCCTTTGAAAATAAATCTGAAGTTTCGCGAGATGAGTATTTCATAATGATCGGAGGAAAGACAGCTGCGCTCTTAGCAGCCTCTGGCGAAATAGGAGCAATAGCTGCCCAGTCTTCGAACAACAACCGATTGGCATTAAGATCCTACGGTGAAGCGCTTGGATTAGCCTTTCAGGCCTGGGATGATTGGCTAGGAATTTGGGGAAATGAGGAACAAACAGGAAAATCAGCATCTTCAGACTTGGTAACAGGTAAAAAGACATTACCAATTTTATATGCGATGGAAAAAAAGGGAGACTTTTCTGAAGCTTACCAAAAAGAGGGATCCAGGATAGATAGACTCGAAGAATTAATCAATCTGATTGAAAATGACGGTGCCAAGGAATACACGGAATCTGTGGCAAACCATTACACCGAATTGGCGTTACTCTCTCTAAAATCGTTAAATGTAAATCATCCTGATGCTTACATGGCATTAGTGGAGTTGACTAATTTACTAATTCAAAGAAATAAATAATCAAATTAATTTTTCCAGTCACTGTTTTCGGACGAAATATTTGCGATATTTTTGTTGATAAAAACCAAAAGAATAACCATTAATGTCCAGGCGGAAATTTGTATTGTGTTAAGGTTGGCAATAACATTATTAGAATTCCCATTGAAAAAGTCCAAAAAGATTACCAATATTGCTACAGAACAGATTGTTCTTGCAAATAAGATTCCTGATTGGAAATTCTTCTTTACTGATCGAAGAGTAATGAAAATGATTGGTATCAATCCTAAAAGATAATATATTTGTAATGGGTGTCTGGAAGCGCCCCATAATTTAATTGCCCATGGAAGGTCGGATGGTTTTCCATATAAATTTCCTGCTGCTAATTGAGCCAAAAAGAAAAAAATCAAAAAAACTAAAAAAGGGAAAGCAATAGCATCCATAAAATTGGGAATTTTTATATTTTTTCTTTGCATAAAAATCATTGCAACCAATAAAGATAGAAGCAAACCGGAAGTGAAATCAAATAGATCGAGATTTATAGATAGTAAAGAAATGGGGTTCTTGATAAAAATTGTCGGAAACCGAAAGACATATGCCAACCTGCCTATTAGTATGGTTGAGATTAGATACATAAAGGCGATAGTAGACAAATCATTTGGCTTGATTGAGTATTGTGAAGATTGTTTTTCTCCTATTAAAATAAAAACGTATACACCAATTAAAATCAGTAAACCAGGAGCTTGAACTGCAAGTGGACCAATGTTTATAATTGGAAACATTTAATTATCCATTTCGATAATTTTTGATTCAATTAGTGCTTCTGACATAGGTCCACCTATGATTATTTCTGAAATCATTCCAGAACGATCAATAAAATAAGTAGAAGGTAATGCCTGTACTTTATATAATGTAGATACATCACCTTCAACATCCAATAAAATGGGAAAGGTTAATTGATTACTTTTGACAAAATTCAATACATTTGAAACCGAATCCTGGTAAGTATTATTTACGGCTAACAAGATCAATCCCTCTTCTTTATATTGGTCATAAATTTTTTGCATAGCAGGCATTTCGTATTGACATGGTTTACACCAACTCGCCCAAACATTTATAATTACGAGATGATCCTTAAATTCTGATAATTGGTATTCCTTGCCATCAATATCGTTTAATTTGAAATCAGGTGCGAGAAAACCTTTTTGAGGAGCGGAATAAATTTCGTTATTATTGTTCAAATTTGAAAAGTAAGTGAACAATATCCAAGACCCTGTCAAAACAACAATGGTGATTGATAATACTTTATTTTTGAGTGAATTCATCCACTAAATAATAATCTGTAATTTTCTATTGTCAAATTAACATTGTAAACACCGAAATTTAAAATAAAAAATCCGGAGTTAAGGTTTAAAGTCAGATCTTTTTCTTTTTGTCTCAAATCCTCAAATGACTGAGGTTATAATTAAACGCAGCAAAAATGGCAATTAAATAACAACAATCCAACTAATCAAAAAGGAAGATCATGAATATAAATTTTGAATTAGAACAAAAAGCGATTAATGCAATCCGTTTTCTTTCTGCTGATGGTGTTCAGACTGCAAATTCTGGACATCCAGGACTACCGATGGGAACAGCATCAATTGCGTTCACAATCTGGACAAGACATTTGAATCACAATCCCAATAATCCAAATTGGTTTAACCGCGATCGTTTTATTTTGTCTGGTGGACATGGATCAATGTTATTGTATTCTCTTCTTTATCTGACTGGATATGATCTCCCTTTAGAAGAATTAAAGAAATTCAGACAATTAGGCAGTATTACACCCGGACATCCGGAAGTAGGTGTTACACCAGGCGTAGAAACAACTACCGGCCCTCTAGGGCAGGGGTTCGCAAATGGAGTTGGTTTTGCTATTGCTGAAGCTCATTTAGCTGCGAAATACAATTCACCCGAATTGGAAAAATTGGTCGATCATTACGTATATGCAATCGTAACAGATGGCGATCTTATGGAAGGCGTGACTTCTGAGGCAGCTTCTTTGGCTGGCCATTTAAAATTAGGAAAATTAATTTATTTATATGATGATAATCGAATAACAATTGATGGATCCACCGATTTAGCATTTACAGAAGATCGAGGAATGCGTTTTCAGGCTTATGGCTGGCAGGTGCTCAAAGTTGAAGATGGAAATGATGTAGAAGAGATCAATCGTGCGATTTGTGAAGCTAAAAAAGATGAGCGTCCTTCCATCATTATTTGTCGAACGAAAATTGGCTTTGGTCTTCCAACTATGGAAAATACAGCAGATGCGCATGGAAAGCCTCCTGGAGAAGCTGAGCTGCGAGCTGCAAAAGAAAGATTCGGTTGGCCGGTAGAGCCAAAATTCTTTGTCCCTGATGAGGCCTTGCAAATTTACCGGGAAGCCTTAGCAAATGGTGAGAAAATTGAACGGGAATGGAATACAGTCCTTGATCAATACAAAAAAGAATTCCCTGAAAAAACCAATGAATTCCTACGAAGAATGAATGGCTTCTTACCAGAAGGCTGGCAAGAAAAATTACCAGTTTTTGCCACTGATTCAAAAGGAATGGGATCTCGCGTTGCTTCAGGAAAGGTGATCAATGCATTGGCTGAACTATTGCCGGAACTGATCGGTGGCTCAGCAGACCTGACACCTTCTAATAACACATGGATCAATGGAGATTCAGATTTTCAATGGGAAAACCCAGGTGGAAGATATTTGCATTATGGCGTCCGTGAACATGCAATGGGAGCTATATTAAATGGTTTGGCTTTGCACAAAGGTTTTATCCCTTATGGTGCATCATTTTTGGTGTTTACTGATTATGTACGACCTGCAATACGCTTATCTGCCTTATCTCATATTCCCGTTAAGTGGATTTTCACCCACGATTCCATCGGTGTTGGAGAAGATGGTCCGACTCATCAACCTGTTGAGCACATGGCTTCGCTCAGGGCGATACCTGGGTTGGTAGATCTCAGACCAGCGGATGCAAATGAAGTATCTGAAGCATGGAAAATTGCAATTTTGACGACTGACAAACCAATATTGATGGCACTTTCCCGTCAGAATCTACCAACCATGAATCGGGAGGAAGTATCTGGATCCTCAGGAGTACAAAAAGGCGCATATGTATTAAAAGATTTTGGAACTAAGACTCCCGATTTAATATTAATTGCTTCCGGTTCTGAAGTTGCTTTGATACTTGCTGCTGCAGAAGAATTAGCAGATAAAGAAATAAATGTAAGGATTGTATCAATGCCAAGTTGGTATTTGTTTGAACAACAAAACCAATTGTATAAAGACAGTGTTTTATTACCGGAAGTAAAAAAGAGAATTGCAGTGGAAGCAGCCTCCGTTTTTGGATGGGAAAGATGGGTTGGTGATCAGGGAAAAATTATTGGTCTTAATCGATTTGGAGAATCAGGAAAATTCGAAGACATTTATGAATATCTGGGTTTTTCTGTTCAGAACATTGTGGAAACTGCTTTAGAAATAATAGGTTAAGGAGGAAAAATGCGGATAGCCGTTGGTTGCGATCATGGTGGCTTCTCATTAAAATTTACAGTTCTAAATTCGATATCTTCCAGTGAACATGAAGTTATTGACTTTGGCACCGATAACGGAGAAGAAAGTGTCGATTTTCCGGATTTTGTGTTTAAGGTTTGTGATGCAATTCAAAGAGGTGTTGCAGATAGGGGGATCATCATATGCGGGTCTGGTGTTGGCGCAAGCATTGCTGCTAACAAAATGAAAGGAATTAATGCCGGATTATGTCATGATCATTATTCGGCTCATCAAGGTGTGGAACATGATCATATGAATGTTCTCTGTATGGGTGCACGTGTAATTGGACCAGCAATAGCCGAAGAACTTACCAAGGCATTTTTATCAGCTATCGAAAATCATGATGAACGTTTTGATCGTCGTATGGGAAAAGTTCGAAAATTGGAAGAATTTGGTCATTTATAGAAAGTGAGTTTGTAAATGAATGCAATAGATAAACTTCATCAACTCGGCCAGTCGATTTGGTACGATAATATTGAAAGAAGGTTATTGAAGAATGGAGAAATGGAAAACATGATCACTCTTGGCGAAATCCGGGGTGTCACGTCAAATCCATCCATTTTTCAAAATGCGATTGCAAATTCCACAGATTATGATTCAGCAATCCAACCGATGGCCTGGGCTAACTGGAATTCTGAAGATATTTTTTTCCAACTAGCAATCGAAGATATTCAAGAAACTGCTGATTTATTTTCACCTTTGTATGATCAAACTGAAGGAAATGATGGTTTTGTCAGTTTGGAAGTAAATCCAAAACTTGCTTATGATGCAGAAAAAACCTTCATCCAAGCATTAGCTTTATGGAAGCGTGTTAATCGTAAAAATTTAATGATAAAAATTCCTGCAACCCAGGAGGGATTGGTTGCGATACGGAACGCAATTGCCGCTGGAATTAATATCAATGTGACCCTTATTTTCTCCTTAAAACGGTATAAAGAAGTAATTGAGGCATATCTTTCCGGTTTGGAAGATCGCCTGACAAATAATCTTCCCATTGATAAGATTGCTTCCGTAGCTTCTTTCTTTGTTTCAAGAGTAGATTCAAAAGTAGATACCCATTTAGATGCTTTGTTGAAGAATAATAAGATAGATCAAAAATTGTACTTAGATTTACGGGGAAAAGCTGCAATTGTAAATTCAAAATTAGCTTATGAGCTTTTCGAAGACATTATTTCTTCTGAGCGGTTTTTGCGTTTAGCCGAAAATGGTGCAAATGTTCAAAGACCATTATGGGCATCTACTTCCACAAAAAATCCTGAATATTATGATGTAATTTATGTTGAAGAATTAATTGGAAAATATAGTGTCAATACAATGCCTCCCCAGACATTGGATGCTTTCAGGGATCACGGAAAAGCTGAAATAAGGATAAAGAATAATTTGGAGGACGCAAAGGAATTATTTAGTACCCTGAACAAGTTTGGGATTGATATCGATTCCATTACTCAATCTTTAGAAGATGAAGGAGTAAAAGCATTTGCCAAAGCTTTTGACTCATTACTCGAAACGATTGAAAAAAGAAAAAAAATCATTAATGAACAATTGGAAAATCTTGGTCAAGAGGTAAAGAACTGTATTGAAAATTTGGATAGTACTCATGTTGTCAATCGCCTCTATGAAAAAGATCCTTCTATTTGGACAAATGACACTCAATCAGGTGAATTGATTCAAAATCGTTTGGGTTGGCTCGATGCTCCTTTTATGGCGAAGAAATTAATCCCAGAGATAAATCAATTTAGAGATGAAGTAATTAACGAAGGATTTACACATGCTTTATTATTGGGGATGGGTGGATCATCACTTGCTGTTGAAGTGATGAGTCTATCGTTCAGAGGGATTGTAGATGGGCTGCAACTCTCAATTTTGGATTCTACAGATCCACGACAGGTAAAGTATGCTGAGGAACGCAATCCAATAGGAAAAACATTATTTATTGTAAGCAGTAAATCTGGTGGAACAACAGAAGTTCAGGCTTTTCTAAAGTATTTCTACCAGGTAATGAAAGATTTTGCAGGAATTGATGCTGGCAAATATTTTATAGCGATTACTGATCCGGATACAGAATTATCTCGTCAGGCAAAGGAGCTTAATTTTCGTAGAATCTTTTATGCCACAGCGAATGTTGGTGGGAGGTTTTCAGCTCTGACAGCTTTTGGGTTGGTGCCAGCTGGATTAATTGGGGTAGAACTCGATACTATCATTCAAAAAACGATTGAATTTGCTCGTCAATGTCGACCTGGTATTCCTGCAGGAAGAAATCCCGGATTGGTATTGGGAGCAATTTTGGCAGTATCTGCACAAAAAGGGATCGATAAACTCACTATCTTCGCAGAAGAACCTTTCCGGTCTTTTGGATCATGGATGGAACAACTGATCGCTGAATCAAGTGGAAAAGAGGGTAAAGGGATTATTCCAATTGATATCGAACCGTTCGATGATGGAGATAACTATTCAAAAGACCGATTATTTGTTTATGTCAAGAACGATGGTCTCTTTCAGACCAAAATTAATCACCTAATTGAGAATGAACATCCTCTAGTATCATTTGAATTGAGGGATGCATATGAATTAGGTGCAGAGTTTTTTCGATGGGAATTTGCAACGGCGATTGCTTGTGGGGTTTTGGGTGTAAATGCTTTTGATCAGCCTGATGTTCAGGATAATAAGAGTCGGACAAAGTTAAAGATTAGCGAATTTCTTAAGACAGGTAGGTTTAATTTTGGAGAACCTATTGTTAAATTAGATCACGCTACCGTTTACAGTAATCAAAATGATAAGGTTGTATCAGGGAGACCCCTCAAAGATGTAATTGATAAGTTCATCTCAGATGTCAAAAGTGGAGATTTCATCGCAATTAATGCTTATCTTCCACGATTGTATACTACGGAAAAAGACCTCCAAGAATTTCGACATTTTGTATTACAAAAGACCGGTAAAGCAACCACGCTGGGATTCGGACCAAGGTTTCTACATTCAACCGGTCAGCTTCACAAAGGTGGACCTGATAAAGGCTTGTTTATACAGATAAGTGATAATTCCAATGAAGATTTTGATATCCCGGGATTTGGATTGTCATTTAAGAATCTCTTATTGTCGCAAGCATCAGGTGATTATGAAACATTGGTTAATCGAAACCGCAATGTATTGTGGATTCAACTTAATGGGGCTGGTATTTCGGATTTGTGGAAATAAGATAATAAAAGTACGCGATCTATCAGATAGTTTGTGCCAGCGCAATGGCTCCCAGCATTCCAGCTTGATTTCCAAGCCCAGGTGGTACGATGTAATCAGAAATTCGCGATAGGATAATTTCTGATTGAACGTAATTGTTTAGGTATTCTTGCACTTTTTTGTTGATCATTGGAAATAGGAATTTTTTTTGCATGACACCGCCTCCCAAAATAATTTTCATCGGAGAAAAGGTGCAGATAAAATTGCTTAAAGCCTGTGCAATGTAATCAGATTCTAAATCCCAGGCTGGATGATCTTCTTCTAATAACTCTGCTGGCCGCCCCCAGCGTTCTTCGATAGCTGGTCCGCTTGCAAGTCCTTCAAAACAATTTGGATGAAATGGGCATTTTCCGTAATATGAATCAAGAGAATTGTCTTGCGATAATCGAATATGTCCCATTTCTGGGTGAATTAGTCCGTGCAATGGTTTGCCATCAATAATCGCACCTCCCCCAATTCCAGTACCGATTGTAAAGTATAAAAAATTATTTAGATTTTGGGCAGCACCCCATTTCCCTTCTCCAATGGCTGCCACGTTGACATCCGTGTCAAAAGCGATTGGAATCATCAAACTTTTTTTAATTGGATGAATTAAGTCGGTGTTTTTCCAACCCTTTTTGGGAGTGGTGGTGATAAATCCAAATGAATTGCTGGAGTCATGTAAATCAATGGGACCAAAGCTGCCAACCCCGAGAGATATTAATCGAATATTGTATTTTTCAATAGCTCGTTGAAAAAAAAGAATTGTATTTTGGATTGTTTGAGCAGGATTTGTTGTTGGAAATCTTTCTTCTGTGAGAATATCGTCTGGTCCGTTAGCGATTACACAAACAAATTTTGTTCCACCGGCTTCAATCCCGCCATAATATTCTTTCATTTTAATCTCCAATCAAATAAAGAAATTTTGAACTTGTCTCTTTCTAATCAGGTATAATGTAAATCTTGCCTATAAAATTATTATAATTAAATCATGAGGAAATTATGGACATCTTTGAAAAATGTGCTTCCTTTACAACTGCAAAAGAAGCAATACGACAAGGCTTTTACCCTTATTTTATTCCATTAACTGAAAATGAAGGTACCGTAGTTGAATATAAAGGACACAAGTTGATCATGTGTGGATCTAATAATTATTTAGGACTAACCACGCATCCTAAAGTAAAAGAAGCGGCTTGTAAAGCTACAGAACACTTCGGAACCAGTTGTACCGGATCAAGGTTTTTGAATGGAACTTTAGAATTTCACGAACAACTTGAACATGAGCTTGCTGTTTGGGTGGATAAAGAGGCTGCACTTGTTTTCAGTACAGGTATGCAGGTTAATCTTGGGACAGTTTCGGCCATTGTTGGCAACAAAGATATCGTTATTCTTGATAAAGATGATCATGCTTCCATTGTTGATGGTGCAAGATTAAGTTATGGAAAAATTGAGCGTTTTCGTCATAATGATATGACTCATCTGGAACGAGTCTTAAAATCATTACCAGAAGAACCAGGAAAGATCATCATCGTCGATGGATTGTTCAGTATGGAAGGCGACCTGGCACCTTTACCTGATATCATCCCACTGGCTAAACAATATGGGGCTCGAATAATGGTTGATGATGCGCATGGAATGGGTGTGCTCGGTAATGGACATGGAACATCACACCATTTTGGTGTCACTGAGCAGGTGGATTTAATTATGTCCACCTTTAGTAAATCATTTGCCTCCCTTGGTGGGTTTGTTGCGGGGGATGCTGATGTGATCCACTATATAAAACATTTTGCTCGATCGTTAATTTTTTCGGCCAGTATTCCACCTGGAAATGCAGCAGCTGCACTGGCTGCATTACAAGTAATGCGCGAAGAACCAGAAAGAATTCAAAGGGTGAATCAAATTGGGGAAAGAATGCGAAAAGGATTTAAGGAGTTAGGTTTTGATATCGGCAGTTCTGTGACACCAGTAATTCCGATTATCATTGGGTCTGATGACCTGACATTTATGACCTGGAAACTTTTGTTTGAAAATGGTGTATTTGTTAACCCAGTGATCAGTCCAGCTGTAGCACCTGGAAGACAATTATTACGAACAAGCTATATGGCAACCCATACGGATGATCAACTTGATAAGGTTCTGGAAATATTTGAAAGAATTGGCAAACAGGTTGGTTTGATTTAAGATTAAATCAGGTTTTCTATATTAGATCTCTGTATTAATTGTTAATTTGCCTTTTGATATAAAAACGCAAGGAGTGATTTGACCTCATCCTTTCTACTATTTGATATAGATGGTGTTTTGATAGAACCAAAAGGGTATCGAAAAGCAGTATTCGATACGGTTGTCCAACTTTTGAAGGAAATTGGGGAAGAAAAGTTACCCATTAATGAGGAAATCATAACGAACTTTGAAGCCGCTGGAATTACATCTGAATGGGATATGATTCCTTTGTATATATTGTGCGTTATTGAAAAATCTTTTGAAAACAACATACCTGAAAACAAGATTAATAATCATGAAGAATTGGTCTTATTTCTAAAAAGAAAAATTAACCAACCAAAAATTGAAGTATTAATTCGCTTAATTTCCGAATTTATTAATTATTTTAAAGAAGAATTCTCGCCTTCAGATTCTTTGTATAAACAATTCCATTTAGATAAGGCTGGAAAACCTTTTGAATATTTAAAAAGATTTTCTCCCTGGGTTGTTGATTATTGGATCGGAAATTCAAGAGATCTTGAGAAGTCTGTTGCGTTAAGGTATTTTCAAAATTTAATTCTGGGCAGTCAACAGTATAAAGAAATAACTACATTTGATCCAATTATTGAAACAGAGTCATATTTGAAAAAATATGACTTGCCTTTAATAAATAATGAGACACATCAAAGGATCGTGAGTATTTCTACAATAGAAAATGTATTTATGTCAGCAATAACTGCAAGACCTTCTAATCATCCTGATGGTCAATTGAAAACAGACAAAACGGCATATTTTCCAGAAGCTGAATTGGGGTTGGAATGCCTGAGTCTGGGAGAAATTCCCTGTGTTGGATATGGTGCAATGCAATATTTGGGAATAACGAAGGGAATGTTGGCAGACAGTTTTGTGAAACCTTCACCAGTCCATGCGTTGGCAGCCATATTGCATTCTGGAGGAATAAATTTAACCGAAGCACTTAACGATGCTTATGATTATTTATTTAACATAAAAAAGAATAAAGTTCTTGAATTTTTCAATAAACATTCTTTCCCCATCGAAATTTTCATTTTTGAAGATTCCATAATTGGAATTCAATCTTTGTCGAAAGTTCATGATGCGTTGAAATCAGACGGGATTAATTTTAAATTTACAGCGTTTGGTATTTCCAATGTATCTAACAAAATAATGGCTTTGAAAAAGGAAAATGCCTCTATTTTTCCCACAATCAATGAGGCATTTTCAACTTGTGTGGAGGGATATTTTAAATTCTAGAAACGGCGAATGGTATTATTTTTCTGGTTGGTATTCTGGAATGCTGGCTGATGGATACCATTTGCTTGATCTGAAATATATTCTGGCTCTGGTCTGGTAACAAATCTTGAGTTTCTCTGAACAGATGGAGCTGAGCTTTTCGATTGTATAGAAGCACCTCGTGCTGATAACGTGGAACCAAGAGGATTAGGTCGTGGTGATATCGTGTTGTGATTCGATCTTTTTATATTTCTAGATTGGCTTGATGTGTTTGGTTTCTGTCCAGAAAGTGTCAAGCTTCCAATTAATAAGATACGGGTGACCCAGACCATAATTGACACAAAAATTGGTACGACAAGGTGGATTGTCTCAGGATCAATAATTCTTGAACTCATGATGGAATGATTTATTATAGACATCGAGACACCCCACCAGGTAAGGATTGCATTCATTGTTGCAGCTAGAAACCAGGCACCAAATAAGAACCAATCTTCTTTGAGGTTAGCGATTGAATTCCCTGGCATAAACAACTTGGAAATACCTGCGAAATCAATAAGACAAAATGCAACTGCCAAAATGGTCGACCAATAAAACCCAACGAACTTAAGATCCCCTAATAGATCTTTTAAAGCATAATCCGTAGTACTGTAATTGAACATTTCAAATGCAATTAAGCCAATTAAAAGGATTAAAGTTGTAATTGAAATACGATTATTGGTAAACCAATACGAAAAATTTGATTTCAAGTTATTTGGAAAAGAGTTTGAGTTGATCATGGAAAAATCTCCTTTATAGAAAATATATTCTAAATATTATAATAGAACAAAATAACTAATTTGTCAATAGGGAAGATTTAACTCATTTTGAATTATTCTGATAATATAATGGGGGTTATCATGAGAGATGATTTTCGATTAATTGCCAAAATTTACGATCGGATTATTAAACCTAAGGAAGTAATTTCTTGGGCGAATTATATTTGTAAACCGAATACCGGTAAAAAACTTTTAGATGTGGGTGGGGGTACTGGCAGGATTATCCAATCAATCAACACATGCTTTGATCGAGTATTTCTTTATGATGTCTCCATTTCAATGCTACTGGAAGCAAAAAGCAAAAATATTGGAATTATTGGTGTATGTGGTGAAGTCGAAAATTTAGGTTTTCCATCGAACTCATTCGACGTAATTATTATGGTTGATACACTTCACCATGTTGAGGACCATAAAAAAGCAATTCTTTCTATTTTAGAAGTTTTAAAACCTGGTGGTGTTTTTGTTTTGGAAGAACCAGATATTCGGAAACTACCGGTCAAATTGATTGCTATTATGGAAAAATTGCTACTCATGAGAAGTCATTTTCTAAAACCTTCAGAAATCTTAAGTTGGATTAATCCAGTCTTGTTTAAAATCGATCTTTTTGAAGAAGAGAATAATTATTATTTTGTAATTATAAAGAAATCAAGGATCGATGTGTCTTGAAGATTTATGATAAGATTGAAAAAAATATATTGGAGAAATTAATGGTAGACATCAAAATTCAAGATCTAATTGAATTACTTCCCAAAGCGTTTATTCAGGAAAACGCCAAGAATACAAGGGCGAATATTCAGATAATTGCATCAGGAACTGGTGGGGGAGAGTGGGGAATAAGAATAAATGATCAAAATTGTGAAATTGAAAAGGGTCTTATAGAAGGAGCAGATTTTTCTTTAACTGCTTCTGCTGAAGATATTATCAAAGTATTCCTGGGTGAGCTTGATCCTCTCAAGGCATACATGCGGGGAAAAATTCAATTCAAAGGAAAAATAAAACAAGCCTTAGCATTGACAAAATTATTCTCTACAGATAAACAAATTTATGAAGGATTGTTGAAATAATCGGATTTAGTAAAGTCCCCAATCATCCATCAGACCTTCTTCAGCCATTGAAAAATCCCATGGCTCCATACCGAAATCAATGGAGGTTTCTCTTTTGAGAACCTCTTCTGCTTTTTTTCTGGTTGATTCAAGCATAGCCGGACCATAAGGACAAAATGGTGTGGTAAGAATCATGTTGACTATTGCGCGGTTTTCATCAATCGTAACATTACGGACTAATCCCAATTGGATGATGTTGAAGCCAATTTCCGGATCAATTATTTCCTCCAGACCCAGCTTAAGTTTTTCACTCAATTCCGGATGGGTTGTATCAGAAAGCCAGATAGCACGATTTGAACCAGATGTTTCACTCATGATAATAACTCCGATCTGTCTTCGACTGGAATAACAAAACTACATCGCTGATCTCCATGAAGAATACATGTTAATTTATTGGCCGGAATGTCTAACATTTCAGATATAAGTGTTTGATCCATATTGCACACTTCTGGGTGTGTCTGAACAACTTGAAAATATGGACAACTGATTTCATGGATCACGTAATGATTATTTTTTTTCTCCCATTCGACATTGAAACCTTCTTCATCGAGGAGATTTTGGATAAAGTTTAATTTCTCTTCGATAGGTAAATTTTTCAGTGTCTGTCGATGGCTTGACGCAATATCTTTGGCTATTTCAGAAAAAATATCATTCAGTAGTTCTGGAGAAAGTGTATCTTTGAATCGATCAAGAATGCGGTTTGTCAAACGATAATACCGTGTAGGGAACCTTTCCAGGCCTTCCTCAGAAAGAGAATAAACCAACCGTGGCCTGCCAACACCATGTCTTTCTTCCTCAGCTAAAATCAAGCTATCTGCCTGAAGATTATTCAGATGATGTCTCACAGATATAGTGTTTATGGTCACCGCATCGGCCAAATCATTAATGGTTGATTTTGGATTTTTTAGTAAGAATAATAAGATTTTTTCTCTTGTACTTTTCATAGAAAAACCGTTTTTACATAACAAGTTTCTGGGAGTATATCATAAATAAAATGAAATTGTCAATATTTATGATTATTATATTAAATATTGACCCAATTATATTCGCGTGATATAATTCGGACAACTTCGGTGATGATTGGAAAATCCCGAATCAGATTATTAAAAAGGAGTTTACTCATTCATGTCAGATTTAGTCATAAAAAATTTACATGTAAACATTGATGGAAAAGAAATTTTAAAAGGGTTGGATTTAATCGTACCAAAAGGCGAAGTTCATGCAATTATGGGGCCAAATGGAACTGGTAAATCTACTCTTGCTTATACGTTAATGGGACACCCTTCGTATGAGGTGACTGAAGGTGAAGCATTTTTTAAAGGAGTAAACATTCTTGATTTGGAACCTAATGAGCGATCTATATTGGGAGTGTTTTTAGCTTTTCAATATCCAGTAGCTATCCCTGGTGTAACGGTAGCGAATTTTATCCGTTCTGCAGTAAATTCCAGAAGAAGAGCGATCTATACGGATGATAAGGGTGTGCCTTTATTGGAATTCCGAAAAGAAGTAAAACAGAAAATGGAATTACTCAAAATGGACGCATCTTTTGCTGGACGATACTTAAATGATGGGTTCTCTGGCGGCGAGAAAAAGCGAGCTGAAATTTTACAAATGGCAATGTTAAAACCAGAGATTGCAATTTTAGATGAGACAGATTCTGGTCTTGATATTGATGCCTTAAAGATTGTCGCTGACGGTGTTAATACATTGCGCGGACCTGACCTGGGTGTGGTTATCATCACACATTACCAAAGAATACTAAATTACATCAAACCAGATGTTGTGCATGTGATGATGGATGGCAGGATTGTGGAATCTGGTGGAAGTGACCTCGCTTTACATTTAGAAGAACGAGGATATGACTGGATCCGAGAAAAAGTTGATGGTGTTTAAATCATAATCCGGCATCAAGTCATAAAATAAAATGAGGAGGTAAATATGAGTGAAAAAGTTCAAGAAACATTCCTCGACCAATTAGGCGAATACCAGTACGGATTTAGTGATATAGATAAATCTGTTTTTAAAACGGAAAAAGGCTTGAATGAAGGAGTTGTTCGAAAGATTTCAGAAATAAAAAAAGAGCCTGAATGGATGTTGGATTTTAGATTAAAGGCATTGAAACATTATCGGCAACGACCGATGCCAAACTGGGGAGCTGATATTTCCCATTTAGATCTCGAAAATATAATCTATTACGTAAAACCTTCCGATTTGGAGAGCAAATCCTGGGATGATGTTCCAGATAATATTAAAGAAACATTTGATAAATTAGGAATTCCGGAAGCGGAACAAAAATTCCTGGCAGGTGTTGGCGCACAATACGAGTCAGAAATGGTATACCACAGTATTCAGGAACATCTGGAAAAGCAAGGTGTGATATTTCTCAGCATTGAAGAAGGATTGCGACAACATCCTGATTTGTTTAGAGAATATTTTGGAACTGTTATCCCAATTGAGGACAACAAATTTGCTGCTTTAAATAGCGCTGTCTGGTCTGGTGGTTCCTTTGTTTATGTGCCAAAGGGTGTTAAAGTAGATTTACCACTTCAAGCTTATTTTCGTTTGAATATCGCTAATATTGGACAATTTGAACGATCCTTAATCATTGCGGATGAAGGCGCTCAAGTCCATTACGTTGAAGGGTGTACCGCTCCCACATATACCACTGATTCATTTCACAGTGGTGTGATCGAAATCATTGTGAAGAAGAATGCCAGAGTTCGATACAGCACAATCCAAAACTGGTCCACCAATGTATACAATCTGGTTACTCAACGGTCAAAGGTTGCCGAAGGTGGCACGATGGAATGGGTTGACTGCAATTTGGGATCGAAAGTAACGATGAAATATCCATCCTGTTATTTGATGGGAGAAAGAGCTCATGGAGAGATACTCTCTGTTGCTTTTGCATCAGATGGCCAACATCAAGATGCCGGAGGAAAGATTATTCATTTTGCTCCCAACACCAGTAGCAAGATTATATCCAAATCGATCAGCAAAGGGACTGGGCGGTCATCTTATCGAGGCTTGCTAAAGGTACACAAAGGCGCGACAAATTCACGTTCAAACGTGGTTTGTGACGCTTTGTTATTAAGCCCTAAGAGTAGATCCGACACATATCCGTATATTGAAATTGATGAAGAGGATGTCAGTATCGGACATGAAGCATCTGTTTCCAAGGTTGGAGAAGAGCAACTTTTCTACCTGATGAGTAGGGGATTAACGGAAGAAGAAGCTACCACCATGGTAGTATCCGGGTTTATCGAACCGCTTGTTAGAGAATTGCCTATGGAATACGCAGTTGAAATGAACCGGTTAATCCAAATGCAAATGGAAGGTTCAGTTGGTTAACAAGGTCAAGGAAGGAAATTTACAATCTAATGGTAATTAAGAAACCTGTTGTCATCACTACATTAAAGAAAAAATCTGATTCCTCAGATTTTCCTTTTACGAAGGATCATGTTCGCATGACAGGCAACCTATTGATTGATTCTTATCGGGAAAAAGCCTGGAAAATTTATCAAGATACAGCAATTCCAACAACTCGTGAAGAAGCCTGGCGAAGAACTGATATTCGAGGTTTGAAACTAAACCAAACTCAGTTATTGGATAGCAAACAAAAATTTGAATTATCAGACATTCCGAGCAATTTATTGGAACCTATTGCTGATGGTGATCACGGAGGTCAAATTGTTCTGTATGGAACCAATAATCAAGTGCGACTTGATGAGGATTTAAAGGAAAAAGGTGTAGTTTTTTGTGATTTGTTGACGGCTGAAAAGGATTTTCCTGAACTTCTTTCCAAAACAATTGGGAAAATTGTAAAACCTGAAGAAGGTAAATTTGCTGCATTAACAGGAGCGTTGGCACAAAACGGTGTATTTCTTTACGTCCCCCAAAATGTGAATATTGATACACCGGTACACAGCCTGATTTGGGGTGCCGGTATTGATAATGCTCTAATATCCCACATTGTTGTTTATTTGGAAGCAAATGCTTCAGCAACATTTGTGCTTGAATTTGCTTCCAATACTATAGAAAAAGGTCAAAGTCTGGTTGCAAATAACATTGAAATTTATGTGGGTCCACAGGCTAATTTCAGATTTGTTGAACTGCAATCATTAGGAAGGCATGTTTGGAATTTCACACATGAACGCGTTCAAGTTGACCGGGATGGTCAATTAGACTGGATTTTTGGAGCGATTGGTGGTCACCTGACCAAGAATTTTGCTGAATTGGATTTAATTGCACCCGGGGCACTTGGCAAGATGTCCGGTTTTTATTTTACTGATAAAAATCAACACCTTGATTATGATTCTCAACAGAATCACCTTTCACCTAATACAACCAGTGATCTGTTATTCAAAGGTGCGCTGGTTGACGAAAGCCGATCAGTTTGGCAGGGGATGATCTATGTTGCACCAGGCGCGGATAAGACCGACGGCTATCAAGCAAATCGTAATCTATTATTAAGCAAACAAGCGCGAGCAGATTCAATTCCAGGTCTGGAGATTTTGGCAAATGATGTGCGTTGTACGCATGGTGCTACTGTAGGAAAAGTTGATGCTGAGCAGATTTTTTATTTAATGGCGCGTGGAATTGCCAAACAGGATGCTGAAAAGATTATTGTTGAAGGATTTTTTGATCCCATTATGCAACGTATACCATTTGAAGGAGTAAAACATCGATTCCAGAAAGCAATTTCTGATAAGATGGGATCTTTCATAGGTTAATGGGATAAAACTCATCTAATCCATGTGTAAAAATTGACGATGAGAATATGTATTATGTTAGAATTATTTGGTTAATTAGGATTGGAGGAATTTATGGCAGCTCCTTTTATGCGTGCACCTGACCCTGAATATGCATTTGAAGTTGGTGATACAGTAGAAGTATTATGTGATCATGATCGGAAGGGTGAACGTGTACGTGGATGGTTACGCGGTATTGTAGTTCAAACAGACCCAAAGATGGTAGCAGTTCAATTTCGTGCTAACGTTTATCTAACCGACGGTTGGATGGTTCCTGACCATATCCTCTGGTTCCCTCAGACATCAGGTCAAATACGGAAACCAAGGAAAAGACCAATTCCCAGCACTGAATGATTTCAATTTCAAGAAAGGTCTTGAATGGAATACAATCACTATAATATTAAAAATGATTTTCCTATCATGTCGCGTGAGGTTCGTCCAGGAACCAGACTTGTATATTTAGACTCAACAGCAACAGCCCAAAAACCCAGGGTTGTGATTGATGCGATGAGTCAGTATTATGAATTAAATAATGCTAATATCCATCGTGGTATTCATCAGTTAGCAGAAGAAGCCACAGCGATGTATGAGTTGGCTAGAGAAAAAATCGCACAATTCATTCATGCTCACAGCATTAAAGAAGTGATTTTTACAAGAAATACGACAGAATCGATCAATCTGGTTGTCCAAACATGGGGAAGAAAATTTCTTCAAGCGGGAGATCTTGTGATTCTAACAGAAATGGAGCATCATTCAAATCTTGTTCCATGGCAAATGTTAGCTGCAGAAAAGAATATTGAATTGGAATTTATTCCGGTTAGAGAAAATGGAGAATTGGATTTCCAAGTTTTCGATCAATTGTTAGAAAGAAATCCAAAACTTGTTGCTTTTACGCACATGTCTAATGTGCTTGGAACCATTAACCCGGCCAAAGAGATGATCCAAAAAGCACATGCTGCCGGAGCATTAGTTTTGGTTGATGGGGCTCAATCTGTTCCCCATTTTTCAGTTGACGTTCAGTATTTGGATGCTGATTTTTACGCATTTTCCGCACATAAAATGTGTGGCCCAACGGGTATTGGTATTCTTTATGGAAAAGAAAAATTATTGGACAGGATGCCACCATTTTTAGGTGGCGGCGATATGATTAAAAAGGTTTTGTTACGCAGTTTTAAAGCAAATGATTTACCTCATAAATTTGAAGCAGGAACACCATCCATCGCTGAAGCGATTGGGTTTGGTAAAGCAGTTGATTATCTGACTCAAATTGGCATGGATAATATCGCTGCACATGAAAAGAAAATTACCCAATACGCACTTCAAAAATTAAAATCAATCGAGAATTTGAAAATTTTTTGTCCGGATGTTCCTGATCGTGGGGGGGTAATATCATTTGAAATGGGATTTATTCATCCCCATGATGTTGCCCAGGTATTGGATCACTATGGGATTGCTGTACGAGCAGGGCATCATTGTGCGATGCCATTACATGAAAAATTTGGACTTCCAGCAACCAGCCGGGCAAGTTTCTATCTTTATAATGATTTTGAAGACGTTGACCTTCTGGTGATTGGGTTGCAACATGTGAATGAATTGTTTGCTTAAAGAGGATAAATAATGGATGATTTTTATCGTGTTTTGATTGTAGAACGGTACAAAAATCCTGCATATAAGGGAAAATTGGACCCGAATGATTTTTCATATGAAGATGAAAATCCATTATGCGGTGATCAAATACGAGTTGATATGCGTGTAGATAATGAAAATATTATCACTGAAGCAATGTTCAGCGGTCATGGATGTGCAATTTCCCAAGCAAGTGCTGATTTATTAATGGAAACAGTGATTGGCAAGCCTTTGGACGAAGTAAAAAATATGACAAAAGAAACAGTTCTAGATCTTTTAGGGATTGAATTAGGGCCGGTAAGATTAAAATGCGCTCTGCTCTCGCTTAAAGTGCTTAAAGCTGGTCTTTATGGAATTGGTAATATTGAAGAAGAACTACTGGAGATTTAATCATGCATCATAATGAAAGCACTTATGATTTTTATCCAGTCATTTCCGTTGACGATTTAATACCGGGGGAACGAATTTTTATTGAAATTGATAACATGTCTGTTGTTCTGTTCAATATTGCTGGTGATATATATGCAATAGAAGATCGCTGTTCGCATGATGATGGCCCTTTAGGGGAAGGAGAAATTGAGGGTTTTGAAGTTATCTGTCCTCGTCATGGTGCGCGATTTGATGTGAGAGATGGGCAAGCATTAACCCTGCCTGCAATTGAACCTGTCCGTTATTTTCCAATTCGTATAGTTGATAGCCAAATTGAAATAGGCGTACCCATTGAATAAAATTTTATAGAAATGAAAATAAAATGACTTTTAATTTTTTCAAAAGCCCAATTTATTGTTTCTTTAATTATTCTTGTTGAATTATTCTTTACCAAATTCAGCGACAACCCTAATAAGATCAAATCCTTCTGCAAAAGGTCTTTCTGCGAGAGCACCGTGACGAATCATTGTTGCCCGGGTTATTTGTGAGTCAAAATAATAACGGTTGGAATAGGTTTTATACTCAGCCAAAGCAGCTAATTTTTTCTCAACATCATCTTCGGAAACTTCAAAAAGAAAATGAGGGAAGAACCCATAACTACTTCGTAAAACATCAAAACCTAACACAGTTGTTCCCCGAAATGCTCTTAATGCTTCATCCGTAACAGTTACATGATCCTGATGGATATCATTTTTTGTGTGCACAAAGACAATTTCTGGTTTGAATGATCTTTTAATGTCTATCATTGTTTCCAGAATTTCCTGTCTAACCTGTGGAAATCGACGGGTTTCAAAATCTTTTACAATATCATGATCACCGGTGACACCCAGGACAGCCATGCTTGCTTTGTGTTCTATGTACAAGTTTTGAAGTTCTGGATTTTTTTTATTATCTGATAAGGTCATGCATAGAATTTCTGCTTTGTTGCCAATATTGGAAATTAATGCCCCACAACCCAATTCAATGTCATCAGGGTGGGCACCTATGAAACATACACGTTTTCCATAAAGAATTAGATTCTGATTCATATTATTATTTTGTTGCGATGAAGCCACCAACAACCTTTGTCATGATTAATTTTCCATCTTGTTTAAGACGTTTTTCTGAAACTTCAGTAATTGCTTTCATTATTCTTTCGAAATCATCTTTGGTCTCAAAGAAGCTACTCCATAACTTGCGATCTTCAGATAGGGAAGCGCGTGTATATGCCAAAAATGGTTCAACCTGATCGAAGACAAGCGGGTTTTCAAAAATGTGAACATCTACATTATTAAATGTGGATTTCATTGCATCCAGAATTTGGGTTGAATAACGGGAACTACCCGGCATTGGTGGTATCTGTTTTCCGGTCGCTTCGCGAATAATCTCATAAAAAAATAGTTTATTCTCTGGCATTGGTCCACTTGAAAAAAGTCTTCCACCAGGTTTCAGAACTCGATGCATTTCTTTGATGGTAAATGGTATATCTTCAGCGTAATAAATGGCAAAACAACATGATTCAAAATCATATTGATCGTCATTCATTGGAAAACGGCTATTGAAATCCAATTCAATAAAATTCATGCCAGTTGAGCGTTTTTCATTTTCAAGTTTTGCCTGTGATAGGAGTTCCTGGTTAACATCGCCACCTGTTATATCAGCATCTCCTTCTAGAAATTGATGATAGGAAAAACATTGTTTGCCGGCACCACAACCAACATCCAGGATCTGCATCCCTTTCTTCAGTTGAATGATTTCCAGCATCCATTCATCAATATTTCGTGATCCATATTGTGAATGAATATCAATTCTTTTTAATAGATCATTTGTTGTTTCTCGATAATCAATTTTCATATTACTCCAATGAATTAAGATTTAGTAAGTATAAAAGAGAAAGTCTCTCTGTCAAGAAAAGATGTTGATTTCAATGACTTATTTTAACATATACGTGGCAGCATTTCTCCTGCCATCATCTCCAGCATTCGTGTTGTGCCAAAACTGGTTTTTAGAACGACACGACCTGGATGAGTAGAAACAATTTCTCCAATCGCTGTAGTATTTTTTCCATATTGGTTATTCCTCATCAATTCAATTGCTTTATTTTTATATTTTGCAGGCAAAATTACCACAACTTTGCCCTCATTTGCCACATAAAGCGGATCAAATCCCAACATTTCGCAGGCATTTTGAACTGTGGAATTGATAGGGATTAATTCGTCAAATATTTCCATTCCCATATTGCTTTGTTTGGCGATTTCATTCAAGGTTGTTGCCAAACCACCGCGAGTTGGATCCCGCAGCACATGAATTTCAGGAATTTCTCTAAGAAGGGATTGGATTAGATGATTCAAAGGGGCAACATCAGAGATCAGATCTGTCTCAAATCCAAGATCACCACGAGCTGAGAGGACGGCAATACCATGGTCACCAATTGTTCCTGAAATGAGAATTATATCCCCTGGTTGTGCTAAATCTCCCCGAATAGCGATATTGTCTGGTAACCAGCCAATGCCAGTTGTTGAGATGAAAATTCCATCTCCTTTGCCTTTCTCTACTACTTTGGTATCCCCAGCAACAATTTCAACTCCTGCTTCTTCTGCACTGACCTGCATTGAAACAACAATTTTCTCAAGGTCGGAAATAGATAGCCCTTCTTCGAGGATGAAACTGGCAGTAATATAAAGTGGAATTGCCCCTGACATACTGACATCGTTGACCGTCCCACAAATAGATAATCGACCTATATCTCCTCCAGGAAAGAAAATCGGTGAAATAATATGAGCATCAGTGCTGATTGAGATTTTTCCATTTGATAATGATCCAGATATTGGGATATTGGCAAAATCGTTTCCTGCGTTAATAAATTGATTATTGAAATATTTTTGAAATACATCTTTAATCAAGGTGTGGGTCATCAAACCTCCACTGCCATGACCCATGACAATCGTTGTGTTATTTTTTAGGGGGAGAGGACAGACAGGACCTTCGAAGACTGGAATTGGATCATCCATTAATGCAAAACCTCTTTATGAATTATTTGATTTTGAAAAGCGAAAATATGCGTTACAGGCTCCTTCAGAACTAACCATCGGAGCGCCTAACGGATTTGTAGGGGAGCATAACGTGCCAAACGCCGGACAATCAAAAGGTTTTTTCAAGCCTTGGAGAATTTCACCAGCGATGCAGATCTCGTGTTCACGTGTTTGGATATGACCAACCTGGAAGCGATTTTCGGCATCATAGAATGAAAATTCCTCTCTTAATCCTAACCCACTTTGAGGAATTTTTCCTATTCCACGCCAATTTCGATCGCAGGGTTCAAAAACCTGCTCAATGATTTTTTGAGCTGCCTGGTTTCCTTTTTCTACAACTGCTCTAGAATAGGCATTTTCAACAATAGATTGTTTTTGTTCAAGTTGGCGAACAGATAATAAGATTCCTTGTAGTAAGTCAAGAGGTTCAAATCCGGTGACTATTATTGGAATTTTATATTGGCTTGCTAATGGATGATATTCCCAATAACCCATGACAGCGCAAACATGGCCAGCTGCTAGAAAAGCCTGGACACGGCTATGCGGTGAACTTAAGATAGCATGCATGGCTGGTGGTACTCTAACTTGAGATACCAGGATAGAAAAATTCTTGATTCCCATCGCATTTGCTTGTAGAACACTGGAAGCATTTGCTGGAACTGTGGTTTCAAAACCAATTGCAAAAAAAACGACTTGTTTATCCGGATTTTCCTGGGCAATTTTCACAGCATCTAATGGTGAGTAGACAACTCGAATTTGCGCCCCTCTGGCACGTAAAGTAAAAAGATCAACTTCAGATCCCGGAACCCGTAACATATCACCAAAAGAGCAAAAAATGACCTCTGGGAGCTTCGCAATGGCATGGGCTCGATCAATTTGATCCAATGGCGTGACACAAACCGGACAACCGGGTCCATGAACCAATTCAATTTGTTGTGGTAATAATTGGTCCAGACCATATTGCATGATGGCATGAGTCTGACCACCACAAATTTCCATCAAAACCCAGTTTTGAGTTGTGATTTTCTTAATTTCTGCAACCACTCCCTGAACCAGATTGGAATCTCGGAAGGATTTTGAAAAATCAGATGTCTTGTTCATTCACACTTAATTCTTCGTTTAAATCAGCAATCTCCTGCAACAATAATAATGTTTCCATTGCTTCTTCTTCACTTAAAATATTTAAAGCAAAACCAGCGTGAATGATTGTGTAATCACCAACTTTCGCATCCGGAATTGCTTCAATGCAGGCAGAGCGGATAACGCCACCAAAATCAATTTTTGCCATTTTCATGCCAATAGAATCTTCTATTTGAATAATTTTTCCTGGAATACCAAGACACATTTTTTCCTCACTTGATAATGAATTTAGATGCAATTAATGCTTGCCCTAAAGATATACCGCCATCATTTGTTGGAACATTATGATGGATCATGACATCAAATCTTTCTTTCTTTAGCTTTTTTATCGTATTATCTAATAATACCTTGTTTTGCCAGACTCCTCCAGTCAACGCGACTGAATTTATCCCACTTTCTTTTCGAATAATAGTGCAGATGTTAGTAGAGAATTGCACAATACTATTATGAAAACGGGCTGCCATTTTATTAATAGAAACATTATTCTGCTGATCAATAATCAAGCTTTCAAACAAGGGTCTTGGATTAATAAGATTATTTTCAATTTCTATTGAATAGAATTTGGTTTCCTTCTCGTCGATCAAAGCTTCCATCTCAATTGCTGCCTGTCCTTCGTAATTGACTCTGTGATTTATTCCCATTATTGAAGCTGCAGCATCAAACAAGCGCCCCATACTGGATGTGCTGGGTGTATTGATTTTCCTTTTTAACTGGCTCTCTAATAAAGTACGATCTTCCATACACAGCGCAGTTACACTTGGAATGGAATAATCCCAATCCAATTGATATTCCCATAAATGGGATAAAGCCATTCTTGCTGGTGTCCTAACTGTAATATCACCACCTGGGAGAGGAACGTATTTCAAATGAAACCTACGTTGATATTGGGAATAATTTCCTATGAGGACTTCACCACCCCAGATTGCACCATCTGTTCCAAATCCGGTTCCATCATAACAAAGGCCAATAACGAAATCATCAACTTCCCATTGATTGTCTGCCAGACAAGAAGCTAAGTGAGCGTGATGATGCTGAATTTGTATGTTTGGGATTGATTCCAGGTTTGCCCGTTGGATAGCGTACCGAGTGGCTAAATAATCTGGATGAAGGTCACTGGTCAATATGGAAGGTTTTATACGAAATAAATTTTCATAATGTTTTATGGCTTCTTCAAAGCTGATTAGAGTTTCAAAATTTTCCAGATCACCGATATGATGACTGATGAATGCATAATTATCTCTGGTTAAGCAGAACGTGTTTTTTAGTTCGGCTCCCGTTGCCAGAATTTGTGGTACGTTGAAAGGTGTGATGATTGGGTTGGGAGCATACCCACGGGAACGTCTGATGGGATAATTATTCCCCTGAATTATTCTGGTGACTGAATCATCGACACGCATATGGATTTCACGATCATGAATTAAGAAACCGTCTGCAATATTACTAAGTCGGTTGATTGCTTCAGAAACTTTGTAAGCAATCGGTTCTTCACTCCGGTTACCACTAGTCATTACCCAGATCTCCGGATTTTTATCTATTGGTTCTAATAGTAGGTAGTGCAATGGGGTATACGGGAGCATGAAACCAAGATGCTTTTGAGCTGGTGCTAATAAAGGAGATAGTTCATTTGATGATTTTAATTTCAGTAGAACGATTGGTTTTTCTTTTGATTCCAGTAGTTTTTTTTCATCGTCAGACAAAGAACAATATTTTCCGATGAACCTTAATGAAAATGCCATCAATGCGAGTGGTTTATCACTGCGTTTCTTGCGGGATCGTAAATTTTCAACTGCAGCATGATTTTTAGCATCGCAGGCTAAATGGAAACCGCCCAATCCTTTTATTGCAAGAATTTTGCCTGTGCGAACCATATTCCTGCTTTGTTGAATGGCATCATTCCCCTTTGCTACTATCTGATTGTTTACCATCAAACTTACCTGAGGTCCACAATCAGGACATGCAATTGGTTGAGCATGATATCGTCGATCCAATGGATTTGAATATTCTGATTGGCATCCATCGCACATTTGAAAAGGAAGCATCGTTGTTTTAGGTCGATCATACGGAATATCTTTAATTATTGAGAATCGGGGACCACAATTGGTGCAATTAATAAAAGGATATCGATATCGCCGATCTTGTGGACTGAATAATTCGCGGAGACAATCATCACAAATGCTGAAGTCAGGTGAGATTGGTAAAAATTCTCCAGCCTGAGCTTGACTTTTAATAATTTCAAATTTTTTGTAGCTTTGCTTCTCTGCATCCACGATACTAATAGAATCGATACGACTGAGGGGGGGAGGGGAATTCTTTAAAGCTAAAATAAAAACATCTAAATCTGGTATTGATCCAACCAGTTCAATGTTTACTCCATTGGACGTATTTCGTACCCAGCCTTTTAGATTATTTTGAATTGCTAATGAATATACAAAGGGTCGAAAACCGACACCCTGAACATTGCCTTTGACCTTGATTTTGATTGCTTTTTCTTCAGGCATTTACGATCGATTTTTGAATTCAGTTACCTGAGTAGAAAGCCAGCTTATCCAATTATCGAAGCCTTCTTCAGTTTTGCAGGAGACTTGAAATGTAGTCAAACCAGGATTGAGTATTTCAACTCCCTGTTGGTAATAATCCATTCGGAAGTCGATATATGGCATTAAGTCAATTTTATTGATCAGAAGCACATCGATACCACGATAAATATTTGTATATTTATAAGGTTTATCATCTCCTTCGGGAATACTTGATATGACAACATTCGCGTGAGTTCCAATTTTAAACGAAGCCGGGCAAATTAAGTTTCCTACATTCTCGACGATGATTAAATCGAGATTTTTTAGATCCAGATGTTTTAACGCTCTATCAATCATTACAGCATCTAAATGGCATTGGCCGCCTGTGTTGATTTGAACTGCCGGCATACCCATCGCTATCACTTTGTCGGAATCAATTGTTACTGGTGCTGTGTCCCCTTCGATGACAGCAATTCGCACTTTATCGGATAATTTTTCGATTGTTTTTAAAATTACACTGGTTTTACCAGCACCTGGTGAAGCCATTATGTTAATTGAAAAAACACTATTCTTTGATAACAAGGATTGCGTTTGAGCAGCAACTTGGTCATTTGCTTCAAAAATTTTTTCTACAATTTGAACTTTTTCTATCGTCATTTAATTACCTTTCAATTTCTATACTTTCAAGCCAAAATTCTTCTCCAGATTGAATTTTAAGTTGAAATGAACTGCAATTTGGGCAGGGTATTAGTTCACCGGATAATTCAAAAATATTCTCGCAAGTCAGGCAAAGCATTTTCGCAGGTAATCGTTTAAAGTGAATTGTTGATCCTTCACAAATTGTGCCTTGTGCAAGCATTTCCCAATAAAAAACCACACTATCATCAACGATGCTGGATAAGTTACCAATAACAAGATACAAATCCGTGACTTTTTTTGCTTCTTCTTGAATTGCGTGTTTTTCTGCGATTCTTAAGATGCTTTCTGTAACAGCTAATTCATGCATTTCAATATTATAAACTTAATCGTAGCCAGATGAATTCGTTAATATGATGTTAGACCATTATTTTTGCATGAATAGATCAATCAATTTTATTCGCATTGCCAACAGGCGTGTAGCAATAACATTTGATAACCTGCGCATTAATATATAACCAAGTTCTTTATCACTTTCACATAATTCATTTAAAGCAGAGCCATCAAAATAAATTAAGTTGCACTTCTGGATCGCTGTAATCGTAGTAATTCTATGACGTGCTACAGGGGTCATGCTGTCCCAACCGACAATATCGAGTGGTTCAGCATTGTATAGGCATACCTGACCTTGACCTGGAACATAGATTTCAATTCCCAATGAACCTTCGGAAACGATATAAAGTAAATTATCGTTATCGCCTTCTTTAAAAAGAATTTCACCTGTGGATAAATAACGAAATCCGGATATCTTCTCCAATTCTCTTAATTGGTCGGGTGATAAATCCATTAGCCATGGAATACTCTGTAAGGTTGGACGAATATCCGTTTTATCAATCATTTCAATCCCTATTGGTGTATGACTTAGTGTGTCTATTTGTTTTATCATCCAATAGGCATATTAATAAGTGGAAAAGCTCATCGATCGAACCGCATATTGTCATGTAAGTAGTAAGTCAGTTGTACACATAAAAAAAGATAAATCTTAAATAATGCGTTCTTCGATTGAGATTGTTAAGTAAAAAAAATGGATGGACTCGTTGACTGAATAAAAATGTAGCGCACATCCTGAAATTTATATGATTTAACGAACCATTTCAACATAGTGGTCTGAGTTTTTTAGTGGGTATTTGTTCTCTAAAAACTCATATCAAACATGGTTTAATGAGATGTTACGGTTTGCTGTATATCTAATTTTACAGCACAGACTTTAAATTCAGGAATTTTTGAAACAGGATCCAATGCAGCAATTGTTAAATTGTTTGTGTTTTGTTCACCGGGAAAGTGGAAATTCGCAAATATCAAACCCGGAGATACTCTTTCAGTGATTAATGCTTTTCCTTTGGTGATCCCTCGTCGAGAGGTTAACGTGATGATTTGATTTTGTTGAATTCCATAATTGATTGCATCTTCAGGATGAATTTCAATATATGCGCCAGGATAAACATCTAAAATTTCTGTAGATCGGCGTGTCATTTCCCCAGCGTGCCAATGATACAGGACTCTACCCGTGGTTAATAAAAATGGATATTCCTCATCCGGCAGTTCTTTTGGATCCAGATGTTCTGTGGCGTGGAATTTTCCCTTCCCCCTTGTAAAAGTATCAATATGCAGGATAGGCGTTCCTTGATGGTCTAAATCCTTCACTGGCCAATGGTAAGATGCTCCCTTATTTAGTCTTTCATGGGTGATTCCTGCATAACTGGGTGTAAGAGCACCAATTTCATCCATTATTTCTGAAGGATTTTGGTAATTCCAACCAGCATAACCACCAACAGGTTGCCTTTTTTCAATTTTCAAGATCTCATTTGCCAGATCAGTTATTATTTTCCAATCTGCTCTAGCCTCACCTTTAGGATTTAATGCCTTTCGAACCATTTGAACTCTGCGTTCTGTATTGGTAAACGTTCCATCTTTTTCGGCAAATGAGACGCCTGGTAGAAGGACATCAGCATACATTGATGTTTCAGATGGAAATATTTCCTGTAAAACAATAAATTCACAGGCTTCAAGACATTTACGAGTGTGATTAACGTCTGGGTCAGTCACCAATGGGTTTTCACCAAGAATGTACAAAGCACGGATTTTTCCTTCTCCCGCCATTGGTATCATTTCAGTTGAAGTCAACCCTGGATGGTTGTTAAATAATTCTGGCAATCCACTTCCAGCATTAGAAGTACCCCAGGCAATATTGAATTTCTGAACAAAATCCTGATTGGTGACGGATTGATAACCTGGAAACACGTTTGGTAAACCACCCATGTCACAGGCACCCTGAACATTGTTTTGACCACGCAATGGATTGACTCCGCCTCCTTTGATACCCATGTTGCCTAACAACATTTGGAGATTTGCCAGCGTCAAGACGTTTAATACACCGGTTGAATGTTGTGTAATACCCATTGCCCAAAAAACAGCCATAGGTTTTTGTTTTGCCATCATTTCAGCGGTTTTCTGTAATTCTTCGTGGGAGATGCCGGTTATTTTTGAAACAATTTCCGGTGAATATGACTTTAAAGTTTCTTTGAATTCTTCATAATTCTCGCAGCGCTGATCGATATATTGTTGATCTTGCCAGTTATTACGAAGGATAATGTGCATTATGCCATTGATTAATGCCACATCCGTTCCAGGTTTGTGGCGCAGGTAAATCGATGAAAATTCCGCGATATCAATTTTCCTTGGATCAGCGACAATCAATTTTACATTTCTATTCAATACCGCTTGCCGAATTTTAGATCCAATCACTGGGTGTTGCTCCGTCGTATTAGAACCAATAATTAATATGGCTTCTGCATGTTTAACGATATCTTCCATCGTGTTCGACATTGCACCTGAACCGAAACTCATCGCTAACCCTGCTACGGTGGAAGAGTGACATAATCTTGCACAATGATCAATATTATGGGTGCCGATGATTTGGCGCGAGAACTTGTTCATTAAGTAGTTTTCTTCGTTTGTACATTTTGCTGAGGTTAAAATTCCAATTGAATCCGAACCTCTTTCATCTTTTATTTGAGTTAGTTTTTTTGCTACCAGATTGATTGTGGTTTCCCAATTCACTTCAACCCATGGGCTTTCCATTTTAGAATTTTTTGGTTCACCTTTTAGCAGATATTCCCTTACCAAAGGTCGTTTTAGACGATCGGGATGATTGATGAATTTATATCCATAGCGACCTTTAACACAAAGATGCTTTCCATTCACTGGTGAATTCGGATTGGGGGTAATTTTTACCACTTCATCATTGAGTACATTCAGATCAAAGTTACAACCAACACCACAATAGGTACAAGTCGTCTGAACCTTGATTTCTGTTGGTGCTTGATTAAATGATGGCTTATGGGTTAATGCGCCTGTAGGACAATAATCTACACAGGCACCACAAGATTCACATCTTGCCTGCAATAATGGGACACCAGATCCGGAAATAATGTGATTCTCAATTCCGCGACTTGCCAGACCCCATACAAATCGTCCCTGGATTTCTGCACAAGCCCGGATACAGCGTGTACATAAAATACATTGATTTAAATCAACCCGAATAAAAGGATTAGGGTCACTGTCGACAATTTGTTCCGGTTCTTTTCGCATTTTATTTTGAATATCGACTTGATAATGCTGACACCATTTAAGAAATGCGTTAGGTTTTCCGTTTTCTATGGTCGCTGGGCCGTGGTAATTGACCAATAGAAATTCCAGAATCGTTTTTCTTGCTTCATATAAATCTTGAGTTTCAGTAATTACTTCCATATTGGCTGAGACTGGCAGGGTACATGCTGCAACCGGATTTCGTAGACCTTTTACTTCAACATCACATAACCGGCATCCGCCATGTGGCGATAAATCAGGATGATCACAAAGACTGGGAATTGTTATTCCAAGTTCCTGTGCAGCTCTAAGGAGGGTTTTTCCTTCGGTAACATTGAATTGTTTGCCATTTATAGTGATAGGAATCATACATTTTCTCCCACAAGTTGTGCTTTTCCAGGTAGTATTTCAATTGCGTTAAAGTTACAGGTCTGAAAGCAAATGCCACATTGGATACAAATATCCTGATCAATTTCATGCGGTTTTCTACGTTCACCCGTAATAGCACCAACAGGACAATTTTTTGCACAGAACGTACAACCTGTACAGTTATCTTTATTAATTTCAAATCGAATTAATGCACGACAGACTTTTGCCGGGCAGCGATGCTCATAAATATGCGCCTCGTACTCATCTCGGAAATGCTTTATTGTGCTGACAACGGGATTAGGAGCACCCTGACCGAGTCCACAAAGACTGTGTACTCTGGTAACTTTGCTCAATCGTTCCAATTCTTCAATATCACCATCTTCACCTTTCCCCTGGCAAATACGGTTAAGAATCTGCAACATGCTGTACGTACCAACCCGGCAAGGTGTACATTTTCCACAACTTTCTTCCTGATTGAATTCCATAAAAAAGCGGGCAATATCCACCATACAGGTTTCTTCATCCATAACGATCATTCCACCGGAACCCATCATTGATCCTGCAGCTGTCAGTGATTCATAATCCACTGGTAAATCAATCATGCTGGCAGGGATACATCCTCCCATTGGTCCACCTGTTTGAATTGCTTTAAGCTTTTTATTTTTCTTAACCCCTTCGCCCACATCATAAATGATCTCCCGCAAGGTGATTCCTAAAGGAACTTCAATCAAACCAGTATGATTCACGTCACCTGCAAGGGCAAAAGTTTTGGTTCCCTTACTTTTTTCTGTACCCATACTGGCAAACCATTCAGGACCTGTAAGAATAATTTGGGGGACATTTGCGAATGTTTCAACGTTATTGATAGAGGTAGGTTTTTGCCAAAGACCTGAGACGGCGGGGAAAGGTGGGCGTGGACGTGGTTCCCCGCGTTTCCCTTCGATGGATGCAATCAGAGCAGTTTCTTCACCACAAACAAATGCACCAGCCCCGATTCTTAGTTCAATATTAAATGAAAAATCACTTCCAAAGATATTGTTGCCAAGAATTCCATAATCCTGAGCTTGCTGTATTGCTTTTATTAAGGTTCGAACTGCAATTGGGTATTCTGCTCGGCAATATACATACCCTTGTTCAGCACCAATTGCAAAGGCAGCGATTGCCATTCCTTCTAATACAGAATGCGGGTCACCTTCCAACACTCGCCGGTTCATAAACGCGCCAGGATCGCCTTCGTCTGCATTACAAATGATGTATTTTGGATTCCCGGGATTATTTCGGGTAAGTTCCCATTTTTTTGCGGTTGGAAACCCTGCACCTCCTCGTCCACGAAGGCCGGATTTTGCGACAATCTCTATAACTTCTTCTGGAGAATTATTCTCCAAAACCATTGCTAAAGCCTGGTAACCATCTTCTGAAATGTAGTCATCCAGACTTTCAGGGTCAATCAATGTACAATTGCGTAAAACAACGCGAATTTCTTTCCCCCTTGGAGCATCAAGTTCTTGATCCTCTTTGAGTGCCTGGGGTGCAAATTTTTCCTGCCCCCAACCTTTAAAATGTTCGGATGTGATTTCATCACGTTTCTTTTCAATAATCTGTTCTTGCAGATTAATCAGGTGAGTAAGACCATTTATTTTAGTCATCAAGAATTTTACTCCTTATGAATCTTCATACTTTCTTAATATATCTCGAATCAATGGAGGTATTTTGCTGGGTCTCAGACGGCCATACATTTGCTCATCAACAACAACAACCGGTGCCTGACTACATGCACCTACACATCGACAAACCTCTAAAGTAATTCGATTGTCCGGTGTTGTCTCACCTGATTGAATATTGAGGATTTGTTCGGCTTTTCGAATTAATTGTTGGGTTCCACCAACATAACAGGCTGTGCCCATACAAAATTTAACTGTATGGTCTCCTCTCGGTTCGGTTGTAAAAAATGAATAAAAACTTACTACACCTGCAATTGCACTGACCGGAGTATTTAAAACTAAAGAAACGTACTCCTGAATAGGTTGAGAAATATATCCAATTTGGCTCTGTATTTCATTTAAAATGACCATCAAACCGCCGGGAACATATTTATATTCTTGTAAAATTTCGTCTATTTTCTCTCGTATTTTAGTTTGATCAAGGGGAAATTGATGGATTAATTCATGCATGGATTGACCACTTAATCCATAGATGTTTTCTGATACCTGATCCTTCATATTGACATCCTTTAAGCTTGATTTTTTTCAAGAAAAATTTTGTATTAATTACTAGATTACTTATTGAGAAACAAAGAACTATTTTTGTCTGATTTGATTAAGGTAAATAAGAGAAATTCTATAGGATATATAATATAACAGATTTTTTAGTCAAAATGAAAAATCCACGTCATAAATTTTTTAGTCTAAATGTAACAAACTTCCTTTCAAAATTGGGAGAGAAAGTTAGTTCTTTTTTGATAAATTTGTATCTGATCAATAAAAAGCGGTTAGATTGTTTTTGGCGATTAACCCTCCAAAATCACCCGTCAATCTCTTTATGTAGATTCAGTTCTGGTTATCCAAGCCGTAATTTTTTCTATAGCTACGTTTGCCAGGGATTGGGTGTGATCGGAAAGTTGATTCTCAAAGCCGAATTGATAACCTCTGACCGAGACTAAAATAGCTTCTGGTTTTTGGTTGAATGCTGTATCCAGAATTGACATAACAGTCTGCGGAGTCATATGGTGAGTCAATGGTGAATTTTGAAATAATCCTTCTACAATTTGCCAATTAAGGTCATCCTCTAATGCCCCGGTATGAGCATCAACAAAGCAAATTCTGGCATAATTACGCATATCGTAAGTCATTTCTGGTATCAATTGCAGATTAAAAAGAAAGTGAAGATTCGTATTCACTTTGATTATTTCGTCTTCCATCGTCTCCGGATAAAATAGCCCAAATTGTTTGGCGATTCCTTTCAGAATATGCCAGGCAACTCCGTCATCTTCCCGATCCGGATTACCATATCCTAAGATTAACGTTTTTGGAATTTTTTTCAAAGCGTGTTCGTAATGAACACGCTTTGAAGATGTTTGGTTATTCTCTACCATTACCTAATCGCGTTTTAAGGTTTTGATGATCTTTCCTTCAACATCAACTACATCGACGATCATTGGCATTTGGCCAATTGCATGAGTTGAACATGAAAGACAAGGATCGTGCGCCCTTACAGCTGCTTCAACTCGGTTTAGTAAACCTTCATGAATATCTGGTCCTTTTACGTAGGTTTTTGCAACCATATCGACCGCTTTACTCATCGCGTAATTATTATGACCAGTGGAAACAATCAGGTTTAATTTTTTGATTTGACCATTTTCATTTGCCCAATAATGATGCAGCAAAGTACCACGTGGTGCTTCAATGACACCAACTCCTTCGCCTTTAAAATCATGGCGTGTATTCAGAATATCATTTGATAAGAGATCTGGATCGTCCAAAAGAATCTTTGCTCTTTCCACTGCGAATAAAGTTTCAATCAGTCTAGAATAATGGTAATAAAGGGTATTTTCAATGGGTTTTCCATTATTTATCTGCTTGTATTTCTTGAATTCTTCATTGGCTAAAGGTGTATCAATTTTATCGATGATATTCAATCTTCCTAATGGACCTACCCGATATACACCATCTGGCCAACCCAACTTTTTATAATAAGGGAATTTCAAGTATGACCAATTTTCTACATGTTCCGAAATATAATTCAGATAATTGGATGCCGGGAATCGCTCCAATTCACCGCCATCTCTTCCGACCATTCGTAAATTGCCTTCATACAATTCGAGGCTATTATCTTCGGTTATCAATCCAAAATATCCAGTTGGAAACACTGCAAATTTTTGGATATCTTCCATATTTTTTTCAGCCCAATCTTTAATGATTGAAATTCCCAGTTGTGTTGTTTCCAGTGCCTGATCGATTCCGGAAAGCATAATTTCCCGATCGGAATTTGATAAGGCTTTGTTTACACCTCCAGGAACGGCAAAAACTGGGTGTATGCGGCGACCACCTAAAATTCGAATAATTTCCTGTCCAAATTTTCTTAATTGAACTGCTTTGACAGTTATTTCAGGACTTTGTTGGACTAAACCAACAACATTTCGAATTGCTGGGTCTGCATCAAAACCTAAGAGTAAATCCGGACCAGCTAATTCAAAGAAATGCATACCATGAGATTGAATAATTTGTCCCATATGCATTAATTCTCTCAGAAGTGAAGCAGGACGTGGTGGAGGAGCACCTAATACGGCATCACCAGCCTTGGCGGCTGCAAGATGATGACTTACTGGGCAAATTCCACAAATTCTTGGTGTAATTAAAGGCATTTCAAATATCATTCTGCCTTCGCAAAATTTTTCAAAACCACGAAACTCATTTACGTGTAGGTAAGCATGATCAACAGATTGATTATCATCTTTCATATGAATCGTGATTTTTGCGTGTCCTTCTATTCGGGTTACGGGTTCAATTGTTATTTTTTGAGCTACCATTATTTTTACCTCCTAATGCCAATGAAGATTTTCATCTTTTAATTCAGGAATTCTTCCCTGTGCTAATTCAGCCAATACATGAAAGATAACATCAGCGCTGGGAGGACATCCAGGCACATGGAGATCGACTGGAACTACCTCTTGAACTGCTCTTACCCGAGTAGGAACACCTAATTCAGGATCCGTTGGGATAAATCCATCAACTGTGCTTTCAGTTTCGATGTAAGCACGCCGTAATGTTTCTTCAATTGTGAAAAAATTACGCATGGCTGGCACTCCACCGAAGACAGCACAATCTCCTAACGCAACCAGATATTTACATCGAGACCGCATTAATTTAGCCTGATGTTCATTGGCTGTGTTGTTGATTCCACCTTCCAAAACACCAACATCTACTCCGGTTTCATCGGCTTCTTTTAAATCTGTTATTGGTGAAGCACGCAGGTCCACTAGTTCGAGAACTTGTAGAATTCTTTCATCGATATCGAGCAATGACATATGGCATCCTGCACATCCTGCCATCCAATCCGTCGCAACTTTTGGTTTACTCATAATTTATCCTCATTTCTACCATTATCCAATTTCGACAACTGATTTTTCTAATTTGATTGCTTTATCCCAAACAGGATTTAAAATTATTTTCAGGAGATCGGCTATTGCAAGAACAACTTCCTTATTTGATTTCACATCAACAGGGGCTTGCAATGATTTGTGAGCTAATTGTACCTGACCATCACATGTCACATAATAACCATCCTGTTCCAACCAGGTAGTAACTGGTAAGACTACATCTGCTTTAGCTGTGAGTGCAGATTGGAAACTTGCTTGCACCGCCAGGAATGGAATTTCTTCAAGTTTTTTGATGAGGGTTTGTGAAGGTTCTTCATCACCTAATGCAACGTACGCAGCTTTGTGGCCATTTAATTTGAATGATTTATTCAATCGCAATTGTTCAGCAACCAGACTGTTGGCTTTACCTTTCGGGCTGATCAATTTTGCATTTACTTTTTCAGCCAGGTTTAATAAAGCCTGGATAGTTTCTTTTTTCTGTTTGGTCTCGAAATCTGTCCCATATACGAATACAAGTTTTTCAGAGGTGTTTAATAATTTTGCGAGCTCTAAAATTTCCTGCGAGGAAAGACCTGTTTTTTCAGCTAAAGCATCTATATTATCTCCTAAAACAGCTCCGTCAAGTGCCTGAATGAAGGCAAGATCTTTCCCTTGATTGATGACGGTTGAATGCGAAGTGAACGCATCCATTCCGCCAGCTTCATAACTGACTGGGATTACTTGTAAACCTTTTGGAATGAGACGTTTGATAAAGAAACCAGCAACTTGATGATCTTTTGTCAGATCCAGTCCAATCGTCATAATTGTATCTGCATCATGAAGATCAGATAATTTCGATTCGAACGGACCTCTTTTATCTGAAAATTCGGATAGTGCTCCCGTAAAGCGATCTTCTTCGGTACTGGTGATCATTCCACTATCAAATTTTTCAGAAAAAATTTGTTTGAAGTAATAAAGCACATCAGCGGGCAATCTTGTTGAGGCGATAGCAGCTACTTCATCATCTTTTTTATCTACCAGTGGTTTGAAATTATCAATTACAACAGATAGTGCTTCTTCCCAAGTGGCTGCTTTCAAAGTTCCATCTTTACGAACCATTGGTGTAACTACCCTGTTGCGTTTTTCATCCAACGGAATAAAGCGACCCACATCACAAAGGACACCACCATTAATTTCCGCATCCCAGTCCCCATTGATTTTTATCAAATTGTTGTCTCTGTGTAAAACCTCTATTCCACAACCAATCGAACAACCGATACATATCGTTTTTGTTTTGTTGACGTCTTTTTCCTGTCCACGATAGGCACTCCAACGGTCTATTAATGCACCCGTTGGACATATTTGTACACAGACACCACAGGAAATACAAGAACTCGATCCTAAGGGGACACCAAGGTCAGCAACTAAAATGGTATTTGCTCCTCTTTCTTCCATTCCTAGTGTGAAGTTACCGACCAATTCTGCACAGGCTCTAACACAGCGCCGGCAAAGAATGCATCGATTGTGTTCCAGAACAAAATATGGATGAGAAGCATCCATTTGATATGGTTGCCAATTAGGTTGGATCGGCCAGTGGGTCATACCTTCATCGTAGGCCGCATTCTGAAGCTCACAGTCACTTCCACTAACCTGACAGTATGGACAGAAATGGTTTCTTTCACTGAAAATCATTGAAAGAACAAATTTTCTTGCACTTTTTACTTTTTCAGTCTGGGTTTTAATGACCATATTATTTGACACAGGTAATGTGCAAGCAGGTTGTAATGTTCTCGCACCTTCAATTTCCACCAGACATAGTCGGCAACCACCATAAGGTTCCAGGGCTGGGTGGTCGCATAAAGTTGGAATCTCAACTCCAGCCAGTGTAGCAGCCTTTAATACAGTTGTTCCTTCCGGTACTTCAATTTCATTTCCATTGATTTTGAGTTTATACATAGCGAATCTCCTTCGTTCAATTTTATTTTTTCTACTCTTAAATTCTTTTGCCACTCATCGGACAAACGCCGGAAGGACAAACTTTTAATCTAATATGCGCTTCTACCTCTGCTCTGAAGTGATTCAAGATATCTCGAATTGGTGTACCGGCTGTTTGACCCAGACCACAATTGGATAATTCATTAAGATTCTTGCTGATATCAGCCAGATCATCAAAATCATGCATCGTTCCAGTGCCTTGAGAAATATTTTCTAAAATTTGGAAGGCTCTTTCATTTCCGACTCGACATGGACTACATTTACCGCAACTTTCTTTCCGGAAGAAATTTTGAAGAACTTTTGCCAGATCTAAAACGCAAGTATTTTCATCACAAATCAACAGTGCTCCTGAGCCTAAAGAGACACCAGCATTTTGGAATGAGTCAAAATCCATGGGTGTATCCTGAAGACTGGCTGGAATAATTGAACCACTAGAGCCACCTGTTTGAGCAACTTTAAAGCTAATGTCATTTTTCATCCCTTTTGCATAAATGGCAATCACTTCCCGAAGTGTGATCCCCATAGGAACTTCGATTAATCCTGTTACATTGACATTGCCCAAAATTGTGTAAACTTTTGTGCCTGGGCTGGATGGTGTCCCAAAACTGCGATACCATTTTGCACCATTTCGGATAATCGCTGGAACATTGGCTAATGTTTCAACATTATTTACTAAAGTTGGTTTACCCCAGAGACCAGATGTTGTGGGATAGGGGGGGCGTGCTCTTGGTTCTCCTCTTCTGCCTTCGATTGATTCCAACAACGCTGTTTCTTCCCCACAAATATATGCGCCAGCTCCGCTATGAACATGGATATCAAAATCGAAGTCTGTTCCAAAGATTTTTTCCCCCAATATCCCATAATCACGGGCTTGTTTTATAGCTTTCTTCAATCGTTCCTGTGCCAATAGATATTCGCCACGGATATAAATAAATCCTTCATTAGCACCAACTGCATATGCTGCAATCGACATTGCTTCAATGATGCTATGAGGATCACCTTCAAGGATCAGACGATCTTTGAAAGTGCCAGGTTCTGATTCATCACCATTACAAATTACATACTTCTTCTTTTCTGATACTCCAGCAACGAACCCCCATTTTAACCCTGTTGGAAAACCAGCTCCACCTCGTCCTCGTAGGCCAGATGCTTTAATTTCCTCAATTACATCTCTTGGGCTCATTTCAGTGAGTACTTTACCTAAGGCTTGATATCCTTCGTTAATGATGTATTCTTCGATATTCTCCGGATCAATAATACCTGCCCGTTGTAAAACTATTCTTTGTTCTGCGGGTAAAGTTCCTTTTCTAGCGTTGACCCAGGCGATTTTCCCGGTTAATTCTTTATGGGAAGCTTGCAATTCGGGAACAACACGCCCTTTGTAAAGATGTTCTTCTACAAGATATTGGGCATTTTCTGGTTTTACCGGACCATAAATAGTTGCTTCAGGATAAACAATAACGAAAGGCAAGGCATCATGCCTTCCGACATCACCAATCATGGTGACTGAAATTTCATCTGATAATCCTAAAGTTTCGATTTCAGATTTCAAATTTTCGTAGACTTGCGCAGCACCCCGTTCCATGCTGATTGGATCGCTTGAGACTAATACCATTGATCTTACTGATTTCATCGATAATCTCCTAGTCGCTGTATTTGGCTAAAATATCATTGATTTGTTCCGGTTTGACATTCCCATAGGCGTCATCATCAATCACAATAACCGGACCAACTCCACAAAGCCCCAAACAACTGGTTGTTATGAGAGACCATTTTCCATCCTGAGACATCTCTCCTTCTTCCAGATTTACAGCTTCCTTCAATGCCTGCCATACTTCGCGACCACCAACAACATGACAGGGGGCACTTTCACAGAATTGGATCACGTGTTTTCCGCGAGGTTTCGTAGAAAGCATATGATAGAAACTGGCAACTGAAAACAACTGAGATCGTGAGGATTTAAGGCGGTCACTGATTTCTTCCAGTGCCTCGGAAGGTAAGTAACCTAGTTTTCTATTCACATGGCTCAATATTGGTATTAATTCTTCGCGACTATCTCCAAACTGTTCGACAGCCGCATTGACTGCTTCTAATATTAGACGATCTTTTCCATTCTTACTAGTCATTCACTACTCCTTGGGCTTGGGTGAAATTTGAAAGTTTTTCTTACAAATCGAGACATAATAAACAGTTATACAATTTCAATTGCATTGAAATTACAAACTTGAACACAAATACCACATCTGATACAGGTATCTGGATCGATAACATGTGGTTGTCGACGTTCTCCAGATATTGAATTGACAGGACAATTTCGAGCACATACTGTACAGCCGGTACAGGCTTCTGAAATTATTTGGAATCTGATCAACGCTTTACACACTTTTGCTGGACAGCGTTTTTCATTAATGTGTGCTTCATATTCATCCCTGAAATGTTTCAGAGTACTTTCTACAGGATTGGGTGCTCCTTGTCCTAAACCACACAAAGAGTCTTGTTTAATTTCCTGACAAAGCATTTCAAGTTGTTCAATATCGCCTTGACGTCCATGACCTTCGCAAATTCTCTCTAATATATCCAGAATTCGTTTTGTTCCCACACGGCAAGGTGTACATTTTCCACAACTTTCATCCTGGGTAAACTCCATAAAAAAGCGTGCGATGTCTACCATACAGGTGTCTTCATCCATGACAATCATTCCACCTGAACCCATCATGGAACCAGCCTGAACGAGGGATTCATAATCCACTGGAAGATCGAGATATTCTTTTGGTAAACAACCACCCATTGGACCACCGGTCTGGATTGCCTTAAATTCTTTTTTATCACGGATACCCATACCAATATCGAAAATTATCTCTCTTAATGTGATTCCCATGGGAACTTCAATAAGGCCTGTGTGATTAATATCTCCTGCCATCGCAAAAGTTTTCGTGCCTTTGCTCTTTTCAGTTCCCATACTGGCGAACCATTCAGCACCCCTTAAAATGATTTGAGGTACATTAGCATAGGTTTCTACATTGTTGATATTGGTTGGTTTTTCCCATAGTCCTTTGACAGATGGAAACGGTGGACGGGGTCTGGGTTCACCACGTTTTCCTTCAATCGAATTCATCAAAGCTGTTTCTTCGCCGCAGACAAACGCTCCAGCACCCATCCGGACTTCCAGATCAAACGAGAAATCTGTGCCCATGATGTTTTCTCCAAGGAGACCCAAACTTTTTGCTTGTTGGATGGCAATATTCAAAGTTTTGATAGCTACTGGATATTCAGCACGACAATAAATATAACCTCTACTGGCACCGATTGCATAAGCAGCAATAATCATTCCCTCGATTACGGAGTGGGGATCAGATTCAAGCACACGACGGTTCATGAACGCACCAGGATCGCCTTCGTCTGCATTACAGGCTACATAACGGATTTCATTTTCTTCCTGACGGGTGAAGGTCCATTTTAAATATGCAGGAAATCCTGCCCCACCACGACCTCGTAAACCGGATTTCTTTATTTCATCAATGACATCTTCAGGAGACATTTCAGATAAAACTTTTGCCAATGCCATGTATCCATCTTGAGATATGTATTCTTCGATATTCTCAGGATCGATAACACCGCAATTTCGCAATACTACTCGAATTTCTTTTGAAGTAGGTGCTGAGAGTTCTTCATCAACCACTGTTTTTATTGGCAGTACAAATTTTTTTGCAACACGGCCTTTAAGAAAATGTTCTTCAACAATATAAGGAATGTCATAGACAGTCATTCCAGCATAATGAACCCCTTCCGGATAAACCATCATTTCAGGACCTTGCGAACAAGCACCAATTCTTGATGTTTCCAGGACCTGTACCTCATCAATTAAACCGTTTGCTACCAACTCGTCGTTGAGGGTATCAACGATATCATGGGCACCTTTTGCCAGACATTCTGGGTCTACACATATTAAGACATGAGTTCGAAAATATTTCATCATTAAACCTGCTTTTCTTTACCTACGAGTAAATTTGTCTTATAAGTTAATCATGTGTTCTTTGACAATATTTCCAGCAAGTATATGTTCATCTATGATACGATCTGCAATATTTTTTGAGACTTTTCCATAAGTAATTTTTGGTGCATCACCAATTTGTACCTGAACAATTGGTTCCATTTCGCAAATCCCGATACACCCGGTCTGGGTCACAAGAATTCCACTTAAGTTTTCATTTTCAATTTTTTCAAGAATAGCTTTCATCGTATCACGCGCTCCAGCAGCAATTCCGCATGTTCCCATACCAACGATGATCTGTTTTTGTCCAGATGCACTCTTAACTTCTTGTTTTCTCAAAGCTTCTTCACGAATTTTCTTCAAATCTTCAATACTTTTAATTGTGGGCATTTTAATACTCCTGTCTATTTTTTGATTTAATAATCACTAGCGAGTCTAAGACTTTTTATTCCGGATGAAATTTCATTTCTGATGAATGAAATAATAATTGGTTCTGAAAGAGGAATACCGTTCAACTCTTGTTTTATTATTTGATCATCAAATTCAAATATTTCATCATTTGCTTTATAGATAAATGTCCAATGGACAACTGGCGAACCGACTACCAAATGAAGAATCGTTCCTGCCAAATCACCAATCGGCATACGATCAATATGGCTTCTTTGAAACTGAACAATTAATTCAGTACCAGATCCTGGATGTGATTCTATATGTAAAAAACCATTACACATTTCTGCAGCAGCTTTTAACAATGGAATGCCTAGACCAACTTTTCTGGTGGTTCTGCTGGTGATGAAAGGATCCATAATTCTTTGAGCCATTTCAGAGGTCATACCTTTTCCATTATCCTTTACAGACATTTTTAAAATATCATCAAGAGAATTTTCTTCCACACTTATGATTATGTGCGAAGCTTCTGCGTTGATACTATTTTCTGCGATATCCAAAAGGTGTAACGACAATTCTTTCAAACAAACCTGCTTAAGACAAATTTTGTAATTGTTTAATTGTTTGCGGAAGTTTATTCGGTTTCACTCTCCCTAAAACTTCTTCATCGACAACAATTACAGGTGCCTGGCTGCAAGCACCGACACAACGACAGATTTCCAGAGTGATCATCCCATCAGCTGTTGTTTCACCAATATCAATACCGAGTACCTGTTTGGCTTTTTCCATTAATTGCGGAACACCACCTACATAACATGCAGTGCCCATACAAAACTTGATGGAGTGTTTTCCCTTTGGATTGGTTGTGAAGTAAGAGTAGAAAGTAACTACACCATGAATGGTGGAAACCGGGATTTCCAGCCTGTCAGCCAGATAGGCTTGTGTTGCCTCTGAAACCCAACCAATCTTACTTTGGACTTCACCCAGGACTACCATTGCTGCGCCAGCTTTCTCACGATGTTCTTCTATTATCTGATCAATCACCACTCTTTGTTCAGGAATCAAAAGGGGATCATTTGCCGGAATGTTTTTTAAATATTTTGCCATGAATTGCTCCAATAATAATTTAGGATTGTTTTTATCTAGATTATCCTGTTTTAAGTTTACCTAAGGACATTCAAAAACAAAATTGCCAAAAGTCATAAATTCCTTAGGAGAAATACTTGATTTGTTAAAAATTTCACGAACTTTATCTATTTTTTTATTATCCTTTCCGTTTTTTAATATTTTTTAATCAATTGTCTCTACTTTAAAGAATCTGCCTTGCTCGCATTTTAATGCAAGACTGATTTCAAATATCGATGGTCTTTCTATCTCGAATATGGTTGATCCAATAAATTCAGAAAGACGATGAACATCCCCATTTTGGATTAATTTGTAGTTTTTTATTTGTGGGAACTTTTCTTTTGCTTTTTCTGTGGAAATATGACGTGAGATTTCGAGAGCTGGAAAGGGGACATCATCAGGAACGAAACCTAATATTTCTAACAACCCGTTTACTTTCCGGTTAATATGAGCTGGAATAAGAATTCCACCAATTTCATTAACATGATCATAAGCTTCTTTAATACTAACAGATGCTGATGTAATTAACAGTCGCTCTTCTTTGCGAATGAAATCCCCATTTTGATCCACTATTAATTGTTCACCAAAAAAATCTGGGCGATTTTTTATTGAAGGGAGCTTTTTATCTACAAATGCCTGAAAGGTTCGAATCTGGTCAATTGTATCAAAAAGACACAAAACATGGACTTCTTCTTTCGTTTGCAATTCCATTCCAGGAAGGACGGTTACATCAGTACCTTGAGCTGCTTTTTGGACCGCTTCGATGTTTGCCGAAGCATTATGGTCGGTAATTGCAATTAAATCAATACCTTTGATTTGTGCTTCTGATATTATCAGAGGTGGCAACATTTCAATTTCTGCACACGGAGATAAAACTGTATGCACATGAAGATCAGCTCGAAATTTTTTCACCAACTCTATATTTCCGCTCGAATACCTAATTCCCAAAGTTTTCCGACGGTATCAAACGAATTATTTTCTGTTTGTAATATGGTAATGCCTTCTTCATTGGCTTTATCTATGGTTGATTGGTCTGGAATTGCTCCTTCAGTAACTATGATGGCACTCAATTCGAGCAGTGCTGCGACTGCAATAATGTTGTTATGAGCCTGGATTGTAACCCAAACAGATTGATTAGGGGCTCCTGCCATTACACAACTTAGCAAATCAGATGTGTATCCACTCTGAACCTGGATCTGTTTAAAATCTATATTATCTGTTAATATTTTTAATTCCAAATTTTCTATTATTTTGGCGAGATTCATCATGATTATTGATTCTCCGTTTCTTTCGAATTATTATTGTGTTCGGAATCAAGGAATAGTCGCATTTTCAAACGTGATCCTTTTCCCCAAACTGATTCTAACTTCATTTGATCGACACATCGGGATATATTTACCAGACCCATTCCAGCACCGAATCCCATTTCTCGTACTTCATCAGAAGCGGTGGAGTAACCAGGTTTCATCGCTAATTCAACATCTTTAATTCCAGGTCCATAATCATATGCATCAATTGATATTTGGTGAGGTTCGATTTCTACCCTCAGAACCCCTCCTTCAGTTGTGTGAATAATGAGGTTCATTTCAGCTTCATAAATTGCAATTCCACAACGGCGTGCAATTTGTTTAGAGGCACCCAGTCGTATCAATGCACGTTTGATGTTTGATGAAGCCTTTCCACCAATTTCAAAATCTCCTTGCTGAATTTGGTAACGAAGAATTAGACTTGTACGGTCTGATTCAATATCTTCAAATAGATGACTTGCCCGGTATTTCCGGATTTCTTCTTCGTGGTAGTCAGTCTCTAAAGCTCGCAGTAAACCACGGTTTATGTCGCCTTTGGTCATCATACCAACTAATTTCTGGTCTTTATCTACAACTGGAAGCCTGCCAAAATTTGTGGAATAAAATTTTTTAGATGCTTCAATAACCGGATCGCTTGATTGAATTGTCACCAATTTAGTTGTCATATATTTATCGATCTTGCTATTAAGATCAGAATCTACCAGGCAACGAATCAGGTCTTCCATGGATATAAGACCGATTAAACCACCACTCTCCGATACAATCGGTGCTCCGGAAATTCTTTTTTGCCGGAATACTTCCAGTACTTCCTGCATTTTTATTTCTGGGGAGAAACAAATCAGATTTTTAGCCATGACTTCACTGACTTTGATTTCATAAGCCAGCTCTTCAACACGTGATATGTTTTCAGCTTCCTGATCTGAAATTATTCGTTTCCTTTGTGGGGTAGTGGTCGACATTAAAACTCGATTCTTTTATTCGCAACCGGGTTCAGAATTTTCAGCAACTGATTTTTCAAGACTGGGAAGGCCTGCTTTGAATAAGCGTCCACACAATTCGAATGTACCAAAAGGCGACGTAATTAGAGGAATTTCTTCTTCATTCGCCAGCTCAATTGTTGATTCAGGTGGACATTTTCCACGTACAAGTACAACTGCTGCAACATCTGCCATTTGAGCTGTGCGAATAACTTGAGGATTACATAGGCCGGTTAATAAAACAGCTCCAGGCTCAATGGATGCTAAAACATCACTCATCAAATCTGCTCCACATCCGCCTAAAATGATTTCTGCATCATTATATCTATCCGTTAATACTTTTCCTTCAATAATTTTTACTAAATCACCTAAATTCATTTTCACCTGCATTCCATAATGTCTATTGCTTGATTATATTTTACCTTATAATTTTGGATTGTGAAAAATTTCATCAATAACAATTATTTTTTTAAATAAAAGAAAAATTAAGGTTTTTGGAATGAAATTTATTGTGAAAGTAAAGCAATTAGGACGTAGTTACTCTTGGTTTATGATATGATTTGGCTTGTTATCATAAAAAAAGGAAATTTACATGGCACAAATTATTACATCCGTCAAAGGCACCAGAGATTTTTATCCAGAAGATATGGCTGTACGCAATTGGATTTATCGGAAGATGCGTGAAGTATCAGAATTGTTTGGATATGTAGAATTTGACGGACCTTTTTTAGAAAGAATTGATTTATATGCTGCCAAATCCGGTGAAGAATTGGTTAAAGAACAGGCATTTGTTTTTCCTGATCGGGGTGGTGAGCTGATAACTTTACGACCAGAACTAACACCTTCTCTTGCCAGGATGATCGCCCAAAAGCAAAAACAACTCGTTTTTCCTCAAAGATGGTGGTCATTCGGACCATTTTGGCGCTATGAGCGTCCTCAAAAGGGTAGAACTCGTGAATTTTTTCAGTGGAATGTGGACATGTTGGGTTCTGATGCACCTGAAAGTGATGCAGAATTGATTGCAGTTTGTGCATCGTTTTTCAAAATGGTTGGATTAAGTCCTGATCAAGTTAAGATCTTTATTAATAGTAGAGAATTAATGGATTTAGTGCTAAGAAGATTAGGAATTGATCCGCAATTGAAGATGGTAATTTTTCGTTTGATTGATAAAAAAGATAAATTATCTTCTCAAGAATGGCAAGAATTGGCCTTCTCAATGGGATTAACGCAATCACAATTCTCAGGGTTGAATGAGGCACTTAATGATAAGTATCTTTGGAAGGAAACCGATTCATTAATCAAGATCATTACTATTTTAGAGAAAATGAACCTTGGTGAATATATTGTTTTTGACCCCCAAATTATTCGAGGGTTGGATTACTACACTGGGGTAGTTTTTGAAGCTCGGGACATGGACAAAGAAGGCAGGGCAATTCTAGGCGGAGGGCATTATGGTAATTTAGTTGGAGATGTTGGCGGCGGGCTCCTGCCAGGTGTTGGTTTTGCAATGGGGGACGTAATGTTACGGCTGGTATTAGAAAAATATGAATGTCTTCCTGAGTTTTTGAATACATCTGCAAAAGTCATGGTCACTGTATTTGACGATTCACTCTTTTCTGATTCACTTGATGTTGCTAACCAATTAAGAAATGCGAATATTCCCACAATTCTTTTTACTGATAAACAAAAAATTCAGAAACAATTCAAATTCGCGGATCGAATAGGTATACCGATAGTTTTAGTACTTGGACCTGAAGAAAAAATCAATAATCAAATAACTGTTAAAAATCTTAAGACTCGAAATCAAGAAAATGTAGCTATTGATAATTTGGTAATTTTTATCAAAGAGCAACTTGCATAAGCCTCTGCAGTATGATAAAATTTGGTTCGCTATGGTGCCTGTAGCTCAATGGCAGAGCGCCTCACTGTGGATGAGGAGGTTGAGGGTTCGAAACCGTCCAGGCACCCTAAAAAATTCATGATGGTAAAATCATGATTTTTTTCATCTCAGACAATTGAAACTCATATATAATAGAAAAAACCTAAACCGCTAATTAATGATTAGATCAAAATTTATTATTACGGGAGGGTATTTCAGTTAATTGGTAAAGTAAAGAAAAATGTTGAACCCTCACCAGGCGAACTTTCCAGGAGTCCAATTTTCCCTTTGTGTAGTTCAATTAAGGATTTACTGATTGCTAGCCCTATTCCAGAACCAAACGATCTACTATTTTCTTGCGAATTTGCTTGTGTAAAAGGCTTGAATAATTTTTCTTGATCCTTTTTGTTAATACCCACACCAGTATCTTTTATTTTCACCATGACAACCTTTTGTTTATCCGGCATGGCCTCAAGAGAAGTTGAAATGGTTATTTTTCCATATTCAGTAAATTTAACAGCGTTTGATAAAAGATTTAACATAACCTGTTCAATCCGATCTTTATCAATTAATAACTCTGGTAAATTGTCAGCAGGTGAAAATTCAAATTTTATGATTTTATCTTTTACTAATTTATCTGCAGCGGGCAAGAGTGAAATGACCAGATTTGATAAGTTTGTTTTGACCATGTTCAATTTTATATTTCCTGCCTCAATTTTTGTTATATCCAGGATGTCATTAACCAATCTTAGTAGATATTGACCTGCATTATAAATTGCGGACAAATCTTGTTTTTGAGTTTCGTTTATTGGACCATCAATTCCTGTTAGAATAACTTTTGAAAATCCTATGATTGAATTTAATGGAGTTCGGAATTCATGACTCATATTTGCCAAAAATTGACTCTTTATTCGATCTATATCAGATATTTCTTCAACCAATCGGTTGGTTTTTTCATAAAGACGAGCATTCTGTATCTCAATGGCAATTTGATCTGTTAATAATTGAAAGAATTGAAGATCTTTTTCGTTAAATATATTTTTACCTTTTGAATGAATATTAAGGACACCAATTGTTGTATCTCCAATTTTCAAAGGTAAACCAATTTGAGTTTTTAATAATGTAGGAATCGCAATGGGTGATTGATTTATCGGAGCTGGTGGTTCATTGAATATTACTGCATGTCCTTTCTCAAGTACATCGTTGATAATCAGGTAAGAACTTTCAAATCCTTCATAATAATTTTGATGTGAAATTTCATTTTCATTGTAGGCCACTTCTACTTTTTCAATCATAGAGTTTTCTGAATTGCAAATATGAAGAGAAGTATAAAGAAATCCAAATTTTTCCAGAATCTGGTGAACAATTATTTTCATTAATGGATCAATCTCCAAAATTGACGAAGTTTCCTGAACTATTCCTGCTGTTATGTTTATTCTTTCTGTCAATTGAGATAAATCTCTTGTTTGTAGATGATTGCCTAATAAAATAGCGAGTTCATCAACAGCACATCTTATAAATTCAATTTTTTCTTTATTGATGATTAATGGTTGGTCAGATAATAATATCAGGTATCCAATAATATCCTCTTTGTACTGAAGAGGTAGAATGGAACCTGATCCAACATTCAGACTTTGCAGCTTTCCAATTAAGACTGGTTCAATTTTCAGATTTATTAAATTGTCAAAAATATCGATGTCCTGATTGATTAATTCGTTTATAAAGTAATTAAAATCTGAGGATTGCCAATATTCATCAAGAGAAGGGATCTCATTATTGGAAAAATTTTTTATCAATGCAATTGGATTTGAATTGGTAAAACTGATTGATTTTTCATAAACAAAGATTGAAATCTGGTTGTTTGAGTCCACTCTCAAGGAGTTTGAAAGAAAAGAGTTTAAAGTTATAGGATTTTGATTTTTGATTACTGACTTTAAATTCTTTAAATATTCATTTTCATTATTAATTGCGCTTGATTTATCCAAAAACAAGTGTTTTTCAATTGAACTGGTGAGAAGTTCCATCAATGAATCAACCATCTGTTGATCTTTTGTTGAAAAAGCATGGTAATTACTGGAAGTAAGTATGATTGAACCAAACAATCTGCCTTTGGATTTCAAAGGTAGAACCGCTAATGATTGAATATTTAGTTGGTTTAACTGCTGGATTACCTTTTTAGGGAGGTCCGCTAATTGTGGATTATTGATAAAATTTGGCAATCCTGTTTGAAACAAAGATTTGACGATCGATCGATCAAAAGTATGTGTCTGAATTATTGAGAGATCTTCGAGGTTTAGAGAACTATTAGCGATTACTTCGAAGTGATCATGTTGAGAAGTATCCAAAGGAGCGTAAATGTATAATGCAGCTTGCGAGACATCCTCTGCAAAAACATTTTGGAGGATTACGTCTAGTATTTGCTCAGTTGAGGTTGCTTTATATAGTATGTTCTTAATTTTAGATATATTCTCAGATTCTAAAATCTGATTTTGAAGTTCGAGAATATTTTTCTCATTGATTATTACACTGGATAAAGTATCCGAAACCAATTCCAAAAACTTGATCTCATCCTGGTTCCAAAAATGATCTTGTCGAAGATCTTCAAGAATTATTAAGTCTGGTAATTTAAAATCAAATTGAACTGCAAATACTAATATTGAGAAAACGCCTCTTTTATGTAACCAATCATTCACACGGCTATCCAAATTCTCATAATTTATTTGGAAATATCCTTTTTCCAGTAATTCAGGGAAAAATTCTTCAAAAACATCAAACCGAATTTCTTTGCTCAGATGAAACCCGTTGTGACTTTCTTCGCTAGCCCATTCTGAGATGATATTCCATTTTTTTCCATCATTTTGACTGGTGGTCTGAGCGAAAAAAACCCGATTGACATTAGCGGCTTTACCCAGTAATTCCAAGACTTCTTCCAGTCTAATTGAGCCGAATTTAGTCAAAAGCTTTATTGCGTGCATGATAAAGGATTGATATTGTTCACGCGTTTCAATAGCTGTAAGAGCATATTGCATTTCTTGAAACAGATTCGCGTTTACCAAAGCAGTAGCCATTTTTGTCGAAATGGCTTCCAGGTTCTTTACATCTTTTTCAGAAAATCGGTAATCATCTTTGTTGTCAAATAAAAAAATAGCACCGAGTGTTCGATTTCCGATAGATATTGGGACACCTAAAATTGATATTAGTGTTCCGTAATCAAAAATATTGTTTTTTTTCTTAAGTAGGTAATTTATCTGTTCTACTGAGCTTATAACTTGATTTGAACCAATGATGTAATTTAAAATAGGCTCGAGATGATCATACTCGGGATAGTATGAAATTTCATTCTGGTTTTTCCTGATTGGAATAGAAATTTTAGAAGAACCTTTTTCAATGATTCCAAGAATTAGATTATTATTTGGAACAATATCATTGATTACTTTATATGTTAATTTATAAATATCAATTGGCTCAATTAAATGATTTAATTCCAGTGTAAAACGTTCAATGATTTCAGAAATCTTGTTTGGATCTATTTCCCTAATAACAACTCCGGTTGAAAGTTCCTTTTTTTTGTTGGCACCATTATTTCTAATTTTTTCAATATTATCTTCAAATTCATTTGATGTAGAATTATCAACGTATGCAATATTTTCAACTACTTTAGATTCTAATGTTTTTTTCTCAGAGAAATGGACCTTAGATTTTGGTAGTGATTCTATTGTCTGTACAATACCGATATAAGTTGGTTTTGAGTGATATTCTTCTGAAAAATTGGTAATTTTTAATGTACAAAAAATCAAATCATTATCAATAGATAAAAATATTACATTGACTTCGAGGGGGAAATCCTGTTTTGTAAACAATTCAAAAAGTCTTTCCCCTGATGATGGGTTTATAGCAAACGAAAAAATTGATTGATCTAAAAAATTACTAGTAGGTATTCCTAAGCAATCGTATACTTCAGCGCTGATATTTAAGTAATTTCCTGCATTATCCACAATAAACTCCCAACTGGGCAAATTACCAATTTGGGGTTTATTTATTGATTTATTATTACTTGAAAAAAGTTTATTTATGAAACTTTTTCCTTTATTCTCAATTTTCTCCATTTTTTGTTTTTCTTTGTGATAATTACAGTTCCCACACAGAAATTCCAGATAATATCTTTTTAATTTGATCTGGGAAACGGTCAAGATTTAATGGTTTTCCTAAAAACCCATTAAATCCAGCAGCCTTAGCTTTTTCTACTTGTGCAGGATCAGCCTCAGCTGTGATTGCAACAACAGGAATATTTTTCAGGCGATCAGATTTTTGAATTTTTCTTAATGCACTATATCCATCCTCGTAAGGTAATCGAATATCCATAAGAATCAAGTCTAATTTTGGCAGGCTATCTGCAAATTCCACAACCTCATAACCTGAGGTTTTCCATTCACAATGAATTCCCAAATATCCTAACATTCTTGCCATTAAAACAAAATTGGAAACATTATCTTCAACCACAAGAACAGATAAGCCATTAAGAGAAATGGAAGAAACTTGATCATTTTCTAATTTTAAATTTTGTTTTTCGTTAGGGTTATTGTCGATCATGCTTAGGACCTATTTAATATTATAAAAAGAAATTAAAAGATTATCAAATTTCAATCAATAAAACATTGAGGAAATCATTAATGATTTTAGCATGGTGTGAATAAATTTGCTTTTATTATTTGATGAGAAAATGATATCACCTTATTAAAAAAGGTATGATTGGTGTTTTTGGCAGTGATACCAACTGAAATTATCAAGACAGCCGTGGTGATGGAAAAAAAAATAGCTGGAAGATTCAACCTTTCATTAGGAGCGGGCAACGGGAATCGAACCCGTGATTAAGGCTTGGGAAGCATTCGTTTTACCGCTAAACTATGCCCGCATAATTAGGCTCAGTGGAAAAGATTATAGTATTTTGAGGATAAGCTGTCAAGAAAAACAACTACAGAAAAACAACTATGGTACACATTAATTAGGTTTTTGAGGTACGTGGTAACCTGTTTAATAAAAATTTATTATTGTTTTTATCTGCTTAACGGTAAAATGAATTTATGTTCTGGAAAAAAATTGATAAATTTTCAGCAAAAAATCGGGTACGACCTTTTTACTATTTTATAAACAAACATTTACATGGTGGATTGGATGTTTTACGGTTAGCAGGACAAAGCTTTGCCAAAGAAAGAGCGCCTGAGGCTGCTGCCTCCATGGCATATTTTACATTTTTCTCACTTTTTCCACTAATCCTGGTGATAATTTCATTTGCAAGCTTCGTATTGAAATCACAATTTGTCCAGGATCAGGTATACCAATTTATTATCGACTTAATCCCAATTAGTCCAGATATTATTGTCAATAATATTGAAAATGTCTTAACTCGACGAGGAGCTGTGGGATGGTTAGCGATTATAGGATTAATCTGGTCAGCTACAACAATGTTTAATATTTTTGCTTTGAATGTTGATCGAGCCTGGTCTGATGAACGGTCTCACAACTTCCTGGAAAGACGGTTGATAGGAATAATTATTATCATAGGTCTTTCCATTCTTATTTTGATCCTATGGGGTATGAAAACATTGCTGGATGTGGAACTCGTCAAACAGCTATTGGTATATTTTCAAATACCTGTTTTTCAAACCACACTGTATGAAATTATCGTTTACCTAGCTCCTCGATTTTTTCGATTCATGATTTTTTGGGTTATGTATCAATGGATCCCGAAAGCAATCGTAAGACCTTCGGAAGCATTTTGGGGAGCAACATTTGCAATTATACTCACTGAGCTTATCACAGTGGTAATGAACTGGTATTTGAGTAGCCAATTTGTCAGGTATGAATTGATTTATGGATCATTAGGAAGAATCATTGCACTGATGTTATGGATATATTTCTCAAGTTACGTAATACTATTTGGTGCCCATATCAGTTCAGCGGTTGGACGTTTGTTTCGGAAGAATATCAAGGTAAATCAGGTTGTCAAGGATGTTGTAGTTTAAATGTGACTTTTTATTTTCCAAAACCTGTAAACCAGCCAACGATAGATATTTAACCTTAAAGCTCTGGGTAAATTTCATCCTTTCTTAATAACCATTAGCAAAAAGGGCGTAAATAATATTTGTATCTTTTCATCTTCGAGTTCAGGTTGATTTTGGCGGTGATACCAAGCAAAAACACCCGTTAAACCCGGTTTATTGGGAGGGTATAAAAAAATTATGGATCTAATTCCTGGGAGTCTTTTTCCAGTTTTGGTAAAAATATTATTATTGGGATTAGGATTATCAAGAGTATAGCAATAGCGATATTGATTATTCCAGTTGTTAAATTTTCATTACTGAAATTTAAAATAATCAAATCTGACGATGTAATCCCTAATTTAGGAATATTTGCTTTATGATTTCGGTCAAAGCCGGATTCTGTCTCTACAGTTCCACCATTTATGTCAAATTTCCAGATTTCACCAGTGGTCTTGTCCATTGAAACAAATACCTGATTTTCGGAGGGAGAGATGAGGACAGAAGTTTTTGTATCCCCTATTGGATGGAATTTCATTAAGATCTCCATCCCACTTTCCAAAGAAAAATTTTCATCCGTTTTATCAATTTCTGACATCAGCTGGGAATGGTTTGATTCCTGTTTAAGTGTGTCTGGTAAGTCATGAAATTGATCATAAGGAAACAAATACGTAATTCCAATATATGGCAGGTCATTTTGAACAAATTCAAATTCAAATTCATCGGAATTTATTATGATTGTCTCACCAAATTTATCCGCAATCATTAAGTTTGAATTTGGGATTACCCAATTATTCAGTGAAAATTCATCTGAGTTTAAATCAGGTACATTGGAAGATTCAAATAATAATTTTCTATACTTGTTTACAAATTCTGAAGGCGACAGTCTATTTTTTACTTCACTGCCAGGATGATCAAGTAAAAGAATAAAAAGACCTTTATTGTTGTATGCACCAATGGTAAAAAACTGATTTTCTTCGAATAAATCGATAAATAGAACATTTTGTCTATTTTGTTGAGTGTATCGAAATCTTAATTCATTTTCTGAGGATCCAGTATTAAATCCATAATAAATATTTTGTGTATAAACAACAAAACCGAAATTATTATCTAATTCAGCGGATTGTGCTTTAATGTTTTGGTGGGGAATTGAGAAAATTAATAATAAAAATATAGTGGATAACAATTTACAAATCCCACTAAACATGTAAGACTCCTTGAAGATTTATTTTGTTCATCTTACACCAATTTGGGGTTGTTCACAAGATTTGGACTTGCAATTAAAGAACATTAGTTCTATAATTGATTTATGGATCGTTTTGAAAAACTAAGTTTATTGACCGAAAATATGGATGTTGAAGAGGGAGAGAAATTAGATACAGCATTCAAAAGCTGTCCGATTACATCATTGACTGAAAAGCACCCGATGGTAACATATGCAAAAGTGGCAGGCGGGAAAACAATTCCTTTATTAAAAAGTGTTATTACCTCTGTATGTGAAAGAAATTGTAAATATTGTTCATTTCGTGCTGGCCGGGATTTTCGAAGGGCAAGTTTTACACCAGATGAAATGGCAAATACTTTTCTGGATTTATATCAAAAGAAAACTATTGAAGGTTTATTTCTAAGTTCTGGAATCGCAGGAGGGGGAGTACGAATTCAGGACAAAATTAACGAAACTGCTGAAATTTTGCGAATGAAAAAGAATTTTAGCGGGTATTTACATTTAAAAATTATGCCAGGAGCAGAATTTGATCAAATACATGATTTACTAAAATGGGCTGATCGTGTGTCAATAAACCTTGAAGCTCCAAATCCTGAACGCCTAAATATTTTAGCACCCAAAAAAAACTTTTCTGATGAATTATTCACTAGGTTGAAATGGGTCGATGTGATTAGAAAAAATAAAACCCCCAATCAAAATTGGAAAAGCAAATGGCCTTCATTGACAACCCAGCTGGTTGTAGGTCCTTCTGGTGAAAGTGATATGGAAATATTAAAAATCAGTGATTATCTCTTCAAGAAATTTAATGTCGCAAGAGTGTATTTTATGACTTTTACACCTGTGTTAGATACTCCATTCGAGAATATTCCAGCAGAAAATCCTATCCGTGGAAATCGGCTTTATCAGGCCTCTTTTTTACTTCGCGATTACGGATTCACTTTTGAGGATTTGGAGTTTGGTCAAAATGGACTACTAAGTTTAGAAAAAGATCCCAAAAGAAATTGGGCAGAAATCAATTTGAGAAATAAACCTATTGAAATTAATCGAGCATCAAAAGAGGAATTACTGAGAATTCCTGGTATAGGGCCAAAAAGAGTTGAGTTGATTGCGAAATATCGAAATCAAAAAATAATTCAAACTGAAGGAGATTTGAATGCATTAGGTCTTTCCATTAGTCAGGTTGGGGAATTTATCCTAATGAATGGTAGATCTCCGATTTATCAATTGAAATGGGTTTTTTAAAAATTATTAAATAAGAATAAAACGCCAAATCCAATGAGTTTTTTCATAATCACCAAAAAAAATTTTAGATTTGTTTTCAATTCCTTCGACTTGTCTGTATAATAAATTACTAATGGCGTGGTTTGGTTTTACCAAGGAGAGTACGATGGCAAAAAAAAGCAAAAATAAGAAAACTATTAAACATGATGATAGTGAACAAAAACCTGAAGAAAATAAAAAAGAGCACAAAAATGAACAAAAATTAAATAAGCAAGTTTATGAAAAAGAGTTAGGAAACCTTCAGGTTGAATTGGTTAAACTACAAGAATGGATAAAAGACCAGGGTCTTAAGGTCGTCGTTATTTTTGAAGGTCGTGATGCTGCGGGCAAGGGTGGTGTAATTAAAAGAATTACTGAAAGCCTGAACCCTCGAAATGTTCGTGTAGTCGCACTTCCAGCACCGACAGAGCGGGAAAAAAACCAATGGTATTTTCAAAGATATGTTGCCCATTTACCTGCAGCCGGAGAAATCGTTCTTTTTGACCGTTCCTGGTATAACCGAGCGGGAGTAGAAAAAGTTATGGGATTTTGCACAGAGGAGGAATACAGAGAATTTTTACGATCTGTACCAGAATTCGAGCGCATGTTGGTGAGATCCGGGATCATTTTAATAAAGTATTGGTTCTCTGTCAGTGATGAGGAACAGGAGAAGCGATTTGAAGATCGGATTAAAAATCCAACAAAACGATGGAAGTTAAGTCCTATGGATCTACAATCACGATCAAAATGGGTGGAGTACTCTAAAGCAAAAGATCAAATGTTTGCCCATACAGATATCAAACAAGTTCCCTGGTATGTTGTGAATGCTGATGATAAGAAAAAGGCAAGATTGAATTGTATTCATCATCTTTTGAGTTTGGTCAGCTATAAGGATCTGACACCTGATCCAATTGAATTGCCGCCCAGACAAAAAGAAGAAGGGTATGTAAGACCCCCCATTACAGATCAATCATTTGTACCTGAAAGTTATTAAAAAAATACCAGGTCAACCGATAAGCCGCATTCTGTCTTCCCATTGAGTATCCATGAAGGACGTCAATTTGAAGGATGATCATCTCTCTAGGTAGATTGTTACCAATCTACTCTTGCAGCCTACCCGGAATTTAAACGGAGATGAGCAATCTCCAGCCATATGGCTTCATTCCTGCTTGGCCTTGCTCCAGAAGAGGGTTGCCTGGCCGCTGCATTACTACAGTCGCCGGTGGTCTCTTACACCACCTTTTCACCATCGCCTTTACGGCAGTTTGTTTCTGTGGCCCAATCTAGCAGGTTACCTGAAAGGCATCCCCGCTCCGGGTGTTACCCGGCTTCTTGCTCTTTGGAGTGCGGACTTTCCTCGACACATTAAATGCCGCGATCATCTGGTCAACCTGGTAAAAATATCATAACCTTTATTGTATAGATCGTCAACAAATAATTGGTTGTGGTAAGATCTCGATTGTTTGGTGTTGGTGTGTGTTTTTGGCGAGAATCACCTCCAAAAACACCTTGACCGGTATGATGATAAGAGAGGTTTTGAAAATTATTATTGCTTCTTTTTAAGATTGTTGTGTTTTTAGGAACAAAAAAAATAACCTGAAAGGACGTTGGTTGCGGTAAAATACATTTATTAATTATTTCTAGAGAGGATGAACAAATGCGAAAACCTATTGTTGCTGGAAACTGGAAAATGCATAAGACTGTCGCGGAAGCAGAAGAACTGGTAAATGTTTTATCTGGAGATTTGGAGAAAATCACTTCCGTGGAAAGTGTATTTTGTGTTCCTTTTACATGTTTGAGTAAAGTTTCTTCATTACTAAAAGAAAGTCATATTGGCGTAGGTGTACAGAATATTCATTGGGCGGAGCAAGGTGCATTTACAGGCGAAATCTCACCGTTGATGGTAAAAGAATTCGCAAATTATGCAATCATCGGGCATTCAGAGAGAAGAACTTTTTTTGGAGAAACTGATATATCAGTTAATAAAAGATTAATTACTGCTCTTAAACATGGTATTGTCCCAATTATGTGCGTAGGTGAAACTTTGGAAGAGAATCAAAAAGGAAATACTGTTGAGGTTGTCACTCACCAGATGGAAATCGGTTTACAGGAAATTGATAAGAGTTTAGCGGGAAATATTGTCATAGCCTATGAACCAATCTGGGCAATTGGAACAGGGTTAGCTTGTGATCCAACAACAGCAAATAATATAATTCTCCAGGCAATCCGGCAGCCTTTAGAAAAGATATTTGGAATGGAACTTTCACAATCGATACGCGTTCAGTATGGTGGTTCTGTTAATGGTGGAAATGCATACGATTATTTTTCACAGTCTGAAATTGATGGAGCGTTGGTCGGGGGAGCATCATTGAAACTTGATTTTATTGAAATTGTAAAGGCAGCTGCAAAGTGAGAGTTTTTTGAAATTTGATGGTTTTCTTTTCTTTTCAATAAGCTTATTAATCCTGGTTCTTGTACAACCGCTTTTGCAAAGAGAAATTCAAATCATTCTATTGTTACTGACAAAAAAACCTAACCTGGCGATCGGAGTATTTTCGTTACTATTATTGCCAGGTGTGTTTATTCATGAAGTGAGTCATTTAATCATGGCCATAATTTTGCGAGTTCCTGTCAGAAAGATCTCACTCATTCCGCAGGTTAATAAAAAAGGTAAAATCAGGTTGGGATTTTTAGAAACGGCCAAATCAGATATTCTGAGAGATTCATTAATCGGGCTGGCACCTTTTATTTTGGGGTTGATTTTGTTAGGGTATATCGGAATGACAAAATTAGGATTTGTTAATTTTATTGAAACACCTGATTTTCAAGCAATAGTAGTTAATCTAAAAAATATACCGGAAGCTGCCGATTTTGGACTGTGGTTCTACTTTGCTTTTGCTATTAGGACAACAATGCTACCTTCAGCGTCTGATCGCCAATCCTGGAAGTTTATAATGATTGTTGTTGCAACGATTATGGGATTGGTATTGATCTCAGGATTAGGAGATTGGATGGCTCAAAATATTTTTCCAATCTTAAATCAATGGTTGTTATCAATATCCTTAATATTAATAATTTCGATTCTAATTCATTTGAGTATTTATTTTCCGGCTTTGATTATTCGTCAATTAATCTCAAAATTAACAGGTTTAACGGTAAGTTGACCAGTTCTTCAATTCTATTCATTTGAATTAAAAATAAGAGCTGAATTTTCTCAGCTCTTTATCCAGTACCGAATTGACGATCGCCAGCATCACCTAAGCCTGGGACAATGTAACCAACTTCATTAAGATGATCATCTAAGGCTGCCAGATAGATAGGAACGTCTGGATGGTGTTGTTGTAAATTTTGGACTCCTTCAGGAGCACCAATCAATCCAACAAATTTAATTCGATTAACGCCCCATCGTTTAAGCACATCTATAGTTGCCACAGCAGACCCACCTGTTGCTAACATCGGATCGAGTACAAGACAGACGCTCACGGTTGGCTCAGTTGGAAGTTTATTGTAATATTCTACCGGTTTTAATGTCTTTTCATCCCGATAAATACCAATATGCCAGACTTCCGCTGAAGGCATCAGTTCCCAAATACCTTCAACCATACCAAGACCTGCTCTTAAAATTGGTACTAAACCAATTTTTTCTTTTAGAACAAATCCTGGGGCTGAACGAAGGGGAGTTTGGACTTCTTTAGGTTCAATTTTTAGGTCTGCAGTAGCTTCATATGCTAAGAGACCCGCCATTTCCCGCACCAACTCTCTGAATTTCTTTGGTTCGGTTTCAACATTACGTAATTTTCTTAGTTTGTGTGCTAAAAGTGGATGTGTCGAGATCATCAACTTGGTCATTTGTATATCTCCTGCCGAAATTTTCGTGGTCATTATAGCATGTCATCAACAATAATGCTATTTTTATCTCAGTCTTTATTGATCGAAGAAAACAATCTGAATGATTCGCCAATTGGTGTTAATGTGCTTTGATGGAGGTTTGCCAAATTACTATCTTGAAAATTTGGATCACTTAAGCTGAACCATGCAAATTTCTGAACAATCCGGTTTTCGTCTTCTGGATACCCAATCTCCTCATTTTGATAGTTAATCAGCCATTCACTTGATTCATAGAGATAATCAGCGATAAACTCGGGTGAAAAACCAAAATCCGCAGGTAGTAGTATGCCAAACTCTGTGATCGCTAAAGGTGTTTGCTGGTATCCTTTGTCTTTCATCCATTTTCGAAAATTGATTAAATTATTTTGAAAAATTTCCAAATCTCCATGATGAGAGATTTCGTATAGTTGTCCGTGAGCAATTTGGACGCCAACAGGGATATCAGCCCCCCATGAGTCTTTTTCTTCACGCAAAACATAGGCATGAATATTCCACCAATCGATAGGCATGTCCTCACCATAAAGTGTTTTGTATGTTTGTAAAACTGAATCAAGATAAATTAACCTGGCAGGAGTAGGTTGACTTACTCCAGCAATTGCTATTTTGGCTGAAGGATCATTTGATTTGATTAAATAATATAATTCATGATATATCTGAGCGTATTTATCCGGGGTTGTGTTGTCTTGAAATTTATTATCCGGTTCATTACCGATAATCCAGGTATATCCATGGTATTTATTGGTTATGGCGATTATTTTTTCTTTTGATGGAGAATAACCATCCTGATTTACACGAATAGTCTGCCAGTACTCCAATTTTGATGAATTGGATAATTCTTTTGTGCCCCAATCAAAATACCATTCGGCACCAAGTTCTGCCGCCCAAAAATTAGCATCCGCCTTAGAAGCTAATCCGAAACCTATTCGTTTATCTAAAGCTGGTTTATTTGAGCAGGAAACCAAACCTATGGGTACTATAAAAAGCATAAAAAAAATCATTATCTTATAAAATATTTTTTTATGATATGGCGTTGAAAATTTCATCTCTGATTGGAAGTTTGAAGGTATAATCGAACACATGAGCGAAGAAAGAATGATTAGCCCTGATGCAAAACCTGATGATCGTTATGATCAGACACTAAGACCGACATCACTAGAAGAAGTAATTGGACAGGATCAAGTTAGAGAGAACCTATCCATTTTAATCGATGCGGCTAAACAACGCAATGAGTCTCTCGACCATGTTCTATTTTATGGTCCACCAGGGTTAGGAAAGACAACTTTGTCACACGTACTGGCAAACGAAATGGGTGTAAATATTAGAATTACTTCCGGGCCAGCAATTGAAAAAGCTGGAGACCTGGCAGCAATTCTTACCAATCTTCGGGCAGGGGACATTTTATTTATCGATGAAATTCATAGATTAGGAAGAGCGATTGAGGAAATCTTATATCCTGGGATGGAGGATTTCGCACTGGATATCGTGATTGGCAAAGGACCCAGTGCCCGCTCAATCCGGTTGAAGTTGCCAAGATTTACAGTAATCGGTGCTACCACACGTCTGGCATTGGTTACCGCTCCATTACGAGCCAGATTCGGAGCTGTTTACCGTTTAGATTACTACGAACAGGATGCCATGGAGAAAATTGTAGAACGAGCCTCGACCAAGTTGTCTGTTCCATTTGAAATTGAAGGGATTAAAGAGATCGCTCGTAGAGCTCGTGGAACACCAAGAGTAGCACTTCGTTTGTTGAGAAGAGTGAGAGATTTCACCCAGGTAAGGTCGAACGGTGTTGTCTCTTATCAAACAGCAATTGATGCTTTGGAATTGTTGAATGTTGATACTCTTGGTCTGGACGAAATTGATCGTCGTGTTCTTCGGACAATCATTGAAAAATATAGTGGTGGACCAGTGGGATTAAGTACAATTGCCGCTTCTATCAGTGAAGAACCAGATACGATCATGGATGTGGTTGAGCCGTATTTGCTACAACTTGGTTTTTTGGATCGAACCAGCCAGGGTAGAGTGGCGACAAGAATTGCCTACGAACATTTGGGATTGAATTATTCTGAAGAAAACCAACAACCTCGATTATTGTGACGGTTAATTTTGAAAACTGAAGATTTTAATTATTATCTTCCGGAAGATCGGATTGCTCAAACGCCAATTGATCCTAGAGATCATTCCAAATTATTGGTTTGGGATCGGAGTGATCGTCTTTTGTTTCATAGAAAATTCTTTGAAATCGAAGAATTTCTTCGTCCAGGTGATTTGTTGGTAATTAATCAAACGAAGGTAATTCCTGCTCGAATTTTTGTTAAGAAGCCTAGTGGGGGAATAGTTGAAATTCTCTTACTCAAGAAACGTCAAGCAGAAATTTGGGAATGTCTGGTAGGGGGAAAAAGAGTAAATGCAGGTATTGAGTTTCAAACCGAAACGGGCATTAAAATAAAAGTTATCGAAAATTTGGAAGGTTCTCAAAGACTAATCCAATTTTCAGACCCGATAGAGCCGTATTTAACAGATTTTGGTCAAATGCCTCTTCCACCCTATATTCATACACCATTATCCAACCAGGATCGTTATCAAACGATTTTTGCAAAGGAGAATGGATCAGCAGCTGCACCAACTGCTGGATTGCATTTTACGAATGAATTAATCAACAAATTAGAATTGAATGGAATTCAATTTTGCAAAATAACCTTACATGTTGGGCTGGATACATTTGCTCCAGTAACAGAAGAGGATCCTGAACACCATAAAATTCATACTGAATGGTGTGAAATATCGAAAAATGCTGCCAATATGATCAATCAAACATCTAAAAATGGAAACAGAATCATTGCTGTCGGAACGACAAGCGTCAGAACACTTGAGACGGGTGTAAAATACGCTGCTGATGGGGACATTGTTGGAGAATTTATGGGACCAACCAATATCTTCATCCTGCCGGGTTATAAATTTAAAGTTGTTGAAGGAATGATTACGAATTTCCATTTACCAAAGTCGAGCTTAATAATGCTTGTAAGTGCCTTCGTTGGAAGAGACACAATTCTTGATTTATACCAGACAGCCATAAATGATCAGTATCGTTTTTATTCATTTGGTGACGCAATGCTCTTAATCTAATCAACAATAATTTCTTTGGAGGTTTCTTAAAGTGGATTTGTATAATGAAGTAATAGGTTGCCAAAAATGTGAGCGACTGGTAGCCTGGAGAGAAGAAGTGGCATTTACAAAAAAAAAGGCATTTATGGATTGGAAGTATTGGGGTAAGCCAGTTCCTGGTTTTGGTGAATTAAATGGACAGGTTCTGGTTGTTGGCCTGGCACCTGGAGCTCATGGATCAAATCGCACTGGCAGGATGTTTACCGGAGATTCTTCTGGAAATTTTTTATATCCTGCATTATTTAGAGCGGGATTTGCCTCGCAACCGAATTTGAAATATCTGGAAGATGGCTTAGAACTGAGAAATATGTATATTACTGCCGTTTGCAGATGTGTCCCACCTAAAAACAAACCGTTACCAACAGAGATCATGAATTGCCTGCCTTTTATAAAAACAGAAATTTTCCAAATGATCAACCTCAAGGTTGTGGTTGCATTGGGTGCAATTGCTCAAAATTACATATTACGGATTTATTCTGAAATTTCTCAGAGAAAAATTGTAATTCCCTTTTCACATGGTAGAACAGATAAATTGCCGGATGATCTTCCGTTTTTGATTTCTTCTTATCATCCAAGCAGGCAAAATACACAAACAGGAAAATTAACAAAAGAAATGTTTGATCAGATTTGGGCAAGAGCTAACCTTTTGTTGAGATGATGCTGAAAAAATTTGGATCATTTTTTAGAATTTTCTAACAGTAAAAGAAAGTAAATCTCTAAGACTAAAGGAAAAATATGAAAAAAATAAATAGTTTAGGTTTGTTTTTTATCTTAATCCTTGTGTTTCTTTTAATTGGTCCACTAGTTATGCCTTTACCTCCACTCGAGGGGATAAAACCAATTGAGGAACTAGTTTATCCTGACAGTCAATTTATTGAAATCAATGGGCTGAATGTGCATTATCAAGAAATTCAAAATGAAGGTACATTATTCGTTTTGTTGCATGGGTTTGGTTCCAGTACTTATTCGTGGCAAAAAGTAATGGAACCATTATCAGCTTATGGTTCTGTGCTTGCTTATGACCGGGCTGGATTTGGATTAACGGAGAGACTGATCCCCAAAAAAGACATTAATTACAACCCATACAATCTTGATTACCAACCAGAAATTTTGATTGAATTCATCAATTCATGGAAAGCTGATCAAGTTATTTTGATTGGTAATTCTGCTGGTGGTACTGTAGCGATTCAGACTGCTCTCAATTTTCCTGAAAAAATTCAGGGACTAATCCTCATAAATCCAGCTGTTTATGGCGGTGGAGGAGCTCCAAAATTGATTAAACCACTACTGAATATCCCTCAAATCAATCGATTGGGGCCAATATTTGTTCGTACTATACGAGAAAGAGGTCTGGAAATCCTTAAATTAGCTTGGTCAGATCCTTCAAAATTAACAGATGAAGATATTGAGAATTATCAAAAGCCGTTATCAGTGGACCGTTGGGATGAAGGGTTATGGGAATTCACTAAAGTGAATGGCGATAATAATCTTGATGAGAGACTTACAGAAATAAATATTCCGGTGTTAATTATTGCTGGATCTGAAGATAAAATTATTCCTGTTGATCTAAGCATACAGCTAGCATCAGATATACCTGGTTCAAAATTAGTTATGATTCCGAATTGCGGTCATGTTCCGCAAGAAGAATGCCCAGATGATTTTTTGGCAGCAGTGAGTTATTTTCTTAAAGATTTAAATAATTAGTTAGAATTAATTAAATAGTTTTTCAAAGAGATTTGAAATTAAAAAACAGCTCGGGTTACTTGAGCTGTTTTTGTATTTTAACGCATATGGCAATTTTTATTTACGAATATTCAGAGCATTCCATCCAGCATAATCTGCAGTTTCACCTAATTCAGCTTCAATTCGGAGAAGTTGATTATATTTGGCCACCCGATCGGACCGGGCTGGAGCACCCGTTTTAATTTGGCCTGTGTTTAATGCAACAGCTAAATCAGCGATCGTTGAGTCTTCAGTTTCGCCGGAGCGATGTGATGTAACAGCTGTCCAACCAGCTCGATGAGTGGTTTCAATGGCTTCCAGTGTTTCGGTTAAACTTCCAATTTGATTCAGTTTTATCAAAACACTATTGGCTGCTTTTTCCTTAATTGCACGACGAATTCTTTCAGGATTAGTCACCAAAAGATCATCCCCAACGATTTGGATTTTTTCTCCAACCTCACTCACAAACATTTTCCATCCATCCCAATCATCTTCAGCAAAGCCATCTTCAATCGAAACAATGGGGTATTGGTCCACCCAATTTTTCCAGAAGGCAACCATTTGTTCTGAAGTTAGTTTCTTTCCTTCTTTGCGCAAATTGTAAGTTTTAGTTTCTGACTCATAAAATTCAGAAGCAGCCGGGTCTAAAGCAATGGCGATTTGTTCACCAGCTTTGTAACCTGCTTTTTCAATAGCCTCAAGAATTACTTCCACTGCTTCAACATTGGCTTTCAGTGCTGGTGCATAGCCACCTTCATCGCCAACCAAGGTTGCATATCCACGAGATTTTAAAACACTTTTCAATGCATGGTAAATTTCTGCTCCCCAGCGTAAACCTTCACTGAAATTTGGCGCACCTAATGGCATTACCATAAATTCCTGAGCATCAGTGGATTGCCAGGCTGTGTGTGCACCACCATTTAAAATGTTCAACATCGGAACTGGTAATACATGTGCATGGACGCCACCAATGTAACGGTATAAAGGTAAGCCCATTGAATTAGCAGCAGCTTTCGCGACAGCTAAAGAGGTTCCTAGTATTGCATTAGCACCTAATTTTGATTTGTTGTCGGTACCGTCCAGAGCAAGCATAGCCATATCGATAGCACGTTGTTCTGTTGCGTCCCAATCAATTAGAGTGTCAGCGATTTCTGAGTTAACATTTTCAACTGCTTTCAGAACGCCTTTCCCACTAAATCTTTCTTTATCACCATCTCGAAGTTCTAATGCTTCATGGGAACCAGTGGAGGCGCCGGATGGAACCGCAGCACGTCCCCAACTTCCATCGGCTAATACCACCTCAACCTCAACGGTAGGGTTTCCACGAGAATCAAGAATTTCCTGACCATAGATTGAAACAATTGTTGTATCCATATATTTTTCCTCTCAAAATTTTATTAATCTAAAAATTCTTTATCAAAGTCCAAGTATAACCGTTTTTCATCTTGTTATGGAAGGTTGGAGGATATCATTGCTGTATTATTAGGCCTGAATTTTCTTTTGCAGCAGCTATGAATCGAGTGAAAAGAGGATGAGGTCGATTTGGTCTGGAAAGAAATTCGGGATGAAATTGGGTTGCCAGCATGAAAGGATGATCTTTAATTTCGGCTATTTCCACTAATTTTCCATCAGGTGATAATCCTGAGAAAACCATTCCATTTTTTTCAAAAATTTCCCTAAATCGATTATTGAATTCAAACCGATGCCGATGTCTTTCCTCAACCATAACAGTCTGGTAAGCTGCATATGCAATTGTATCTGGTTGCAATTGACAAGGATATAAACCAAGCCGCATCGTTCCACCCATATCGGTAATGTGTTGTTGATCGGGCATCAAATCAATCACTGGGAATGAAGTTGAATGATCAAATTCTGAAGAATTTACTGTCTCGTCATTTAAGATAAATCGACCAAATTCCACCACCATTAATTGCATTCCTAAACACAATCCTAAGAAAGGTTTCTTATTGATCCGAGCAAATCGTGCGGCTGCAATTTTTCCTTCAACTCCACGACTCCCGAAACCTCCTGGAATGATAATCCCATCTGTCTCTGCAAGGACGTCAAAAAATTTTCCTTTTTCCAGATCTGATGAATGGATCCAACTAATATCAAGATCAAGACCCTGATTAAATGCAGCATGACTCAATGCTTCTCGAACGCTCATGTAAGCATCGTGCAATTCAACATACTTTCCGACCAATGCTATTCGCAATTTTGGTCTCTCCATGGTGATTTTCTTCACCATTAATTCCCACTGGCTCCAATCTGGTGATTGGCGTTGTTGTAAATCTAATCTTTTGGAGATAATGTCACCAACTTTTGCTCTCTCTAGCATTAATGGAACCTGGTATAAATTTTGAGCAGTTACCATAGGAATAACTGCTTCACGGCTTACATCACAAAATAAAGCGATTTTTTCACACAACTCATCTGGAATTGGATAATCAGACCTGGCGATGATCATATCAGGAGAGATACCGATGGATCTTAATTCCCTGACTGAGTGCTGGGTTGGTTTGGTTTTCATTTCACCTGTTGCACCAATTGTTGGAAGCCAGGTGACATGAACAAACATTGTATTCTCTCTACCCAAATCACTTCGTAATTGTCTTATGGTCTCTAGAAAAGGCTGAGATTCGATATCACCAACCGTTCCACCGACTTCAACCAACACAATTTCAGCTTCTGTTGTTTTTCCAACCAAAGAGATTCTTCGTTTAATTTCGTTGGTAATGTGGGGGATGACTTGAATTGTACCCCCTAAGTAATCTCCTCGGCGTTCTTTGCTGATTACTTCTGCATATACCTGTCCGGTTGTTACATTGCATTCTTTTTGCAGGCGAATATCGATGAACCTTTCATAATGACCCAGGTCAAGATCTGTCTCCGCTCCATCATCTGTTACAAAAACTTCGCCATGTTGATAAGGACTCATTGTTCCAGGATCGACATTAATATAAGGGTCTAATTTCTGAACTCCTACTTTTATTCCACGTTCTTTAAGTAAACGACCTATTGCTGCTGCTGTGACACCTTTACCAACAGAACTTACAACACCACCTGTAAAAAAAATGAATTTTGTATTCATAGAATCTCCCTGAATTAATTTTAGTCAATTTGGTTAAAGGTATTGATGTTTTACATTGATGTATCTTTATCAAAACAAAATAATGCAGATTTTACCATTTATAATGGCGTAATTGAATCTTTTTATACGACCCATAGTTTATTGGATGATTCAACAATCTCCTATAAAAGGACAAAAAAAGAGGTTGATATTTGATCAACCTCAGTATATTCCTCATACTTGGGAGAGAAAAAAATTAGCTTGTTTTTTGGTCTAAAGTTCTTGCCAGCAGATCATCCTGGATAGAAGAAGGTTTGGTTGATTTCTTCTTGGATTCTTGCTTCTTTGCATTTGCCTTATCCATTGCTGCTCTAATAGCCAACTCCATAGCAGTTGGTTCTTCCTCAACCTGGCCGTTTGCCAGATCAAACTCCATAGAAGAAAATTCAGTTGAATCTTTCTTGCGATTTTTCTTTTCTCGTTTTTTACGAACAGGTTTTTCTTTCTTAAATTGATCTTCAGAAAAGAAAACGGGATTTGGTTGTTCAAATTTCTCTTCTTTTTCAGGCTCAGGTGTCAGGGCCTTAATTGAAAGTTTAATTTGTTTCTTTTTTCGATTGAAATCAATGATTTCAGCTTCGATCTCATCACCTTCATTCATTACATCTGCTGGTGTTTTTACATAACCATGAGCCATTTCACTGATGTGAATTAACCCAGGGCGTTCTGCGCCAATTTCAACAAAAGCGCCAAAGGTTTCAAGTCGAACAACTTTTCCTTTTACTGCTAATCCTGTCTTAATTTCTCGCCATTCTAAATCCAAGGGTTTTACCATGGTGAGTTCAATTCGTTGGTCTCTAACTCTTTTTACCCAAATATCAATTTCTTCTCCTTCTTTAAGTACTTCAGAGACCGAAAGGATGGGTTCATTTGTGGTCGAGACCATTTGGGAAACATGAAGCATTGCCGGTTTTTCCGCTCCTATGTCGATGGCTGCACCGGCTAAGGTAGTTTTTATGACTTTGCCAGTGAATTTCATCTTCTGTTTGATATCGGAAATTGGCATGCGGCTTGTTTCCGCTGTTACATTTTGTTCCATTAAACACTCTCCCAAGTTATTTTTTCAGCGGAGATTGATTATAATGCCCGCAGGTAGAACTGTCAAACACCAATCTTGACAACAAATTTACTAAATTGGTTGCAAAAATCTTCATATGGTTGTAGATCAATTTTAATTTTTTCCTAAAAGAATTTCAATAGCTTTTTCTAATTGAGTATCCTTTTCTGCTGCTACATCTTCTTCCGTAATTTCTACTATATAGTCTGGTGTCAAACCTAATTTGTTGATTTGCCGTTCGTTTGGGGTCAACCATCGAGCGATTGTTACCCTTATTGCTCCCTGGTCATTTTGAAGTGTGACCCAATTTTGGACCGATCCTTTTCCATAGCTGGTTTTTCCAACTAAAACACCGCGTTCATAATCCTGAATCGCACCAGCTGTAATCTCGGATGCTGAAGCTGTTCCTTCGTTTATGAGAACAACGAGTGGTATTTCTGTTGCCATTCCATTCGGTTTCGCTTTGTAAGTAATTCGCTCACCGTCCCCAAAATCTTCATACATGATTGGGCTTTGTTTTACAAATTCAGAGGTAACATCAATCGCCGTGTTTAGATATCCACCACCATTATTACGTAAATCCAAAATCAAGCCGACTGGTTTTTGTTTAAACAAATCCTTAAGAATCTTTCTTAAATCCTGATGAGTCTTATCACCAAAATTAATTAATTGAACATAGGCAATATTATCATCCAACATTTCTCCTGAAACGCTGGGAATGGTGATTTTCTGGCGAGTTATTGTCACATCAAAGGTTTCATTGGATGATGATCGGAAAATCGTAAGGGTAACATCTGTTCCAGCTTCTCCAAGGATTCTTCTAAGCACCAAATTGCCTTCGATCCCAGTCATATCCTCACCATCGACAGCTATTACTTGATCGTCTGGTTTCAAGCCTTTTTCCTCAGCTGGAGAGCCTGGCATTGGACTGATGATAATAATAAATTCCCCAGTAACATCAACCCAGGCTCCAATGCCCTCATATTCACCCTGTAATGGAGCATTTTGTTGTCGAAACATCTCAGGATCCATATAAGATGTGTGAGGATCACCCAGCGATTGCAGCATACCTGTAATTGCTCCACGCATCATTACAGTTTGATCAACTGGTTGATCAACATATTGACCTAATACATAATTCCAGGTTTCCCAGAATGGTTCAAACAATTTATCCATTTCAGGTGAATTGGAGGTTGAAATTTGCTGGTTGATAATGGTTGTTGCAGTCGTATCATTATTCTTGGTCTGATTCAATAATGGAAAGGCCTGACCTACCAGGAATCCACCTGAAAAAGAACCAATAATAATGATGATTATAGCCAATACAAGTACAATAAATTTCCAGGGACCGGAGTTCATTCTATCTCCTCATTATGTTGATTGTTATTTTCTTTTGATAAATTTTTTACGAGATTAGACAATTCATCAATTTTCTGATTCTCTTGTTTAAAAGGATTACGCAGCGTTTCAGTAGATTTTCGGAGAATATCTAAGCTAGTTGATTTATTTTTCTTAAATGCTGTAAATAGCCAAATGTTAAGTAAAAAAATTATCAAAATAAATAAAATTGCTATTATTTCTTTAAAATTTGATAAATCCATTTACTTTTCCTCGAGGTGAAATATTGCAGGAAATCCAAGATTGAGTTCTTCGATACTTTTTATATGTGAAAAATTAGGTTGATCATGATTGTCATCTTCATTTACCCAGACAGTTTGTAGACCAAGGTTTTTTGCCGCTTGAATATTTCTTAATGAATCATCAATTAAAAGTGCTTTTTCGGGATCGAAAATCTTTAATTTCCGAAAGGCAATTTCAAAGGATTCTTTCATTGGTTTACAAAATGGTGAAACATCAAGTATATCAATTACTTCATCGAAATTCTCTGTTATATTCAAAGAATCAGTGACTCTTTTTGCGTGCCATCGATCTCCATTTGTGAAAATTACTTTTCTTTGTTTGATCTCTGAGAGAATCCTTGATAATTTTTTATTAGGGAATAATAGAGTATGAATTGGAATATTATGTACAAACTGTAAATATTCCATTGGATCAATGTGGTGAACTGATTCTAATCCCCGTAATGTCGTTCCAAATTCCTTAAAAAATTGTTCCCGGGCTGAATGGACATTATTGATTGTGTAATTTAATTTTGAAATCATGAATAAATCGATTCTTTCACGAATTAAAGTCCAGATTCCGGATGAACTTGGATATAGAGTATCGTCTAAATCAAAAATTAATATTTCAACTTCCATGTTTTTCATTTTACTCTAATTAGACGCTTTCTTCTATCAGATGTAAAATAACTTGAATAATGTTGAGAGAAAAATGAAAAAAATAAAAATTTTAAATAATGATGTAGCCTCGCAAATTGCAGCTGGAGAAGTAATTGAAAGACCTGGGTCTGTTGTAAAAGAATTGGTCGAAAACTCAATTGACGCTGGTGCTAATCAAATTACTATTCGAATTAGCGAAGCAGGCAAGAAATTTATAGAAGTTTCTGATAATGGTCAAGGAATCCCATTTGACGAACTTCAACTTGCTGTTATGCGCCATGCTACCAGTAAATTGCAGAACGCAGATGATCTTTTTAAAATCCAAACCCTTGGCTTTCGAGGCGAAGCTCTGGCTTCAATCGCTTCAGTATCGCAGTTCAGTTTGATAACCAGACATATCGATGCAGAATTAGGTGGAAAAATTGAAAACCTTAGTGGAAAGTTGGATCAAATTACCAAACATGGCAGCCCAGTAGGGACAACAGTAACAGTGAGAAATTTATTTTTCAATGTTCCCGCAAGATTAAAATTTTTAAAATCAGATAGTACCGAAAAGCAAAAAATTAGTGCTTTGGTAACAAAATTCTCTTTAGCTTATCCGAATATCCAGTTCAAACTCTTTAATGACCAACAAATCCTTTTGCATACAAGTGGTAATGGAGATCGAAGAGAAATTCTCAATCAAATTTACGGATTTGAAATTGCCAAACAAATGCTGGAAGTCAGGTTTGATGAAAACCCATATCAGATAAACGGTTTCATCAGCCCAATTTCAATTAATCGATCCAATCGAAAAGATATGACCTTTTTTGTAAATGGTCGCTGGATCCAGGATGTTGCTCTAAATTCAGCCTTGTTGAAGGCCTACCATACAATGATTATGGTTGGAAGGTATCCGTTAACTATATTATTCCTGGATTTTCCAGCTGATTTTGTAGATGTAAACGTTCATCCGACAAAAGCCGAAGTACGTTTTTCGAGACCTGATCAGGTTTTCAGTATGGTTCAGAGGGCAACCAGGCGTGCACTTTTAGCCTATTCACCAGTGCCAGAGATATCCAAAGCTTATTGGAAGAGTGATTCCACTAGCGGGCAACAAGTAGAGATTCAATGGACACCAGCCACATTGCTTGGTGAATATCAAGACCAGCCAATTACTCAAAAAGAATCGAGAATTGATTCAAATACTTCGGTTCAACAATTAGGAGGCAACCGGCCTGCTTTTTTACCATTGTTAAGACATATCGGACAAATTGGTGCGACATATATTGTTGCTGAAGGCCCCGATGGTCTTTATTTGATCGATCAACATGCAGCTCACGAAAGAGTATTATTTGAAAAAATCATGAACGAACTAAGTGATGTGATTCCATCTCAACCGCTTTTATCACCTGAGTTGATTCAATTACCTGTTCACCAGGCTATTATGTTACAGGAAAAATTAAGTGTCTTAAAAAAATTGGGATTTGATGTGGTTGAATTTGGACCCAATACATTTCAAATCAGAGCTATTCCTGCCTTATTGATTGGAATAAATCCTATTGAGGCAATTAAAGTTGTAGTTGAAGATTTCGAAGATGATGAGAATCCATTGGGTGGGGTTACAGAAGCAATTATTACAGCAAGAATTTGCAAAAGAGCCGCCGTCAAAGGTGGACAAATTCTATCGAAAGAAGAACAAAGAGCACTTATAGAAAGTCTTGAGCAATGTAAAGCTCCCAGAACATGTCCGCATGGGCGACCAACAATGATCCATTTATCGGTTGATTTATTAGAAAAACAATTTGGTCGAAAAGGAAGTGTTTAGTTAATTTGAATTGAAGTATTTATTAATCCAGAATTTGATCTGAAAAATCGAGACTTAATTTCTTCATTACTGCTGACCATACCATAACAACATCATAAGGGAGTAATAAATCAGCTTGTTGGTCTAATGGCGTTGAGGAAAATGTGTTTATGATGAGTTTTGCACCATTAGCAAGCGAAATTAACGGTAATTGATTTGCCGGGTAAACCTCCATGGATGAACCAATTATGATAACCAGATCAGCATTTTTGCAATGGTAGTTTGCTAATTCCCAGGCTTCAATTGGTAATAATTCTTCAAATAAAGTAATGGAGGGTTTTAAAAATTGATAACATTGTTCACAGGTAGGGATTTTTGATTTTTCAATTAAGTCAATTACTAATAATTCGGTAAAAGGAACTTTCAACCCACACTTAAGACATTCAAGCATAGATACTGATCCATGAACTTCAATAACCTTTTTTGCTCCAGCTTTCTGGTGTAAATTATCAATATTTTGCGTGATGATCGCCTTCAGTTTATGATTTCTCTCCAAAATTGCGAGAGCTTGATGGGCAGGATTTGGTGATGCAAAAAAGATTTCTTTGGCGAGAGGCTTTAGCCAGTTAAAAAATACCTTAGGTGTATTCATAAATGAACTTAGCGAAGCAACATGCATTGGATCATTTTTTTTCCAAAGACCTGTGTTTTGTGATCTGAAATCTGGTATACCAGAAGGTGTGGATATACCTGCACCAGTTAAGGCTACGATGTATTTAGCTTCATATATTATTTCTGAAGCGTGTAGTATTTTCTGATCAAAATCAGTGTTCATTATTTTATATTGACAAGTATTTGTTCTGCCAGGCGATAAAATTGTTGTGACATCAAACTGTCTGTTTGTGCTTTTATGATGGGTTGAAAGTGAATTGCAGCTCGATATGCCAGTTCAGGAGCAGAAGGAATAGCCAATAATGGTAATACACCAATTTTTTCCTGGATCTGGGTTTGGGTTAATTGAATATCTGCCCTTACACGATTAAAAGCTATTATATTGATCAATTTATGTTTCCCAAATCCAAAATCAGATAATTTTATAAGGATATTTTTCGTTCTCTCTATAGATATTGGATAAGATTCTGTAACAAGGATAATTTGATCGCACTTATCAAATAATTCAGTTAAAAATTCCTCGCTGGGAACACCGAAATCTAAAATGGTGATTTTTGACAATCTATTAAGGCCATCAATTAATAAATTCAACTTCTTAATATTTTCAAAAATAGGAGTAGATGAAAATAATGATGTAGCGAGAAGTAATCGAATCCCAAATAATGTTTTTATAAAATTCTGTTCTATTAATTCAATAGTAATATCGCCAGGTTTACTTTGAAGAATATTATCTAAACCATTTGTAACAGCCAATCCCAATTCTAATCCCCAAATTCCTCTACCTGGGATTATTTCTGCGCAAACAACATCCAAATTACCCTTTTCACTTAAGGCAATGCCTAAATTAAGGGCTGTAGTTGATGTTCCCAGCCCGCCTTTTGCTCCTATGACACCGATTGTATAACCTTGTTTTTTCTGTTGCGGTTTTTCGCTTTGATATGTTGCCCTTCTTGAAAGCAAAGCTTTGACGTGAGCAACCAGTTCAACTGGGTGAACTGGCTTTGTGAGGTAATCATCCGCTCCGGCTTCAAATCCTGCTACTTTATCATCTACCTGACTCTTTGCTGTAAACATTAGAATCGGTATTTCTGAAATTCCAGGTTCAGCTCGTAAATGTTTAGCAACCATAAAACCATCTACATCTGGCATCATAATATCAAGAATTACAAGATCTGGTAGTTCATGTTTGGCTAAAGCAACGCCTTCGTCACCATTACTGGCTGTAATAGTCTGGTACCCCTGTCTCTGAAGCATTAAACCAATCAAGCGTAAGGTTTCTGAATCATCATCGATTATAAGAATTTTTTCTGCCATTGTATTTGCCTCAATTGTTTTTTTGTTACATATACTGATATAAATATATCTTAAAAATGTAATTATCAAACAAAATTTTTCGGTGTTTTTCGTTTAGAATAATATGATGGAAAGTAGATTTTTATTCATTATAGACAACATTCAAAATTTATCCAACAATGAACCTATAATAATTGCATTTTCAGGTGGTATAGATAGTGTCTGTTTATTGGAACTGTTTAAAAAGACCTCGAAGAGATTAATTATTGCTCATTTAAATCATGGGATTCGGGAGAAGGCAGATCAAGATGAAGAATTTTCAAGAAAAGTAGCAAAAAGAGGAAATTGTGAGTTTATATCCGAAAAAGCAGATGTGACCACCTTTGCAAAATTAAACCATCTTTCTATTGAGGAAGCGGCAAGAAAAAAGAGGTATGAGTTTCTTTTTAAGATTGCCCGTGAAAAAGGAGCAAAATTAATCGCAGTTGGACACCACGCAGATGATCAGGTTGAGACAGTGATGATGCACTTCTTACGGGGCAGTGGTCTATCCGGATTAGGTGGGATGAGGGAAAAATCAATCATTCCTGAGTTTGATCCGAATATTATGATTATTCGACCTTTACTTACTTTTTGGCGGTCAGAAATTGAGAATTATTGCAAAATCAATAAACTCAATTATGTCGTGGATGAAACAAATTTTTCTGAAATTTATGAACGAAATCGTATTCGTAATAAAATTTTGCCTTATTTGAATAATTTGTATCCTGGGTTAAATAATCGCATTCATAAAATGGCAAATATTATACAAAATGAAGATGAATTTATTAAGGACCAACTTCAAAATTCATGGAATAAATGCTGCCTTCAGGTTGATGATCGATTTATTCAACTTGATAAATTCGTATTTCTCGAACTACCGCTTGCTTTAAAAAGAAGAATTATTAGAAAAGCAGTGTTCACAATCAAACCTGATGTAAGGGATTTATCGTTTCATAATATTGATGGATTAATTCATTATTTATTGAAAAATAAACCTGGTGAGATTGATCTTCAGGAGAATCTCATTGCAGTTGTTGGAAGTAAAGAGATTATTATTGGATCAAAATCAAAGGGATGGATTGATATCCTTTATCCACAATTGAATGAAACAGTTGAATTTAATATTAATGAGAAGAAAACAATAAATATATCAAATAATTGGATTTTTGAATTTAAAAACTGCAGTAATGAAGAGATGATAACTAATAAAAAAGAAGATGAATTTATCGTTTTTTTAGATGCAGATAGTATCGGAAACGAAAATATTTTCTTGAGATATAGAATTGCTGGGGATAGGTTTCAGCCTTTGGGTATGGAAAAAGGGAGTATTAAGATCAGCGACTTTTTCATTAACAAAAAGCTTGAAAAAGCAGCCAGGGATAGGTGGCCATTAGTAGTAAATTCCTATGGTGAGATTATCTGGTTACCAGGATTGAGGCCGGGCAATAAATTCAGGATGAAAGAATCAACAACCAGAATCATTCAATTTTCGATCAATAAACACTACTCTAAAGAATACTAAGGAGACAATCGTACTAATTTTTGACCAATTTCTCTCCATTGAATCTTGGATATCCCTAATTTTTGCCTGATCGTATCTTTTTCCATATTTGATTTGTAATCATTGATCGCACAGGTCCAGCGACACATATCAAATGAAAGATGTTTTTCAATACCAGCTTCCCGGCTGAGATCCTCTAAAATGTATTCTAATCGCCGTGGCGAATATGGAAAAACCTGGTCTTTGGGATCGAATTGAACAAGATATTCCTGGTACGCTTCAACCCATTCAGGTGACACAGGAATTTTTCTCTCTTTGTTTCGATAATTTGGATTATTATATCGTACGAAGATAAATGAGCCATTTGGAGAATTAAGATTGATATGATTTAATCCAAGCATCAGACATTCCCCTTTTTTGATTCCGGTTTCTAACAAGAGTTTTACTAAGGTGTAATACCTGGTGTCTGGTTTTGAAGAAATTCTAAATTTATTGGCAATTTCGAGAATCAACTCCGTTTCTTTTTCAGTTAGGACAACTGGTAAAGGACTGATAACGGATTTTTGAACTACTTTTTCGGCGGGGTCAACTGCTATACGCCCATTATTATGCAGCCATCTGAAAAAGGCTTTAATTGAGGTTATTCTTCTTGATAGACTTTTAGGACTGCAAGGTACTCCACGGCCATTTTCAAGCCATTTCAGAAAGAGATTCAAGTCATTAGTAGTTATTGATCCAATCGACTTATCAGGGGGAATAAAATTGGCTAATAACTGTAAATCATTTACAAAAGCCTTTACAGTAAATGGTGATTTATTCTGGTCCTGGAGAAAAATTTCCCAAGCTTGAATGGAGGGATTTAATGGAGTTGAAGATTGAATATGTGATTCTAAATTGGTTTGTGTTTTCATAATCACCTCGAATTTCGTATAGATAATAAAAATTTACACGTTTTTATTTAATTTGTCAATCATTTATTCTAAAAAGCTAATTAAAACATAACCTGATAAACCTAATGATTTATCAAACATGATCCAATATTTTGAAACATCAAGGCGTAAACGCAGAATCAATAATGATTTTTTCGATTAATTCATAATTGGGGATTAGCACATTTGCGCCTGAATCTGGTAAAACGTACGAAGAGACATGTTCTGGCCCAATGGCATATCGCCGGAGTTTTGACGGGTCTGAGAGTATTTGGCTGGAAACTGGCATCAGAGGAATAATGTCACTTAAGGTTAAATTGGTTTCGACAGAACTGAGATATAAATTGTATAAATCAGGTACGCGGGAAATTGCGTCCAGCGACATTAATTTGTCAAACATTGCATAGATGACTTCCTGCGCTCGTCTGGTTCGGTCAAAATCACTTGTGGTATATCTGGCACGAACATACCATAGAGCAGTATCTCCGTTCATATACGTTGGTCCTGCATAAACAGTACAGTATTTATTTGCGTCTGCCTGAGGTAAATCGCATGTATCTGATAGATATTGACCTACATTGACAGTAATTCCACCAAGATTGTTGACAATACCCTTAAACCCTTGAAAATTTGTCATAATGTAATAATCAGCTGTAACGTCGAAATTTTCTTCCAGAGTTGCTTTGCTTAATTCAAAACCGCCAAATGGTTGGGCAACGTTGATTCTCTGATTACCCACACCAGGTAAATAAACATAAAGATCACGAGGAAAAGAGAGAATAGATGCTGTTCCTTCATTCGGATAAATGGAAAGCAACATAAATACATCTGTTCTGTATCCTGACTGCGGCCGGTAATCTGATCCTAAAATTAATATATTTACCTGACCATCAGGGCGTTTTGGTCTTGTATCTGTCGGAACAACAACTGGTTCCTCATTTCCTATTTGATTTGGAAGGATTGGTGTTTCGATTACTTCCATGATGGGTAAAAAGGGAGTTGGTGTCGCAGCTGTATCAAATGCGGGGGTTAACCAATTCACCTTTGCTGTAACAGGAAATGGCGCAACGCTGTTCAATCCTGGCAAATTGCAGGCAGTCAAAAGAAGGAAAATACTTAAGAATAATATGGCTATTTTTTTTATCATTTAATATGTTTTTCGATTTCTCAATAATTACTATTGTATACGTAACAATAGAGAATTGTAAAATATTAATCGACAATTCTGTCAAACATGACGTTTATACCATTAAAAAAGTTCCGATAAAGAATATTATCGATATTGAGAAAATTGAATAATGCATAATAATGGATTTTTCAATCGTCCTAAGAAAATTTTAGTAATGGAAATTCTTTGATGGTTAAAAATTCTCTGAATTATTTCAATAAACGGTTGCAAAGAGTGAAAAGAGTGAAAAGGTTGACAAAAAAACATATTCCGATAAAATTCAAAGCGTTCAAATAAGAGCCGGAGTGGCGGAATTGGCAGACGCGCTACGTTCAGGGCGTAGTGAGCTTACGCTCGTGTGGGTTCAAATCCCACCTTCGGCACCTTTTTATTTCAAAATTTTCAATAAATTTAATTATAATTGTCCCGCTGGTGGCATGAACTCTGCATCTTTGATAAAATTATCTTTAATTAGTGATAGATCAGGTCATGAAAAATTTAAATATTGACATTAGAAAATTTACAATTTATATCGCATTAATATTAATATTCTTCTTATTAATGGGTTTAAGTGCACGTTTTAATGAGTTAACCAAACTTAGTGAACAACATAATTTAATGCAGACTGAAGTTTATGCATTGAGGATAACCAATAGTGAGATAAAGTCTCAAATTGGTTACGCCACTTCTGAAGTAGCGGTTGAAGAATATGCACGTGAACAAGGATATATGATAAAGCCAGGCGAAGTATTAATCGTTCCATTATCTCCAAACCAAGCGACCCCAACACCAGTAGCGATTCCAACGATAATTTCCGAACCAATACCAAACTGGAAGATCTGGCAACAGTTATTCTTTTCTGATCAGAATTAAGAAAAGCTCTCTCTTTTGAGACCAATTAAGGTCAAATCGTCAGTGCGTGGTTGACCTCCTCGGAAGTTGTATAATTCCGTTTCCAATGATTCAAGAATCTCATTTATGTCAAGATGGTAATTCTGTTTCAAGAACTCAATTGCTCGTTTTACCCCATATTCTTCATCATCTTTCGAGAAAGTTTCAGTAAGACCATCCGTATAAAATAAAATCAAATCTCCAGGATCAATAGAAATTTCCATATTCCTATACTGCACATCTTCCATAACTCCGAGGGCAATATCACCTTGGGGAAGTTCTTCAGAAAACGACTGATTTGATCTGATGATAATTGGGCGGTTATGTCCAGCATTTGAAAAATTTATTTTTCCGGTTCTCAAATCAAGGATCGCAAAAATAGCAGTCACAAACATTCCACTCGGAGTATCCCCGACCAAGAGATTATTTACTGCACTCAGAATTCCACCTGGATCAGCGATGGTTTGTCCAAATGCCCTGATGAGGGTTCTCGAAACTGTCATATATAAAGAGGCTGCCAATCCCTTGTCTGCAACATCAGCAATTACCAAGCCGATGCGATGATTTGAGAGAAAAATAATATCGTAGAAATCACCACCTACTTGAAGTGCAGTTTCCCATCTTGTCTGAATTTGCCATCCTGGAAGAACCGGAAGCGAATCTGGTAAAAATGTCTTTTGGATTTGGCGGGCAAGCTGTATTTCCTGTACCAGTTTTTCTTGCTTTACAGTTTCCTTTTGAAGCAAATAATTTTGAATTGCTAAAGAAATCTCTTGTGACACGCCATTGAGTAATTCAATCCGTTTTTCAAAATATTGGGCAGAGAGATTATCTTCCTTGGTCAACAAAATTCCCAACACTTCTCCCTTAAGGTTTATTGGAAATGCCATCAATATATGTTCAGCAACTTCCACTTTCATCTCTTGAATATACGGCAATGGTTTTACATTTATTAGGTTTTCACCTTCATCTTCATCTTCATCTAAATATGAATAAGCAATTTGATTGAATTTATTTACAAATGACAATAATGGATTATTTTCACAAAATTCTTGTGATGAGAAAATTGATAATTGATAATCGTTATCTGTGTATGCACCAACAACTTTGAAACTATTTTCCAATTCTGCATCCGGCATATAAATCATACATACGTTTACACCAATAAGAATTGGTAATAAATTCACGATTGTGTCAAATGTATCAGATAAATTTGGTTGAGTAACAACTGCCTGAGCAACCTGGAGAAGCACAGCTGTTACATATGCTTCTTCCTGACGCGCTTCAATTAATCGCATGTTATCCAGTGAAACTGCGGTTTGTTGGACGATTCCCTGAAGAATGGAAAGAGTGTCAGACGAGAAATTATTTTCAATATTAGTATTTTGACTTTCATGTATCACTAAAAATGTGCCTAATAAATCACCACGAGCTCGCATTGGCAACAATAAAACAGTACCTTTTTCACTTGTTTCGATATTTGAGTCGAATTGCAATTCCTCGACCAAATCCTGAATATAAATTGGATTATATGAATTCAATAAATGAAAGGCAGCCGGCACATCCTTTGTCCAAACCGGATTGGGAGGAGAGGAAAAACCGTATTCTGATTTCAAAAAAAAGTAATTTTCATAGGGATTCCATAAATAAAAAGCACACCTTTTTACACCCACCAGCAAAGGGGTCAGACGTACCATCGATTCAAGTAAATCTTCGGTTGTTTCACTACTTTGACAGGCTTGGGATACCTGGAGCATCACTGTTGACATCCAAGCCTGTTCTTGTGCATCTGCGTAAAGTCTCGCATTATGAATTGCCACAGCAGCATAATTTGCAAATGTAATACTCATAATCTTAGCTTCATCACCATACCTTCTGGATGTATGATGTGCCAATGTTAATAAACCAAAAATTTGGTCCCCAATTTTCAATGGCGCTGCTATAGATGAATATTCATTCGGAAAATCCAAAGCTATACCTAGAGGCCCATAAGGATCATTCTCTGAACGGATGGTTGGCTCAGAATTTTTTAAAGCCAAATTCATAAGTCCCCAGGTTTCAGGATCCAAAGTTAGTGCATGTAGTAGTTTTTCTTTTGAAATATTCCAGGTTGCAGCAAGTTGCAATGAATTAGGGGTAAAGATTTCCAAACCGTCATGCTTATCATCCAATAGCCAGATAGCAGAAGCATCACAGGGTAGGTTTTGGTTTAATTTATCCAAAATATTATCAAGGAGAGTATCCACAGCCGTGTTAGCAGATATCATGCTTATCACACTTCTGAACGATTCTGCTACCTTGTGTCTCCATTGTTCTGAGCGGAAAAGGAAGGCGTTTCTCAAGGCTGATGAAATTGTCGAGGCTATTGCTTCAAAAATAAACAAATCATGCTCATCAATGGCATTTATTTCTTCACTTTGTATATCCAAAACGCCAAGGATTTCACCACCATAAATTAGTGGTACAACCAACTCTGATTTATTATTATGAGGTGGAATAGATTGCTTTCCAAACCTTTCATCCTGACTTATATCATTAGAAATAGCAATTATTCCATTCTGTGCCACCCATGAAATAATTCCATCTTCATCAAGGTCGAATGCAAAGTCCTGACTAACCATATCTGCACTTTCTGGAAGTGAACCAGCCTGGTAGAAAACTTTTCTTCGGCCTTCGTGAACAGTGAAAATGTGGATCTGGTCAAAACCAAATCGTTTTTTAATTATTTGAATTATTTTCTCAAGTAATTCGTCCAGGTCTAAAAAGGAATTGATTGCCTGGCTTACTTCAAAAATAATGGAAATTTGTTCAGCTCGGTCGGATAAAGAACCGTAAAGCTCAGCATCCTGGACAGCAATTGCAATCGAATTTGCCAGTGCTCCTAAAACAACTATGTCATTCTCACTAAATGAATCCAATTGATCGCTCTGGATATCAAGAACTCCAAGGGTTTTTTTATCGATTTTTAGTGGAAATGTTGCTTCTGAGCGGGTATTAGGAAGATTGGCATAAGGCTTATAAAGTTCCTGACACGAAATATCTGGGGCAATTAATTCTTTTCCTGTGCGAGCAACAAAACCAATGATTCCATCATTTATATTGAAATTAAAAGGTTTTGAGGATAAATCCTGATCGACAATGCTCTTTGATGCTTTCAGTTCTAAAGACCTGGTTTTGCCATTTAATAGAAAAATTGCGACAAAATAATAACCAAAAGTGGTCTGGATTAAATTGGTGATTCGTTCACATAGGGATTTGAGATCAAGGACATTTGCAACCTGTTCAGATACCTGCCTGACCAAAGATAATTGTTCCATCCTCCAATTTTTTATCGCCACCTGCCGAATGATTTGCATTGAAACCGTAGCATGAGCTGCAAATCCTTCCAGGAAATTAATTTCGCGATGATCAAAAGGATGACCTTTTAGGCGTTTTACTTCCAAAATTCCTAACATATTATCCTGGCTGATCATTGGGATTGCCAGATGTGTAGGTCTGGATGTTAAATTGAGGCCAATAAAGGGTGAATTATTGCCCTGATTGAAATTAATTAATTGTTGATCAAATGTTTTACGTACAATCTCCGACACAGATGCATCTGGTAGAATATTTTTTTCCTGATCTCCTGGCAATGGAAAATATGGTTCTGACAACCATACTGTTGCCTCAGCACCCATTAAGTTTCTTATGGTCTCACTAATAAAGGAACACTGTTTGTCTACAGAAGGTTGTTCCAGTAGACGTTCCCCTAATTGAAGATATTGTTTCCATTCAGAAATCGTTTGAAATTCTGGTGATGCAGACAAAATTATTCCTTAAATAGTTTGACCATGGTCAGAATGTTCTTCTCATTTTGAGACTCAAAATTAACGACATCCATCCATTGCTTCATCATATAAATACCCAATCCATGATCATCTCGATCTTTTAATTTTGAACTCAGGTTGGGTTTTTTAACATTTTTTGGATTAAAAGGTAAACCAAAATCAGTCAAAGTGATTGTAATTTTTTCTGGATCAGTGAATACCGATACTTCAATTTCCCCAATATCTTCCTGTCCATATGCGTGTTCAATAATATTGGAACATGCTTCATCTACTGCAGTTTCGATTTTGTAAAGCTCGAAACCATCAAAACCAAGCGATCTAGCAGCCTGTGTAACAAAATCGCCAATTTTAACCAGACTTGAATAGTTACCAGGAAAGGTCAGAGTCTCCATAGATTCCTGGATTGAAATTTAGAAATATCCTACTGCTGAGACTTCGTTATCGAAAATCTTGAACAATGCAGTAAAGCCAGCTAAATCTAAGGCAGCTTTTATATTTTCTGGAACATTTGTTAATACCAATTCACCCCGATTAAATCTTTTGCAAATTTTTTGAGTAGAGATTAAGACCCTTAATCCTGCACTGGAGATAAAACTAACATCATTCATATTAAAAACGATATGAAATTGGTTATCTTCCATTAGTTTATTAAATAATTCATGTAATTGGGGAGCGCTCGCACTGTCAACACGTCCAATAGCTTTGACAACATTACATCGTTTGTATTGAGTACTTGAAATTTCCATGATTAAACCTCCGTTTTGGATTGGGTTTTAATAGAGTTAATTATGAATACACCTGATTATAACATGTGCTAATTGCAAAAAATATGAAATCAGAATACAATCATCCAAGAAGAATAGTTTAAGAAAGATTTGGGTACCAAAATGAAAAGAGATGATCCGAGGAAATTAATCGAATCCTATAAGAGAAGGCAACAAACGTTACCTTTTATTATTTGGGGACTGGCATTGATTCTTGTTATCGTTGGGATTATCATCCTGGTGGTTTGGTTGGTTAATCCAAGTCAACCGAAATTCAGCCTATTTGCTTCTGCAACCCCGACAACAACTGCAACTTTGACACCGACCAATATTCCACCAACTACAACATTTACTATAACATCAACTGTCACAGAAACTCCTACGGTTACGGTCACTCCGACACGTTCTGGTCCGATTGAATATTCCGTTGTTGAAGGGGATACCTGTTATGATATATCAGCCACCTTTGATGTTGATTTAATGGTTCTATTAGCAATCAATAATTTTGGGGCAGGAACTTGCCCAATTAAACCTGGAGATACAATCATAATTCCTGCGCCTAATCAGGAATTACCTACAGCCACACAATGGCCTACCAATCTTCCAAGAGGATCAAAGTTGACATACGTCGTACAATTTGGAGATTCTTTGGCGCTGATTGCAGATAAATTCTTAAGTACTGTGGAAGACATCATGGAAATCAATAACCTGGAAAATTCAAACCAAATTTTTGCAGGTCAAGTGTTAGAAGTCCGTGTAAATCTCGTGACTCCAATTCCTACATTACCAGCCACAATAACTCCAACACCATAATCAAAAATATTTCTACTCAGCCCTTCAGTTTTTCGAGGGGCTTTTTATTTTTTTTATTTTTTTATGAAGTAGATATTCAATTTCTTGTTTTACCGATTGATCAGTTTCAATTTCAAGGATTGAATTAAAATAATCCAAATCCAAATTATTATTAATTAATACCCATACTGCCAGGTTTCGCAGGAGTGGATTTTCTTCATTTTCTATTATAAATTTAACGGGTTCTATGAAATTTTTCTGAAATTTATTACCTGCAGCAACCAGTAAATTTCTTTTATATCCTTGAAATTTCGTACGTAAAATAGGAGAGGAATTAAAATTTTCTTTAAATTCCTTTACCCCGATTTGCAATTCTTTTTCCAAATCCAAATTTTCCACCTCATTGGACTCTATGAAATAATTAATATATGGCTCTTTTGAGAACCTGACGTTCCAGGGGCAAACCTGTTGACAGATATCACACCCAAAAACCCAATTGTTGATTTTTGGTCTTAATTCATGCGGGATATTTTCCCGATTTTCTATAGTCAAATATGAAATACACCGATTTGCATCAATAGTTCTCTCTGGAAGAATGCAATTTGTAGGACAACTATCAATACAATTGGTGCAATTACCACAGAAATCATGAATAAATGGAGTATCTGGTTCAAAGGGCAGATTTGTCAAAATTTCTGCCAAAAAAAAATATGAACCAAACCGAGGAATGATTAAGCAAGAATTCTTTCCAATCCAGCCCAATCCTGCCTTTTGAGCGAAGTCCTTTTCTAAAATGGGGGCAGTATCAGAAAAAACTTGATATTCTAATTTTTCTGGTGATATCTTATTTTTTATCTTTTCCATCAAATTCTTCAGTAATTCAGGAATGATGGAGTGATAATCCGGCCCGATTGAATATTTGGCAATCCTGATTTCTTTTTTCTCATCAACCTCTTGATTTACAGGGGTATAAGGTAAAGCTAAAGAAATAACAGATTCGCATGTAGGAAACATCAACCGAGGATCTTTCCTTTTTGCAATCGTATCCGATCTTTGCATATACCCCATTTTGGCTGCATGCCCAGCACTTAACCAAAGCATAAATGAATCATAATAAATTGGTGTACCGGGAGTTGTAAAGCCGATATGAGAAAAACCGAAGCTCTTCGCCTCGGTTTTTATATCGTTCTTAAGAGAAAGTAAATTTTTTTTAAATATTGATGACATTATGGGGTTGCAGTTGGCTCCGCTGTCGATCCTATGGTAGCAGTCGGGGAAGCTGGTACACCAACAATAAATTTTACATAAAATGTATTTCCAAAATTTGCTTCCGTTTCATCTGAAAGAATCCAATGAGAAAGATATTCACCACTCAGGAGAGGTGCAGTAAATTCAATCGAAATATCAACATCAGTATTTGGTTTTACTTCCTGTCCTAATAAGAATGATGCTGGTGCACCAAATCTTTCTCCTGCCCAGTTTCGAACTCGGTAGTTAGCTGTCCATGTTGTTGTGCCTGTATTCCTGATTTTCCAGGTTTTTACAAATTTTGATCCCGGTGGAATAACCTGACCATCAGGAATGGTGACATCAGAGACAAAAATCATTTTATTGGGGTTAGGGGTAGTTCCAACTGCTGAAGTACCTACTGAAACAGAATTTGTTGATACTACGTTTAGAGTTGCAGAAGGTGCTGGATTTGTTGCTGTGCGTGTAGCAGTAGGCTGCAATGTGTTTGTAGCTGTCGGTTGACTGAGTGCGGTTCTTGTTAATTGTGCAGCTACAGTCTCAGCTGCCTGGGTAAAAATAACATTTGCATCCAATGTGGGTTCTACAGGAGTTTTTGGTGCACAGGCTACCAAAATTAGTGTAAAAACTAACAAAACTAGGATCCAGAGACTGGTCTTTTTGATTTTTTTATTCATAAATACCTCCAATTTAAAAAACATTTCATTTCTTTATTTATCATAATCAACACTGATTTTCAATTGAAAACCAGTATTCTGTCAAGGGCAAGCGACTATTCAAGGAAGAAAATCATCAGTAAGAATTATATTATCCCATTCTTTTGGACTAAGTAACGGGGGCAATTCACTAGAGAAACCAGTTCTTTCATGAAAAGAAATAAAAGAAATCGCTCCAGGATAAATATTGAAATCATACTTATATGTTACTGCATCATTTGAAAATGATAAAGTATATTCACCAGCAGGGAGATCACTCAAAACGAGGTTTTCTTTATAATATTCATCACGATTTATGTTATTTGATGCATAAGTAAGCACCATCCAGGATTGTTTAGTCTCAATATTTCGTATATACACCTCTTTTAGATTGATGAATTGGGAATCTATATTCTTAAGTTGTCCGACCAAAACGCCCCAACCCTGAGGAGGTGATAACCAAAGTTCGGGATTTCGGGTTCGAAAATAACTATTGGTTTCCAATCGGACTTCAAAATGTAAATGTGGGCCGGTTGAAAAACCTGTGTTACCCACGATACCCAACTGAGTTCCTGTTTCAACTCTTTGTCCTTCCTCAACATCAATTCGATCCATATGACCATAAACCGTCAATAATTTCTTATCCTTGTGGCCAAAATCATGTTCGATGGTCACTGCCATTCCATAAGGATCTTCCTCATTGTATGTTCCATAGTAAAGCCCGACACCAGCCCAAATGACTGTTCCGGGTGCTGCAGCGATTACAGGTGTTCCCCGGCGGGCTGTTATATCGATTCCAGTATGAATAATATCTGAGTCAGGAAAAAAATATCCGTATCGATAATTTGCCAATGGCCAGTTTATTTCGTCTGCTGCAATAGGTCTGGAAAAATAAAAATGATCGTTTGGAGAAATTGCCCAGGGTGTAGGATACAAAGGGGGGCGCCAAAGAGAAATTGGAGGTTCTCCAGGTATCGGCAATACGACGGCGATAGATTCTTCATAACCATTCTGTAAATCTTCAGGAGATTTCTGATTATTGATATCGATGCTTGGTTTATATTGTGAACTTAGGTTTTCTGGTTTTGTATTAATTATTTCTTTTGTAACCACATTTTTTGGGACTGAATAGAATCCATCATCACTTAAGAAATATATCCCCAATAAAACGGATAAGGAAATCAACCAAATATAAATCCAATTATTTTTTTTCATAATTTTATGGATTGGGTGTCCAGGTAGGTCTCCGGGTAGGAATTAAGGTTTCTGTCGGGGTTAAGGTTAGCGTTGGCGACCGGTAAAATCGAATGGTTGGACTGATCGTAGGGGTTAGCGGGTTGGTTGGAATAGGTGTCGGTGTTTTAAATGCTTCAACAGGATAAAGCTCCTTCATTGCTGCATACCAATCTAATCCATTTGTGAGGACAAATTGATTAAACCGGGCAGAATCAAAATATCTTTGCCAATTTCCTATTGCTGGTAATCGTTCCCACGAAAAACTTAACGCCAGTTCGGTCAGGTCAATCCAATAACCATCAGGTATTGGCACTCTAATTCCTCCCGCATCATAGGTCAAAGGATCATTGTTATACCGGGCAGAGAGATCGAATGGCATTTGTTTTAATGGCATACCCTGAGAACCATCCTGGTATCTGGATTTTATGTATATTCTCCAATAAGTTTGACCGTTGCGCTCTTCTTTTATAGTTGTAGTTAATCCAGCATGAATGGAAAGGGGATTGAATTCAAAAGCCCGGCCTGTATAAAGCCATTCTTCTGCTGTTCCAGGTGTTGCAGGTTCTGTAATTGGAATGAACGTTCTTTGAATCTGGTTAAGAAAATCCCACCCAGATTCTGCAGCTATTTTGGATCTTAATTGATTGAATTTTGCAATAACGGATTCATTTAGAAAGGGAAATTTTGTATCAACATTAATTAGAGAATCCAATCCAACCCGTTTATTATTATCGATTTCATTATTTCCACTTATTTGCTGATCAGGAAAATATACCGGATTATTTTCAATGCTTTCCTGCAAGAATTTTTTATCCTCATAATTGGACAGGGTATCAAAACCATTAATATTTCCTGGCAATGAAATGGATGGGAAAGCAAAAAGGCCATCTGATAGGTTTTTGGAAATCAAAAAATTCTGGTTTGCTTCCTTTTGAATATATGTCAGGTGGGCTGCTGCAAGAATTGCTGAATCGCCGATTCCCAGTTCTGTGATTGGTTGATTGGATCCTGAGAAGTCTTTCATCAAGATGGTTGGATATCCATTTTTTTCACTTGACCATAATAATTTTTCACCATCTTCCGACCATTTCGGATTCAAATCAATCTGATCCGGTTGGTCTGAGATTTTTGTAAATCGGTTCTCAACTGAATCGAGATTTGCAAGCCAAATTTCCTCATCTCCGCTTAGCGTTGAAACGTAGGCTATATCTCTTCCTTTTGGACTCCACGAGGGAGAAAATTGAGGATTATCGCTATTGGTAAGTTGGATAGGCTGTGTTTCCAGATTTACAATATCTTGAATGAATATATCAAGATTGCCATTTTTATATGATTCGTAAGCGAGAAATAATCCATCAGAAGACCATGTTGGTGTACCTTCATATTCTGGTGTATCAGTTACTCTGGTCTCATCTCCAGTTTTTAAATCCAGAATGTAAATATCCCAATAACCATTTTTTTTCGCACTGTAAGCAAGTTTCTGTTGATCATGGCTTATAGATGGATGGATTTCTTCGTATGGTTCATTCAGTAAACGCGTAAATGGAATTTCATCCGGATGGTAAATATAAAGTTGTGATTTTTGATTTACAAAAATTGATAGGATAAATAAAGGTGTTTGCTGAGATTTATTACTAATTGTTTGTGTTGGGGATGGTGATATTGAATTTGATCCTTGATTGATAACAGGTTCGGTAACTTGGAAGACGATTTCTGTCGGTGAAGGATCAATTGTTGGAAAGGATGGCTCTGTGTTTTTTTTTGACATGGAATTAAGTATAAAAATAACCAAAACAAAATTTGCAATGGCCAGGAGAATCCAAAAGTAATTATTATATTTTTTTAAGTAGTTTAGAAAATTTTTCATAAAAAACTGTTAATTATGAATTTGTAAATTTCTCGTTTCATCTCAATAAACATGGATTGACAGGTATTTATGGTGGTTACCACCGCTAGAAATTCAATGACAGCGATGAAGTAAAGATACAAATTCCTTCTGATTGTAGCATTTAAAAATTATGTTCGTCAAATTTTGTAGTTAACGGTTTTGCAAATAAAAATTAATGAAATCCATGGGATTTATTGGGAAAAAGTATCCTGATACGCGCCAAAGGCAATAATTCTTAATTTCATCCAAAGTGGCGGAATTTTCATAGTGAGCCATTTCTGGAAATGAATATCCAGAAAGGCCTAGCCTTAATTCTAAATGAAGGTGAGGGTTCCCTGACAAACCTGTATTCCCGACTTTGCCTATTTCTTCACCACTTTTTACCACACCAGAAATAATTTTTTCTGACGGTTCAAATAAATGGGCATATAGAACATATAGAGAATAATCTTCATTGCCTTCAAAGTTATTCAATTGAGACATATCCGGACAATTTAAATTCGTGAAATAGGGAAGATCTGTTTTTGGGATTAAGGTGGAGAGATAGGCTTGAACTGATTGAGGTAATTCATTAAAAGCAGTTTCAATAATGATTTGATTTCCATAAGGAGGACGGTTTTCAATCACAGAACTTACCGTGCCTGAAAACATAGATTGAATTGGAAGATTTTCAATTTTTTCAAATGATTTGTATCGATAAAAAGAAAAATCAGTTCCATGATGGCCATCATCTCTTCCAGGACCTTTATAATCAAATGGATTTGAGACGATTTCATACAACTCTTCCATATCAATACCTATCAAAGGAGAAGAAATTTCTGTTATTGATGGGCTGGAGGTAGATGAAATTGGTTCGGTTATTTGTAATAGAGGGTTATTATTTTCTTCAAGATAATTTTTTGTTGGTTTGTCTGCATCAACAGTCTTCGTAATCTGAAAAATTGGGGTGTTCCTAATCTCATGTGTTTCAGCATTGTTATTTGGGACAGGTGATGAACTGTTAATTTGGTTTTCTGTTGAGCAACCAACCAGTATTATTCCAAAAAAACCAATAATTAATAAAATTGTTCTGTTTTTATTCATGAATTTTAGTAGTTAGATTGAGAATGATGATGAAATTTTATCCACAATACCAATATCATCATCATAGAATATCTCACCAAAAATGAATAATTCTTTTTGATCAGAATAATTTCTTAAATGCATAGTGAATACAAAATCTGTTTCGATATTTTCTATTAAAGTTACTTCTGAAAGCAATAAATCATTCTTGTCTTTAATAAAGAAACTTAAATGTGGTGGGGTTGAAAATTGAGTAAGTTTTACAAATATCTTTAATTTTGCATTATCTTCCCATGGATCAACCTTTAAATCCAAAAAACGAACTTCTTTTGGAGGCAGAGGATTTTCAAATTTTTTCATAGATGTTGTAAACATAATACCATTATTATAAGTACTTTAAGTTTGAAAATCCAAGCAAACGGGATGTGTAGAGAGGAATGCACCCCGAATGATAACGTTATTTAGTGATCTTTCGCCCTTCCAAATAGAATCTCTTTTCAAAAGCTTCACCCATGGAGAAAGTTTTTCTTGGTAACGCACCATCCAGAATAACTGTTTTGAACAATTGATTTTTTTGCATGGCTGGCAAGTAAAAGCCACAATTTCCCGGTTTTGACCCCAAAGTGCAAGTTATTTCAGAGCCGTGAACATAGTCAATTTTTTCTGCACAATTTTCATACAAAATTGAATCTAAGAAAGACTGCAGGGTACCAACAGGTAGGTTATTGGATGGGTTCTGAACTTCCACCACAGAAAAAGTTGAACCATAAATCAATCCAAATTTGTGAAATTGATCCGATTGTTGATCTACTTCATGAATCATTTGTTGAGCGTTTGAATAATTCTGGATATTTACTTGATTGTTCCAAAATAAACTAATCTTATTGGAAATATTTCCATTTATGTTAAATAAAACTCTATGGATGGGTTCAAAATCTAATCCAGAATCGTGGATGTTTTCAACCTCAACCAATGCGAATCTTGCGGGGTGATTTAATCCGACTTCTGGTTTAAGACGTTCCCATATGGATTTTGCTGTTGCCAATGAATGATTCCCATCTCCCATAGCAAATAGAAGTACTCCAAAATCATCATCGATCCCATAATGATTTTTGAAATGATCCGGGGCAGCTAAATTTTGGAGTGAATTAATTATATTGTTGAGATTTTCTTCTTGATCAATCGCATACCCATATAAATGCCCACTATTCTTCATCAATTCAAAATCATATAATCTTTGTAAAAGATGGCGATGTTTTACTAAGGGCTCAATAACTGTTTTGTCTGGATCATCAATCAATACAAGAATATGAGGAAATTCAATTTTTGCTCCCTCACGAATACGAATTCGAGGTGGAAGTCTTTCAATGATCGTCCCTTCTGTTGCTCGTATTAGAGATTGTGAACCTATTGAAAAATCATATTTCTCTAAATCCAAGGCTAACATGAGACCGTATCGGGTCTTTCCTGCTACACATCGTTCAACCAATATAAAACCTTCAAATGTCCGAAAAACCTCATTTTGAAGGTATATTTCCATCATTTTTTTGGTTTTCTCAATGCGCAAGACTTCATCATCTTGTTCAAGATATACTTCAGGAAGAATCAGATTCAATGTGGATGGTGATTCTCCAACAAAATTTTCCACATCTTTCCAATAATCTGGTTGAGATGTGTATTGATCACAGGCAATTACTGACCATTTTTGCAAATCAATACTTTCAACTGGCAATAGAATTTCAGGTATTTGAATTCCTAGACCCTCATAATTCTTCATAATTATTTCCTCTTTATTTAAAAAGTTGATAATTTCATTTTATCGGAAATAAAAAAAGAACTACATCTTTTTAGGAATACTTGTGATCTCTGTCAGCATAAGCAAGGATAATTATCAAAAAAAAAGCCTCCGCAAGGAGGCTTTACCAATTACATTCCTGCCATATAGGCAACTCCAACAACTCCTGGTCCGGTATGCGTACCTATTACCGGGCTCACATCAGCAATTACCGCTTCAACAATATCACCTTGTGGAAAAGCATCATTGACTTTAACTAAGAATTTTTTAGCTTCATCTAAGGAATTAGCATGCTGGATGGCAATCCTTACAGGTGTTTGATTACCAATTTTTGATTTAATAATTTCGATCACTTTATCTGTAGCTTTATTCATCGTGCGAACTTTACCTGCAGCTTCGATTTTCCCATCTCTAACTTCAAGAATAGGTTTGAGATTGAGCATTGTTCCTAAAAATGCTTGTGCACCGCCAATCCGACCACCACGATGTAAAAACTCGAGCGTACTCACTGCAAAAAGAACGCCTGTTTTTTCGCGGGCTTTCTCTGCAATTTTCACACAATCCTTTAAGGATGCACCATTTGCAACTGCTCGCGCAACAGCCAAAACTTGAAATCCCAATGCCATTCCTGCAGTTTCAGAATCAAAAATTTCAATGTTTTCCAACTCTAACATTGCTTTAGCCTGCTCTGCTGAATCAATCGTTCCTGATAATTTGGTAGAGATATGAATTGAAAAAATATCAAAACCCTGGCTGGATAATTCTTTATAGATTTCTTTGAACGCCCCCGGGGTTGCTTGTGAGGTTGTTGGCATAATTTTAGCATGTTGTAGCTTCTCATAAAATTGAACTGGTTGAATATCTACACCGTCTCGGAATTGCTCTTCACCCCAAATTAGTTGCAGTGGTGCGATATGAAGTTTGAATTCAGACTGTAATTCTTTTGGAATGTACGCTGTGCTATCCGTGACTATTGCTACTTTTGACATGATTTCTCCATTTATTATTAATTTTTTTTATCTCAGTAGTCCAGGGCTCGCAGGTGTTTTTGGCAGTTTTACTCCCTAAAAACCCTGTCCAAAATTAATTGAAATAATTCTATTATTCTTTTTGATTTTTTGACCAAAATCTATTAATTATTTTTAATTTACCTATAAGAATAACACGATAGTGGCTTAATAGTTCCGAAAATCAATTTATTTCATTTGTTAGATGACCACCAAGCCACCTTGGCCGTAATGATGAAAAAATACAATTTTCACTCAATTAAATTGAATTAACCCATCTAAGTATGAACCTATGTTAAAATTCCTTGACCAAAATTAAGGAACAAGCTAAAATCTTGCACGCTGTTCAAAGATTGATAATAAGAAAAATTGTATTTTGGTATGTTTGAAAATTTAACTGGAAGATTAGAAGGAATATTTAAAGAACTTCGTCGCCGCGGGAAACTTTCTGAGGCTGATGTTGAAGAAGTGTTACGTGAAGTGCGTCTAGCTTTATTGGAAGCAGATGTTCATTTTAGTGTTGCCAAAAAATTTGTCAGTCAAATTAGAGAACGGGCAATTGGTCATGAAGTATCCAAAGCGTTAAATCCTGGACAGCAGGTTATCAAGATTGTTAATGAAGAACTAATTAAAACACTGGGCGAACCATCAAAGGTTAATTTGACCGGAGAAAAGCCATACGTCATTATGATGGTCGGCTTACAAGGGTCAGGAAAAACAACTGCTTCAGCAAAATTAGCAAAAAAATTAAGATCACAAGGTGAACGCGTATTGTTGGTCGCAGCAGATCCTTATCGCCCTGCAGCCATAAAACAATTGCAGACATTAGGTGAAAAAATTGATGTTCCTGTTTTTACAGAAGATGGTAAGAAACCTCCAGAAGTCAGTCAACATGCTTTTGATTATGCTCGAAAAGGTGGTTTCACTGTAGTTATTATTGACACAGCTGGGCGATCTCAATTAGATCAAGGGTTGATGGAAGAGTTACGAGCAATACAATCGCGAGTGAAAACCGTTGAAATATTATTGGTTGTCGACTCCATGATTGGACAGGAAGCCTTACATATTGCAGAAGGTTTTCGTGACACTGTCTCAATAACAGGATTGGTATTAACTAAAATTGATGGTGATGCTAGAGGTGGTGCTGCCATTTCTATTAGAAGTGTAACCGGAGTACCGATCAAATTCCTGAGCACGGGTGAGGGTATTGATGCAATGGAATCCTTTGATCCAGGTCGTCTTTCTTCTCGAATACTGGGAATGGGAGATGTTATTGGGCTAATTGAAAAGGCCGAACTTGCCTTTGATCAAAAAGAAGCCCAACAACAAGCTCAAAAAATGATGAGCGGAGAATTCTCTTTAGATGATTTTCTCCAGCAATTGAAACAAATTAAGAAAATGGGTTCTATTTCGCAAATTCTGGAAATGATGCCAGGTAATATGGGGCAGATGGCGAGATCTGTTGATCCACGTGACGCAGACAAACAATTAAAACAAACTGAAGCGATTATTAGTTCTATGACATTTCATGAAAGGCGATATCCGGATATACTTAATGCGTCACGACGTAGAAGAATTGCTTCGGGGTCTGGTACCCAGGTACAGGATGTAAATCGCTTAATAAAGCAATATCGTGATATAAAGAAACTCATGAAAACATTTCAAAAATCCGGAGGGCGTGGATTACCTCGTTTATTCGGTTAGTCTGTAAAAAATGTGATTCTAAAAACGTCCCTTCAACGTTTCCTCTCAGAATCAAATTTGAGACCAGATTATCAAAAAAAAATAATCTAAATTAGATAGGAGAAAAAATCGATGGTAAGGATTCGATTACGAAGACAAGGATTAAAAGGTCAACCAACATATCGTATTATTGCAGCAGATAAAGAGAGCCCAAGAGATGGCCGTTTCTTAGAGATTTTAGGCTTTTATAATCCAAGAACAGAACCGGCAACGATCAGCTTAAAAGAAGATCGAGTTTTCGATTGGATGGGTAAAGGCGCTCAGCCAAGTGACTCGGTAAGTCAAATTTTTAAAACAGTTGGTTTGGATGAGAGATTTGAACGATTAAAAAAAGGTGAAACATTAGAAGTATTAATGGCTGAAGCAGAAATTGTTTATGCCAAATTTACATCAATACAAAAAACCAACCCGGCTTGATCTGAATTAACTTACTAAGCGATGTCGTTTAAACTAGCTTTTTGAAAGGAAGCGGCCGTGAAAGATTTAATTGAATATATTGCCAGATCTTTAGTAGATGATCCATCACAAGTTGAAGTTCTATGTGATCGTGGTGGAAGCAAAACAAGAATAGAATTAAGGGTCGCAAAAGAAGATATGGGAAGAGTCATTGGAAAAGGTGGGCGTGTAGCCAATTCTATGAGAGTATTACTTCGGGTTGCATCTGCCCGGGAAGGAAAACAAGCTACTTTGGATGTGGTTGAACCTCGATGAAAAGAACTCATCGGGGCTCGTCTGAACCTGATTTAAATGGCAAAGGCTCGCCCAATAATGGCGAGCCTTTCTATTTGAGTATTGGTAGGTTAGGAAAACCACATGGTTTAGATGGTGGTATTGTTTTTTATATTATTACTGATTTTCCAGAACGATTAAAGGTTGGAAGAAAAGTATACATTGGTGATGAACATATTCCTGCCCATATCAACTCAGTGAAAGAACATTCACGCGGGTTAATTTTCCATTTCAAGGAATTTGATCAAATTGACCAGGTGGAGCGGTTCAAAAGCGATTTTGTATTTGTTGATGCTACAGAATTACCAAAATTACCAGAAGGGGAATATTATCATCATCAACTTATTGGTGTTCAGGTTTTTGATAACCAAGATAATAGAATTGGGGAAATTCAAGAAATTCTTGAAACAGGTGCCAATGATGTTTATTTAATTAAAAATGAAGATCAAAAAGAAATTTTATACCCAGCATTGTTGAACCTTATTGAAAAAATTGATATCGAAAATCGAGTGATGGTTGTAAAACCATTGGAATACTACAATCAGGATTAAGAATGGATCCAAAAGCTTATTGGGTTGGTTTTAATCTCATTAAAGGAATTGGATCAGTAAGATTTCAGGCACTCAAAGATTACTTTGGAGATCTAGAAATAGCCTGGAATGCACCTATTTCAGCTCTCAAAGAGACCGGATTACCTGAAAAGATATGTGAAAGAATCTCACAAATTAGAAAAGATATCGACCTTGATCTTTATTTGAATCGAATTGAATCATTGGGAATCAAAGTATTAATTAAAGAAGGTCCTGAATATCCAAGATATCTTAAAGAGATTGACCAGCCACCGCCTGTTCTTTATATTAAAGGTGAACTTTGTTTAGAAGATGAATGGGCTGTTGCAATCGTAGGTACCAGGAAAGTAACTCATTATGGAAAACAAGTAACGGAAGAGTTTGCTCGAATTTTGTCTGATCATAAAATCACGATTGTCAGCGGACTAGCGCGTGGAATAGATGGTATAGCACATAAGGTCGCTGTTGAGACTGGAGGAAGAACGATCGCTGTGTTAGGCAGTGGAGTGGATCGAATTTATCCTTCAGAACATAGAAATTTAGCCGAGCAAATCTCCCGCTCTGGAGCAGTAATCAGTGATTACCCACCAGGGACTGCTCCTGAAGCCAACAATTTTCCTCCTCGGAATCGAATTATCTCTGGTCTCTCCAGAGCGACTTTGGTGATTGAAGCCGGACATACCAGTGGAGCGTTGATTACGGCGGAATTTGCAGTCAATCAAGGACGGAATGTTTATGCAGTTCCCGGTAGTATTTATAATGTTCAAAGCAAGGGAACAAACAGACTCATTCAACAAGGTGCTAAACCTTTGGTTGATATTCATGAGGTTTTACAAGACCTACAAGTCGAACTTATCCAGGAACGAAAGTCTTTTAGAAAAAATTATCCTGTAGATTTATTCGAAGAAAAAATATTACGGGTTCTTTCAGATGAACCTTTACATGTGGATGAAATTACGAATATGTCTGAATTACCAATATCTCAAGTTTCTTCCTATTTGACCATGATGGAGTTGAAAGGATTGGCCAGGCAGGTTGGTGGTATGAAATATATAATAATTCGTGAAGAAAGAGGGGAATACAATTAATGGATCAATTTGACCATTATTTTGCTGTAATCATGGCCGGTGGGGGTGGAACCAGACTTTGGCCATTATCAAGAAAAAAAACACCAAAACAAATGGTAAAAATCTTTGGTGATGAGACACTCTTTCAAATTTCAGTAAATAGGCTTGATGGTTTATTACCACCCGAAAGAATTTTTGTTTTTACTGTGGAAGAACAAGCTGAATTGTTAGCTGCTCAAACACCAAATATTCCTAAAGAAAATTTTATAATCGAACCATTCCCAAAAGGAACTGCGTCAGTTGTTGGATATGCAGCTACCTACATCAAACAAATTGATTCTGAAGCGATCCTTTGTGTCTTAACTGCAGATCACTTTATTAAGAATATTTCTGAATTCCACAATTTTTTGAGGTCTGGTTATCTCGCTGCTAAGGAAAATAACCTGGTTACCCTGGGAATTCAACCGACTTTTGCAGCGACTGGTTATGGATATATACATAAAGGCGAGCCAGTTAAATCTTATGATGGAAAGTGGGCATTTAAAGTAATTAAATTCATAGAAAAACCAAACCAGGAAAATGCCTCCTTAATGTTTTCCTCCGGGGGATATGACTGGAACTCCGGCATGTTTATCTGGCATGTTGATACAATTTTGAATGAATTCAAAAAACAAATGCCAGACCTTTTCCTAATCTTAGAAGAAATCCGGTCAATGATTAGCCAAGAAGATTTCCGTGAAAAATTAATCCACACTTGGGGAAAGATAATCCCTCAGACAATTGATTATGGCATCATGGAACATGCTGAGAGAGTGATTGTATTACCAGTATCTTATCTAGGTTGGTTTGATGTTGGTAGTTGGGATTCTTTATTTGATGTAATGAAAGCCGATCAAAACGGAAACGTCGATATGGCTAAACATCACATAAATTTTGATACAACTAATACTCTGATATACTCTCAGGCTGTTGATCGTATGATTGTCACTCTCGGTGTAGAGAATTTGGTCATCGTTGATAGTGGTAATGTAATAATGGTATGTGATCGGACAAAAGCACAAGAAATTAAAAATATCGTGAAATTTTTAACCGACAACGGTTTAAAAGATTACCTGTAGGAGGAACTGTTTTGGAAGCTTATTGTGTAAAATGCAGAACAAAACGAGAAATTAAAAATCCTGAAGCTACTTTCAATAAAATTGGAGCTCCCGTAACAAAGGGAGTTTGTTTTGTATGTGGAACCGCTTTATATCGTACTGGAAAAACTGAAGAACATACTCATTTACCGCCACCACAAGCAATAAAAAAAGAACCAAAGTTAAATGGAAAACTTGTTATTGTCGAGTCTCCAGCAAAAGCCAGGACCGTTCAACGATATTTAGGCAAAGAATATACAGTAAAAGCCTCTGTTGGACATGTTCGGGATCTTTTGCGATCAGAATTGTCAGTGGACGTAGACAACCATTTTTCTCCAAAATATCGTGTTCCGAACGAAAAAAGACCTGTAGTAAAAGAACTAAAACAATTAGCCAAAAGTGCAGAGCAAATCTTTCTGGCTACTGATCCTGATCGCGAAGGGGAAGCTATCGCCTGGCATTTGGTGGAATCAGCTGAAATTGACCTTTCTAGAACGAATCGAGTTGTGTTTCATGAAATTACGAAACCTGCAATCGAAGAAGCGTTTGCGCATCCAAGAGCAATCAACATGGACCTTGTCAATGCACAACAAGCTCGAAGAATCCTCGATCGACTGGTTGGGTATAACCTCAGTCCTTTGCTATGGCAAAAAGTTCGAAGCCGATTATCAGCAGGAAGGGTCCAATCAGTTGCTTTAAGATTAATCGTTGAACGTGAGAGAGAAATCGAAGATTTTATTCAAGAAGAATACTGGACGATTGAAGCTGAACTGCGACCTGAGAATACTAAAAAGACGTACATTGCGAAATTAACACGAATCAATAGTGAAGAAATTACATTACCAAATAAAGAAAAGACTCATAGTTATCTTGAAGATTTAGAGCAGGCAAATTATTGGATAACAAAAGTAAAAAAAGGGGAAAGAAGAAAAAAAGCACCTGCACCTTTCATTACAAGTTCTCTGCAACAAGAAGCCTCTCGCCGTTTAGGATTTACCGCCAGAAGAACGATGGCTTTAGCCCAACAATTATACGAGGGGCTGGATGTTGGGGAAGGGGGGACGGCCGGTTTGATTACTTACATGCGTACCGATTCTACTAATATTTCAGAAATTGCACAAAAAGAAGCAAGAAGTTATATTGTTAATAAATTTGGTAAAGAATTTGTTCCAGCAGCCCTACCGCAACATAAAACCAGAGCGGTAAAAGCTCAAGAAGCGCATGAAGCAATCAGACCTACATCAGTTTTACGTTCACCTGAGGACGTAAAAAAATATGTAAAAGGTGACCAATTTAAACTTTATCAACTAATCTGGAAAAGGTTTGTCGCTTCACAAATGGAAGCTGCGATTTATGATACGGTATCCGTTGAAATTCAAGCAGAGGGGAAAATAAATCAATATGATTTCAGAGCTTCTGGATCAACTTTACGATTTTCAGGATTTTTGGTTGTTTATGAAGAAGCCAAAGATGAAGATAAACTTAATGGAAATGATACCGGTGTGTTATTACCGGCAAATCTTGCAGATGGTCAAAAACAGGAATTAGAGAGATTAATTCCCGAACAACACTTTACCCTGCCTCCACCAAGGTTCACAGAGGCTTCATTGGTTCAATTATTGGAGGAATATGGAATTGGACGTCCTTCAACCTATGCACCAATTCTTTCCACAATACAAGAAAGAGGTTATGTAGAACGGGAGAAGAAACGGTTAATCCCGACTGAAACCGGAATGATCGTCAATGATTTATTGGTTGAACATTTTAATGAGGTTGTCGACCCTGGTTTTACTGCTTCTATGGAAACATCTCTGGATCAAGTTGCATCAGGAGAAAAAATTTGGAATTCCGTGATAAAAGATTTTTATAAAGATTTCTCCGTTCATTTAGCACGTGCAAAAGAAGAGATGCCTGAGACTAAAACAGAACTTGAAAAAATAGGTCGGGATTGTCCCAAATGTGGTCATGAATTGGTGATTCGATTTGGACGATTTGGAAAATTCATTAGCTGCAATAATTTTCCTACCTGCCGATATACAGAACCAATTCTTGAAAAGGTTGGTGTCAAGTGTCCCGATTGTTCAACTGGTGAGGTTGTTATTAGGCGAACCAGAAAAGGACGAATATTTTATGGCTGTTCCAATTATCCAGAATGTCAATTTACTTCCTGGAAACAACCTGTTTCAGAACCATGTCCGAAATGTAATGGCACCCTGGTTGTTTCAAATAAACGCGACCTTCAATGTTTGAAGTGCAGTGAAACATTTTTACAAGCAAAAATATTGACAGGAGAAAAAGAAGAGTTGGCATAAATTCTGCAACTATGATAAAAGCGTTTGGTATTGTTGCATCTTTAGACGTTTTGTTCTAAAATCAGATATGTAACAATTCAATTAAATAAGACAAGTTATCAGGAGCAGAAAAATGGATAAAATCCAGGAATATCTAAAAAGACCTTTGATTACAGCAGGTGTTGGTTTTCTCATAGGTTTGATCATTGGTTTGCCTTTACTAGGTTGGGGTTTAATGCCTGTTAAATGGACAGATGCAGACCCCTCATATCTTCGCGCTGATTTGCAAGATGATTATTTTTGTATGGTAATTCATTCTTTTATGAGAACAGGTGATTCTTTGCAAGCAAAAGAACGTTTGGAAGAATTGGGCTCAATTAGTGAGGATAAATTATCAGGATTGATGCCAGGAGATTGCGGATTAACAATTACAGACATTGATCAATTCAAAATGGCATTAGGGATGGCTCAAATTCCTCTTCCAGTGGAAGTAATTACTGAAGAAAACCAGGAACCAACTGGTGAAGTCGCAGTTCTTCCTGGAAAAGAAGTTAGTGATACAAAGGAAGAAAAGTCTGGATTCAATCCTTTTATTCTGGTTGGCGTATTATGTTTTGTTACACTCTTGATTGGTGGTACTTTGGTCTATATTTTCTTCCTTAGAAAACGGGAAGGCGGTAGTCTACCTGAAAGAGTAAAGCCGACCCAACAACAAGAAATGAATACTTATGAAGGATTATCATCAGACTATTCCGCTCCTGATCAAGATGTACCGATTACCCAATTCATGAGTACTTATGTAAGCGGAGATGATCTTTTTGATGACTCCTTCAGTATTGACTCTCCTTCTGGTGAATTTTTAGGCGAATGTGGCGTTGGGATATCCGAAACTATTGGTGTTGGTGAACCTAAAAAAATAACGGCTTTCGAAGTATGGTTATTTGATAAAAATGATATTCAGACTGTTACGAAAGTAATGATGAGCCAACATGCTTTTGATGATGCGGCGATTGCTAGCCGGCTTGCATCAAAGGGTGAACCTGTATTGCTCGAGCCGGGTGGACGAGTTATCCTGGAAACTGCTACATTATTACTGGAAGCACGTGTTGTCGATATGAATTATGGCCAAGGTGCCTTACCGGAAAATAGCTTCTTTGATCGATTGACATTAGAGTTGGCTGTCTGGCCGAAATGATCTTCAAAAATTAAATTAAAAAAACCGGAGGCGTTGAACCTCCGGTTTTTTTTAAATTAAAATTTATTGAATTTTGATTATTTTCAATTTAAGATTTCCACCTGGTGTTTCAATGGAGACTTCATCTCCTAATTTATGGTTTAATAACGATTTTCCGATTGGAGATTGATAAGAAATTTTTCCATTGTTGGGATCAGCTTCTTTTGGACCTACCAGGTAATAAGTTTCTTCCGGATAATTGCTTTCCTGGACTGTAACAATGGAACCAATATCAACCTTTTCATTTTTTCTATCTTTCTCTTCAATAATTTTCACATTATTGAGCAGATTTTCTAAATCAATAATTCGCCCTTCAAGAAAACCCTGCTCTTCTTTTGCCTGGATATAATCTGCATTTTCTGAGAGGTCTCCCATTTGTATCGCTGCTCTTAACCGTTTGGATAATTCATCCCGCTCAGTCGATTTAAGATGAGCGAGTTCCTTTTTTAATTTTTCTAACCCATCTGCGGTCAGATATGAAGATTCTGCCATTAATTCACCATCCTACATTTTTCATTAATCTAAATATTGTATCATCTCAAAAAACCAGTGTTGTTGGTTTTATTAGCGATCAAATTACCATCATTAAAAGTGACCACTATAATGAAAAGATTTTAGATTGATAAATCATTTCACCAATTCTTTGAAACACTTTTCAGAAAGTGAATTTTATCACGGTAGTATTGTCGGATCAAACAACTTCTGATACTCATCAACCGCAAAACGATCAGTCATACCTGCGATGTAATCGCAAACAACTCTTTCGGGTACGCTTTTTTGCATACGATCATGAATATGCTTTGGCAGAATTGTTGGTTCGTCAATATATGTGCTGAATAATTTGGTTAAGATCTGATCAGCTTTAAATGACATTCTTTGAACACGGTAATGACGGTAAAGATTTGAAAATAGGAAATCTTTCAGAGAACGATTCCTTCTATGCATATCTTCACTAAATCCTACAATGTTGAATGCCAATTTCTGTACATCTTCAACAGACCGGATTGAATGGTTTTTAAGCAATGAATCAGTATTCGATAATACATCATCAATCTCCATACCAATTAACTGCCTGATCAATGTATGACGAGTAAGATCATTTAATTCACCCCCATCCCACTGCAATGATGCACATAGAATTTCCCACAGTTCAATTCCCATTAACATTTGAGGATTGATCATATTCGATCTTAGCCCATCATCAAGGTCGTGGGCTGTATATGCTAACTCATCTGCAACATTTGCAATTTGGGTCTCTATGTTTCCACGCAAATCTGGATCAAAGTCTTTCGCATCTGAAACATCATATTCAGATTCATGTTTTACGATACCTTCCAAAACCTCCCAGGAAAGATTCAAACCAGGAAAATCAGGATATCGATTTTCTAATTTTGTTACAATTCGAAAAGATTGTTTATTATGATCAAATCCTCCCTGGTCAATCAACAAACGATTGAGTGTCATTTCTCCAGAGTGACCAAAAGGTGGGTGGCCTAAATCATGTGCAAGACATATCGCTTCCACAAGATCCTCATTTGCTCCGAATGCGCGTGCAATTGAACGACCGATTTGAGTGACTTCTAAAGTATGTGTCAGGCGAGTGCGATAATGATCCCCTTCATAATTAATAAAAACCTGTGTTTTATATTCAAGCCTTCTGAATGCAGATGTATGAATAATCCTGTCTCGATCTCTTTGGAAACGTGTTCGATATCCTGGCTCGTTATCAGGATAAAGTCTACCTTTAGAATCTTTACTTTTGGCTCCATAAGGAGCTAAAAATTTTTCTTCTTTATCTTCTAAGTTTTTTAAGGAATTTATAGCCATCGCTCACTCCAATTGTATGGTTGTCCCAATCGATTCACCCATTGTTTCTTTAATCAAACAATTTTCAGCTAAACCGGAAAAAATACTCACTTTAATTTCTGGATATTTTTTGACCAGATCAGTCATTAATCTTACCTTTTCAATCATGCCACCGGTTACATCTACGCTTGTTGAGGTGCCAATTCTGGATTGAATTTCCAAAAAATTATTTGCTGTGATTGTTTTTAATGGGATTCGTTTATCAGGAAAATCTGCCCAAATATATGGTTCTATTCCTGCCAATAAAATTTTCTTTGGTTTAAAAAAACCAGCAAGAAATAGGAAAATATCTTCAGTTGACAAGATCGTACCGCCTAAAACGTCATCAAAAACAACATCTCCATGTACAACCGGAATTATGTTTGCATTTAATGCTGCTTCAAATGATGAATGAAAAAAATCATTACCTTTTCCGGATGATGAAGCTATAAATGCTGAAGGGGAAAATGTAATGCAAGGTAATCCAGATTCCTGTAGTGCTTGCATAACAATAATATTAAGCTTTCTTGCAGCCTGCCAAACACGGGAAAAACCCAACCAGTCTTCCTTTGTCTTGACGCCTGATCGAGTTTGGTATTGATGCGCGACTGCGTGTCCAAAGGAACCTGAACCATGTCCTAAAATTATTTTTTGGCTGTGATTGATTTCAAGAATCATTTTAATTTGGTTGGCTAATGATTGAATGATTTCCAACCGGGGTGTAAATGGTTTGTCCTTGTCAGTAATTAATGAACCACCCCATTTGATCATAATGATACTATTCATTTTCAATTTCCTTCTTTAATGTCATTATGATTGTTTGTGCTGCTCCATTTTTCAGTAATTCCTGAGATAAATAATCAGCTTTTTCCAATCTTGTTAAGGCAATTATATTCCCCCCTAATCCTCCTCCACTCAGTTTTGAACCAAGAGCCCCATTTTTGATAGCAATTTTTATTAAGTTTTCTAGCGAAGGATGAGAAACTCCAATTCTCTGCAAGAATTCTTGATTTGAGTTCATTAATCTACCCACTTCACTATGGTTTCCAAGTTCAATTTCTTTTTTAGCCTGGATTACTAATTCACCAATTTTATTAAAATATGCTTCATAGCCAATTCGATTTTTTAACCACCGTTCGCGCACACCGGCAACAGCAATTTTGGTATTGCCAATAATACCGCTATCAGCGATTACAATCACAAATTCTTCGCCAGGTTCAATTAATTCAATATCTTTCTTTTTTTGAAAAAGAATTGGTTGGTTAAATGCAATTACTGAATTATCAATCCCTGAAGGATGGCCATGAAATTCGATTTCTATTTGATAAGCTAATTGAGAAAGAATACTCTTGGTTGGTTGAAATCCGATAAATTCAAACAGTCCTTTTATCAGTGCAACTGAAATTGCTGCGCTTGATCCTAATCCTGAAGAAATAGGAATAGTTGAACTAAGGAAAATTTTGCAAGATGGATATTGGGGAATATTTAGATATTTCTTGACTTCATCCATGGCAATTTTGAAGGGGTGGGATGGAATTAATTCCTTATATTCTTTATCCAGTTGAATTTGAGGGGCGATAAATTGAATTTTTTCTGAAAATACACCAATTACTGGAAATATTTTTACCTTTGCGCGTCTCTCGTTTACTGGAATGGCGATTGCAGGCTGCCCATACACTACGGCATGTTCCCCAAATAGGATTGTTTTTCCTGGAGCAGTTGAAATGGTAGCTGGCATGATCAGAACAAATAAAAAATAATTACGACAGAAAGCGCAAATAAAAGAAATGTAATCTGCAGTGGTCGATCTGATAATACCAATTCGTCTGGAGCACCGCCCTCATTTCTAACCTGAATTAAGTATAAATATCTGAAGATACCATAAATTGCAAAAGGAATAGTTAACATCATGGAGTGGTTATCTGGAAGATTAGGAGCAGAAAAAGTATAAAGACTGAATGATATGATCGTAGTAGCTGAAATAATTGTAATCAATTGGTCTAAAAGAGGGATCGTATAGCCATCCAAAACCTTTCTTTGATCGTGATTATTTGCCTGAATGGTCGCCAATTCTCCCCGTCTCTTACCAAGAGCGAAAAATAAAGCCAATACGGTGGTCACCACATATAACCAGGGGGAAAATCGTTCTACTTGAATGATGGAAACACCTGCAGCTACCCTGAGGACAAAACCCGATGCAATAATCATAACATCCAGCAAAGGTATATGTTTCAATCTAATTGAATAAGCTAAATTTATTGAAAAATATAGAATTAATATAATTAAGAAAGATCTGGATAAAAAGAAAGAACCAATTAACGAAATTAAACCCAGAATAACAGCTGAAATTATGGCAATTGGAATTGGTAATTTACCAGAAGCAATAGGTCTAAATTTCTTATGGGGATGTTTTCTATCAGCTTCTACATCCATAATATCGTTGATTAAATAAACACTGGATGAGACAAAACAGAACATCAAAAAACCAATGATTGTTCTTGTTAAAGGTTCAATGAGGAATAATTGGCGATCAAACACCAACGGAATGAGGACAAATGTGTTCTTGATCCATTGATGGATGCGCATTTCTTTAATGATCCCTTTAAGCATGTATTTATATTATCATAATTGAATAAATTTGATCAGTTTAGACTGTACAATCGATTGGATAAAATTTCCTCATTTCATCACATTTCTTGGAAAATAGATAAGCTAAGGTAAAATCTAGGGAATGGGAAAAATACGTCTGGATGTTTATTTATATAATCACAAGATGGTGGAATCACGGAGCCTGGCACAACGCTTGGTTATGGCCGGTGAAGTCATGGTCAATGGAGAAAGGGTCATTAAGCCATCTCAAAATATTGATGAAAATTCAACCGTCGAAATTATCAGTGGTCCAAAATTTGTCTCAAGGGGGGGGGAGAAACTGGAAGCTGGTTTGATCAGTTTTGGAATAAATTTATCAGAAAAAATTTGTGTAGATGTTGGTGCTTCTACTGGGGGTTTTACTGATTGTCTGTTACAAAATGGTGCAAAGAAAGTTTATTCCATTGACGTTGGTTTTGGAATTCTGCATTGGAAATTGCGAAATGATCCCAGAATTATTGTTATGGAACGCACCAATGCCAGAAACGTCACTGATTTTCCTGATACTATCGATTTAGTCACAATTGATGCTTCTTTTATTTCGCTCAAAGTACTGTTACCTGTAGTTAAGACATGGTTGAAAAATAATAGCGAAGTGATCATGCTGATTAAGCCTCAATTTGAGGCAGGAAGAAAAGATGCCGCTAAAGGAGCCGGAGTAATCCGGGATACGGAGATTCATCGAAAAATATTGATAGATACAATTGATTTTGCGATTCAATGTGGTTTTTGGTTTGAGGGTTTGATACTCTCTCCGCTTAAAGGGCCAAAAGGAAACATTGAGTTTCTGGCTTATTTAACTTTAGGGCAGGGGAGCGGAAAAGTTCCGATAGAAGTATCTGAAATCATCGAATCGATACTCCCAGTCATAACATAGAAAATACAGGCAATCATGTAATTTGCGGTATACTTCTATCGCTTATGGAAAATGAATTAATTCGTAATTTTTGCATTATTGCACACATAGATCATGGTAAATCTACACTTGCTGATCGAATGCTCCAATTGACCAATACTGTCTCCGATCGTGATATGAAAGAACAAATATTGGACAGTATGGATTTGGAACGGGAGAAAGGTGTGACGATCAAAGCATCCGCAGTTCGGATGAATTATCAAGCCAGTGATAATAAAATTTATCAGTTAAATTTGATTGATACACCAGGTCATGTGGACTTTAATTATGAGGTAAGCAGAGCATTGTTAGCCTGTGAAGGTGCTTTGTTGGTGGTAGATGCATCACAAGGAATTGAAGCACAGACCTTAGCAAATCTGTACCTGGCTCTTGAATCTGATCTGACAATTATTCCAGTCGTCAATAAAATTGACTTACCATCCGCAATGCCTGAAGAGGTAGTTAAGGAGATTTCAAATTTATTGGGAATTGATCCCAAAGGTGTTCTTCAGATTTCCGCAAAATCCGGGATAAATGTTGACGCAGTTTTAGAAAGTGTTGTCAAAAATGTACCTCCTCCAACGGGTGATGCTGACGCTCAAATGCGTGCACTTATTTTTGATTCTCATTATGATTCTTACAAAGGGGTTGTTGCCTATATCCGCATAATGGAAGGGAAAATGACCCACACTGATGTAATCAGAATCATGTCCAATGGTCTTGATCTACGGCCGGTTGAAATTGGTGTTTTTGCACCTGATATGCGTACCATCCCCCTATTATCTGAAGGAGAAGTTGGATATATAGCCACCGGATTAAAAACAGTCTCGGAGTGTCGTGTAGGAGATACGATCACATTAGCGAAAAACCCGGCTTCAACTCCATTACCTGGCTATCGACATCCCAAACCAATGGTATTTGCTGGCATCTATCCTGTTGATGGAGAAGATTATCCTGATTTGAGAGATTCCATCGAGAAACTCCAACTTAATGATGCAGCGCTTGAATTTGTTCCTGAAACTTCACAAGCTTTGAATTTTGGATTTCGTTGCGGTTTTCTAGGATTATTCCATATGGAAATAATCCAGGAAAGATTGGAAAGGGAATATGATCTTGACATCGTTGTTACGGCTCCATCGGTTGAATATCAATTAATTACTAAAGATGGACAAAAGATATTTATCGATTCTCCAGCCATGCTCCCCGATGAGGGTGAATTCTCAGAAATATTAGAACCGTGGATGAATTTGCAGGTGATAACACCAACAGAATATTATGGCACGGTTATGGAAATGGTCCGAAAACGTAGAGGTATTTATAAAGATCAGGATTATCCCTCTTCGAATCGTGTTCAATTATCATTCGAAATTCCCTTGTCTGAATTGATTATTAATTTTTTTGATGATCTGAAATCCAGAACAAGAGGTTATGCTTCGATGGATTATTCATTCGCGGAGTATCGAACAGAAAATTTGGTTAAGTTGGAAGTATTGGTTGGTGGAGAACCAGTCGATGCTTTAGCGGCCATTGTTCACAAAGAAAATGCCTATCATAAAGGGCAAGCTTTGGTTTCAAAATTAAAAGAATTAATTCCCCGTCAGATGTTTGATGTAGCAATCCAGGCATCTGCAAGTGGCAGGATTATTTCCCGCGCGAATGTGAAAGCATTAAGGAAAGATGTTTTAGCTAAATGTTATGGTGGCGATATCACCCGCAAGAAGAAGTTATTGGAGAAACAAAAACGTGGAAAGCGGCGCATGAAGATGGTTGGGAATGTGGAAATCCCACAAGATGCCTTCATGGCTGTTCTGCGTTTGGAGGGTGATTGAGTTCAGAAAAATCGATTCTATCTGGGAAATTGAACGTTTTTTTGCGATGGATGCCTGGGTTCTTGTTAAGCTTCATTGCAATATTTGCACTTTTTAAGTTAGTTCCACTCGATAAAGCGGTTGATGTATTAAGAAATACTCCATTAACATATTATTTATATTCCGCCTTTTTTACTTTTTTATTCTTACTGGTAAGAACAATTGGTTGGAGAGCTCTTTTAGGTTTTCGTTCAACTTATAAAGAAACTTTTTTAAAAATAAGTCTGGGATATTTCATCAATAATATCTTCCCATTTCGATTAGGTGAAATCAGCAGAGCCATATTTATGGGGGCATACTTAAAAGTTAATCCTGGTCAGATATTATCTTCCATTTTTATTGAAAGAGTTTTTGATTTAATTATTTTGGCTTTCTTTTTATTAATTATGCTTCCGTTTGTGGTTGGTATGGCCTGGATAAAAACTACAGCGTGGTTGATTTTGGGAATTATGATTATCGGGTTGATTGTTATGTTTTTAATAATTCGCAATTCTTCAAAAGTCGAGAGTATTCTGAACAGAATCGGAAAGAAATCAAACTTTTTAAATAGATTAATCATTCCATTTTTCATCTCACTCTTAGAGGGGTTTAATAGTCTTAAAAGCCCCAAACAATTCATTATTGGATTTTTGGGTATATTGGGATCCTGGTTAGTTAGTTTTGTTCAATTCTCAATATTTTTATCTCTTTTTATTACTCATTCAGAATGGTGGTGGGGTGCATTTGCCAATACAATTCTGGCGTTAGGGGTTGCATTACCATCAGCTCCCGCAGGTTTAGGGATTTACGAATCATCAATAGTCGCGGGATTGAAATTATTTAATGTTAATGAATCGGTTGCACTGGCTTTTGCACTCATTATGCATATTTCCCAATTTATTCTGATAGCTGGGTTAGGTTTATATGCGTTAATGAGAGATGGCTATTCTTTGCGAACCTTATTTTCCCAATTAATAAAATTCAAAGAGCAGATAAGTGTTGAACGAAAAATTGGAGATTAATATGACTCGAAATTATCTAATCACAGGTGGAGCAGGATTTATAGGCTCAAATTATGTTGCGAGATTGATTAAAAGGGGAGAATCAGTCACTATTTTTGATAACTTATCTCGTCCTGGTTCCCAATTGAATATTGATTGGTTAAACAGGATTAATAAAAATGCATTCAAGCTGATAAAAGCTGATATTCGTGAGAGGAAAGCGCTTGAGCTGGCTGTAAAGAATATGGATGTAATTGTCCATCTGGCAGGTCAGGTAGCTGTCACTACTTCTGTTCTAAATCCACAAGATGATTTTGAAATAAATGCAGCAGGAACATTTAATGTGCTTGAAGCCGCTAGATGTTCTAAAAAAAAACCGGTTGTTTTATATTCTTCCACCAATAAAGTTTATGGTGGGATGGATGAAATTCAGGTTGTGGAAAATGAGACGAATTACCGCTACCAGGATTTTCCTTATGGGATCTCTGAAAAATTTCCGCTCGATTTTCATTCTCCTTATGGTTGTTCAAAAGGAAGTGGAGATCAATATGTTCGCGATTATTTCCGAATTTATGATTTACCAACAGTTGTTTTAAGGCAAAGTTGTATCTATGGTCCCCGTCAATTTGGCGTGGAAGATCAAGGTTGGCTGGCATGGTTTATCATTGCTGTGTTGACCGGAAAACCAATATCGATATATGGCAATGGGAAACAAGTCAGAGATGTCCTTTATGTTGATGATTTATTAGATGCATACGATCTTTGCATCGATAAGGTTCATGATGTTGCTGGAGAAGTATATAACATAGGTGGTGGACCAGGGCAAATGTTATCAATCTGGAAAGAATTCTCATCATTTCTTGAAGAAATGACGGGTGAGAGAATACCGGTTAATTGGGGTGAGTGGCGACCTGGTGATCAAAAAATTTATGTATCGGATATTCGAAAAGCACAAAAAGATCTTGGATGGAATACAAAAGTGTCGGTTAAGGATGGATTACAATATTTATTTGATTGGGCAAGTAAGAATGTAGATCTATTTTCCTGACAGGTTGTGAAGCATGAAAATTTTGATTGTATTGACGTATTACCGGCCTCATACCAGTGGATTAACGATTTATGCAGAGCGATTAGCCAAAGCTTTTGTAAAACGTGGTCATACAGTTACTGTATTAACATCTCAATTTGATAAGTCTCTGCCAAAAAATGAAGTGATGGATGGAGTCAATATTGTTCGGATCCCTGTTTTATTTAGAATCAGCAAGGGAGTTATTATGCCAGCCTTTGGTTTTATGGCAACAAAATTGGTTCTGGAACATGATGTTATTCAGCTTCATCTTCCCCAATTTGATGCGGCTGGTGTGGCATTAAGAGGGCGATTATTTAAAAAACCAACAATCATCACCTATCATTGTGATCTGATAATGCCATCAGGATTATTAGCTTGGTTTGCGAACAAAGCTGTACTCATAATGAATGATCTTGCAGCAATTATTGCTCACAAAATTGTTACTTATACCAAAGATTATGCAGAACATTCAACATATCTTCAACGATACTTAAGAAAATTAAAAGTAATTCTTCCTCCAGTTGTATTACCAGAGATAAGTAAAACGGAAATTGATGCTTTTCAATTAGTCCATAATGGAAAAAATTCGAGGCCAGTCATTGGAATGGCAGCTAGATTTGCCACAGAGAAAGGTGTTGAAATCCTTCTTAATGCATTGCCAAAAGTACTGGAAAATTTCCCTAATGCGCTTGTTCAATTTGCTGGTCCATACAAGAACATAATTGGCGAAGAAAATTATTATAAAAGATTAGAAGAAAAAATAATTCATTATGAGAAATCTGGAAATTGGCGTTTTGTTGGTGTTTTAAATCCATCACAAATGTCAGCATTTTATCCAAATCTTGATGTATTAGTAATGTCCAGCCTTAATTCAACTGAGGCTTTTGGATTGGTGCAAATTGAAGCGATGATTAATGGAATTCCATGTATTGCTTCTAATTTGCCCGGTGTTCGACAACCGGTTGTTATGCATCAAATGGGAGAGATTGTACCGATTGGCGATTCAGAAAAATTATCATTGGCTCTGATAAAAATTTTGAAAGATCCAGCGACTTATAAAAACAATTATCAGAAAATTAAAGAAAATTATATTCCTGAAAATGTGGCGATTGAATATGAAAAAATATTCGAATCCATAAAAAAGGAATTATTTTAATAATGGAAAAAAACCAAACAGCAAATGTCTTTAAAGACAAAGATGATATCCTTTGGGAACAAATCAAAGAATTACCTTATTTTCGAGGTTTATTAAGGGCAATTGAAGCGCGTGCATATCAGAATATACCATTAACTGGCCCAATACTTGATTTGGGGTGTGGAGATGGACACTTTGCATCAAAGGCTTTTGAAATACCTTTAGATGTGGGTATTGACCCCTGGATTGGGCCTATTAAGTTAGCAAATAAACAAGGAAGTTACAAAATAGTCATTCGTGGGTTGGGAGATCAATTGCCTTTTCCGGACGATTACTTCGAGAGCGTTATTAGCAATTCCGTTTTAGAGCATATTCAAGATTTGGATTCCGTCATTAGTGAAATTTCAAGGGTGATTAAACCAGATGCTCAATTCATATTTTGTGTACCTAATAACAACTTTCTCTTAAATTTATCAATATCGAATTGGTTTGATAAAATCGGATTTCGGAAATTGGCAGATTTGTATCGAAAGTTTTTCAATAGGATTTCGCGACATCATCATTGTGATTCACCAGAGATATGGAAAGACCGATTGGAGAAAGCAGGTTTTTCAGTTGATAGGTGGTGGCATTATTTTTCCCCTAGAGCGACAGCTGTATTAGAGTGGGGTCATTATTTTGGATTACCTTCATTGGTCAGCCATTTTTTATTCCATCGATGGATTATTGTTCCAAAACGATGGAATTTATCACTTACGAACGATTTCGTAGAGAAATTTTTTAATGAAGAAACAATTCAGGAAAATGGATCTTATTCATTTTATATCGCTCATAAGAATAAAACCTAATAATTTCATGAATAATTGGTAAAAAAACCTCAACTTATATCCAAGCTCAATTCTTTGATGGGATATAATTGAAAAAACATTTGAGTCATTAGTTGATATATGGATGAACCCAGCTTACTAGATTTTGTCAAAGCCAAATTAATGCCATGGAAGTATTCAATCCCTGAAGAATTGTCTTTTGATGATTCTGATTTTTTTGAAGAGTCTTCGATTGCCTTTGATGGTGAAGGTTATGAACAAGGTGAGCACAGTAAATCCAATTTTTATTCGAGCTGGAAACACTTGAGATTATTTTTTGCACTCATGCTGGCTATCTTTGGCCAATCGTTTTTAGAACCTCCTGATCGAAAAATTCCTATCGCCATCATTTTCTTTTTTCTAAGTCTAATCTTGGTTGTTTGGACTGCATTTACAGGGGAGTCGTTTTTTGATTATCAAAACAAGAATATAACCAAACCATTTAAAATTGATTTGTCCTCAAAGAGACTTTCGATGCTGGGTGTGAGTATGGTTTTTCTTGTTCTGGCATTTTTTGCATTTCATCCAAACAGTTCAAATGAAATTAATTTCAATTTTTTGAATGTCAGTTTATGGTCTCTTTCTTTATTCTTTTTTTTGATTTCCTTATTAGACTCACAAAGTATTTACGAAAAATTCAATGAATGGAAATCTATTTATTTTCGAAAAGAAATAATTATTAGAATAACCCCATGGTTATTGTTGATTGCTTTATCCACAATATTGGTTTTTTATTTTCGGTTTTATCGACTGAACGAAATTCTTGGTGAAATGTTCAGCGATCATGCAGAAAAATTATTAGATGTTTATGATGTTTTGTCCGGAAAATATCCTGTCTTTTTTATCCGAAACACTGGAAGAGAATTTTTTCAATTTTATTGGACTGCCCTGATCGCTATTTTATTAAAAACTGGCGTCTCGTTTTTAAGCCTGAAAATTGGGACAGCTTTGGCGGGGTTCTTAACATTGCCATATATTTACTTGTTAGGGAAAGAATTACGAAACAAATGGGTTGGATTGTTAGCCTTTCTTTTTGCGGGAATTGCTTATTGGCCAAACGTCATATCGAGAGTTGGCTTGCGGTTCCCATTCTATCCTCTATTTGTTGCTCCAACTTTATTTTATTTAATAAGAGGAATTCGCCAAAAAAGAAGTAACGACTTCATTTATGCAGGAATTGCTTTAGGTTTGGGTTTAAACGGATACAGTTCAACCAGGTTCTTGCCAATCATCGTAGTTGTTGTGTTATTAATCTATTTACTTCATCGACAATCAAAGGGATTGCGTAATCAGGTAATCAACGCTTTTATACCTTTGGTGATAGCAAGCTTTATTTTATTTCTACCACTTTTCAAATATACCCTGGTTAACCCCGATGGTGTCAGTTATCGTATGATGACTCGATTATCATCAACTGAGAGAGAATTATCCCAACCGCCTTTCGAAGTGTTTTTAGAGAACCTTTGGAATGCTGAAACGATGTTCTTTTACTCAAATGGAGGCACCTGGGTGCATTCAATTCCTAATAGACCAGCATTAGATATGATTAGTGCAGGATTATATCTGTTGGGGACTTTGATTGTTTTAATTCAATATCTTAAATTCCGTAATTGGGAAGATGTATTTTTGATTCTCGCTGTGCCCCTATTGATGATGCCATCGATCCTTTCCCTTGCATTTCCAGAAGAGAATCCGAGTCTAAACCGAACGAGTGGGGCAATTATTCCTGTATTTATCATTATTGCAATTGGATTTGAACGAGTTTTTTATAGTTTGTGGCGTGTAGCCAGAAAATGGAAATCAAAAATTGTTGTCTTTACAATTGGGGGGGTGTTATTCTTGTTTTCTGCATTGGTAAATTACGATTTAGTCTTTAATCAATTTGATAAACAGTTTATGGCAGGGGCTTGGAATACCAGTCAGATAGGTTCCATAATTAAAGGATTTTCAGAGTCTACTGGAAATTTAGATCGGGCGTATGTTGTTCCTTCGCCTCATTGGGTTGATACCCGATTGGTGGGAATTAATGCTGGATATCCAACCAAAGATTATGCTTTATGGCCTGACCAATTCGAGCAATTGAACTTTGATCAAGGAGAAAAACTTGTTATTTTAAAACCGGATAATTTTGAAGCGTTAGATCTGTTGAAGACCATGTTCCCAAATGGTGTTTTATACAACTATGATTCCGGTCTTGAAGGTAAGGATTTTTATATTTATCATATTCCTCCTACGATCATTCAGGATCTTAATTTATTAAATCCGTAAGGATTCCTATGAACACTGATGAGAACAAAAAAAACTCAACATTCACAAAAATTATTATTTCAATTCTTTTTCTGATAATTATTGGGATTAGTGTTTTCTTTCGTGTTCGAGGTTTGTACTGGGGTGAATACTTATATTTACATCCTGATGAACGTTTTTTAGTGTGGGTTGGTTCGAGCATCGAATCTGTTGGAAAGCTTGGTGATTATTTTAATACCCATATTTCTTCATTGAACCCACATAATAGAGGGCACGGATTTTTTGTTTATGGCGATTTTCCAGTTATCTTAACAAGATATATTTCTGAAACATTATTTGAATTTGTTGGCTGGAATGAAATAACTCAGGTTGGAAGAGCGTTGTCATCTCTGTTCGATTTAGGAAGCGTCATTCTGATTTTCTTTATTGGAAAGCGATTATTTGGAAACTGGGTTGGTTTATTGGCGGCATCATTTTCCGGAATGGCAGTTCTCCAAATTCAGCAATCTCATTTTTTCACAGTAGATACATTTGCTACTTTCTTTACAACACTAGCAGTTTATATTGTCGTCTCAATTGCATCACATAATTTTCCAGTTTACAAAAAAATTGATGACCAGATTTCTGCTAGTGAAGTAGATTTAGCTGAAATTAAAGAAAAGGAAAGATTTAGAATACCAAGTCAAAAAACACTAATATTATCAATCATGTTTGGCGTTGTAGTAGGATTGGCTGCTGCTTCGAAGATAAACACAGTAACCATAGCATTCCTATTACCAATTGCTTTTTTCGTTCTATGGGATAAATTCCCAACCCAAGATTCTTCACAAAAACTGGAATTAATCCTCAGAGATTTAATTATTGGTGGAATATTTGCGCTAATATCATTCAGAATATTTCAGCCTTTTGCTTTCGAGGGACCAGGATTTTTTGGTATTCAATTAAATACGCTTTGGCTGAATAACTTACGTGAAGTAAGTGCCCAATCAGGCGGTAAAGTAGATTTTCCACCGGCTTTACAATGGGCACGGCGAGACTTCTTTTTTTCTGCGAAAAATTTGTCTTTGTGGGGGCTGGGACTTCCATTAAGTCTCGTTGCATGGCTGGGTGTGTTTACGATGGGTTGGCGGATTTTAAGAGGTGAGTGGAAGAAATATTTACTGATCTGGTTATGGACAATGGGTTATTTTTTATGGCAATCATCACTTGGAAATTCTGTCATGAGATACCAGATGCCTGTATATCCAATGTTTGGGTTAATGGCAGCCTGGATGATCCATTTCTTATTTGCCTATCAGCCAGATAAATTGATTTGGATTAAGCCGCTTCGCTTACTGGGAGGGGTATTCACAATAGTTTCTATTACAGGTACATTTATTTGGGCATTCATGTTCAGCAGCATATATGTAGAGCCCATCACAAGAATCGAAGCCTCAAAATGGATATATGAAAATGTGCCTGGCCCAATCAATTTGATGCTCAGGCAGGAGGAGAAACTGAAACAGGAAATTGTTTCTTTCCCTTATGGTTTTCTCCTTTCAGCTGGTTCACCTTATGTTTCAACTTTTACGATTGATAAGAATGGCATGCTGGAAGAAATCCGTTTAGCACGAGTCATTCAACAGGAAAATATTGAACAGAATAATGAAAGATTAGCGATTTCCATCATCGATATTGAAGATTCTGAAAAATTATTGGGATCAATAGAACTTAGTGGACCATTTGATTATCATAGCAGTGGAATTAATAAGAATATTTCCGTTAAGTTTGATCCACCTATTAATCTTGAATCAAATCATAGGTACAAAATCGTTGTGGAAAACAAAGGTCAGGGATTGATCACTCTGTTAGGAAGTGCTCCCGCCAATGAAACTTCATGGGATGATGGTCTTCCTATGCGTGCTGATGGAAAAGATGGGTATGGAGGAATCTATCAAAGAGATTTGACTTTTGAAATGTATTGGGAGGATAACCAGGACAAATTAGATCGATTCATTTCTACTCTTTACCGTAGTGATTATATTTTTATCTCCTCAAACAGACAATGGGGTACAACAACACGTGTACCAGAAAGATATCCACTTACGACCCGTTTTTATCAGGCATTATTAGGTTGTCCTAATGAAGATGATATATATCGATGTTATAGTAGGGCAAAACCAGGAATGTATCAGGGAGATTTAGGGTTTGAGCTGATCAAGGTTTTCGAATCATATCCAAAAATTGGTAATTTTGAAATAAATGATCAATTTGCTGATGAAGCATTTACCGTTTATGATCATCCGAAAGTATTGATTTTTAAGAAAACTGAGAATTATGATGCCATTCAGGTATCACAAATATTAAGCGACATTGATCTTGACAAAGTCTTATATTTCACTCCTGGTGAATTTCCTGATTATCCAGCTGATTTAGAATTACCTGAAAAGCGTTTGGTTACCCAACAATCAGGTGGTACGTGGTCAGAGATTTTTGATACTACCAGACTCATCAACCAACATCCCTTCCTTGCTGTGATTCTTTGGTATTTTGCAATTACATTATTGGGTTGGGCAATTTATCCCATAGTCAGGTTAGGTTTCAGTGGCTTAATCGATAAAGGTTATCCATTCAGCAAATTGTTAAGCATGTTAATTATTTCTTTGTTAGTCTGGTTGGGTGGTTCGTTTAGCATATCAGTGACCAGAGGATTTATCTGGGTAGTCATTGGGATAGTGTTATTTGTCAGTTTATTACTGGGTTTCTTCTCAAGATCTAAGATTAAAGAAGAGATACAGAAAAACTTCAACCTGTATATCTCGATAGAATTAATAAGTTTGGTACTTTTTCTTGGTTTTTTGTTGATTCGATTGGGAAACCCTGATTTATGGCATCCAGGAAAAGGTGGAGAAAAACCAATGGATTTCTCCTATTTGAATGCTGTTATCAAGAGCACAACTTTTCCACCATATGATCCCTGGTATTCTGGTGGTTATATTAATTATTATTATTATGGATTCGTCATCGTTGGGGTTATCATAAAATGGTTAGGCATAGTTCCTGCCATCGCGTACAATATTGTGCTTCCGACGTTGTTTGCATTTGTAGGTTTGGGTGCATTCAGTATTGTCTGGAATCTGGTTACATTTTATCAGCGAGAAAATGACACATTTTTCGAAATTCCTAAAACAATAAAATCGATTTTAAAATCATCAGCCGCAAAAGCAGGTCTATGTGGTGTTTTTCTGACATTAATCATGGGTAATTTGGGTAGTGTGAGAATGATATGGCATGGTCTACAAAAGATTGGCTCACCGACTGGTATGATTGATGGCGCAAAATTCTTTGAGCGTTGGGTCTGGACTTTTAAAGGATTATTTGATTTTTTGCGCGGTCAGAACCTGCCATTTTATCCGGGAGATTGGTACTGGGTTCCCAGTCGTGCTCTTCCGCAGGAACCAATTACTGAATTTCCATTTTTTACATTTATATATGCAGATTTACACGCACATATGATTGCGATGCCTTTAACAATTATGGCAATTGCATGGGCTTTATCAATCCTGTTTAGTCGCTGGAAATTTGATAATAATTTGCCGGGATGGTTAACGAAAACAATTCTGTTAACGATTGGCGCGATAACGATTGGCTCACTCCGACCGACAAATACCTGGGACTTCCCAACGTATTTGATTTTCGGAGTTGTTATACTCGCTTACACAATTTTGAGATTTGGTAAAGGCTTCAGGACAGCCTACCATATAAGTGAATTGTCCGGTCGATTACTTGAAGTTCTTTTGATTTTAGTCACTTTTGTTTTCGCTACTTTTTTGTTTTATAGTCCTTTTTACAATTGGTATGGACAGGCATATACACAGATTCAACCCTGGATGGGAAGCCATTCACCATTCTGGTCATATTTTACCCATTGGGGGTTATTCCTATTCATAATCGCAGGTTGGTTGGTAACAGAAACTATTCACTGGATGGCAAACACTCGATTATCATCAGCCAGAAAATTGTTAAAGCATCAATTTTGGATATGGCTAGGATTGGCTATTACCTTAGCACTGACGATTACTCTCATGGTTAAAGAAATAGTTATTGCTGGGATGGTCATTCCAATGGCTATATGGGCTGGAATTTTAATATTTCGGAAAAATCAATCCGATGCAAAAAGATTTGTCTTGTTTTTAACTGGAACAGCATTGATTCTAACCTTGATGGTTGAATTAATTGTTCTGAAGGGTGATATCGGCAGAATGAATACAGTATTTAAGTTTTATCTACAAGCCTGGATTTTATTTGCCATCAGCAGTGGCGCAGCATTGATCTGGTTTTTCTCCGAATTCAATCTCCGAAGTTCCCGACAATTAAAGAATCAATGGCAAATTGTTTTTGTAGTTTTAATGGCAAGCGCTGCTTTGTACCCATTAGTGGCGACTGCTGAGAAAATTGATGATCGAATGAGTGCAGCAGCACCAAACTCACTGGACGGAATGGTTTATATGCAATCTTCAACGTATTTTGATGAAGGTGTAAATATGAATCTTGATGAAGATTATCAGGCAATACGGTGGATACAGGAAAATGTGTCTGGATCTCCAGTCATTGTCGAGGCAAATACTGTAGAATATCGATGGGGAAGTCGTTATTCAATTTATACTGGTCTGCCTGGTGTGGTTGGATGGAATTGGCATCAACGACAACAAAGAGCGGTAGTACCATCTACTTGGATAACAAATCGGGTTGAAGAAGTAAATAATTTTTACTTATCAAACAATATTATCGAAACAAAAGAATTTTTAGCGAAATATAATGTCTCTTATATCGTAGTAGGACAATTAGAAAAGGCAAAATACATAGGTGAAGGAATTGGAAAATTTTCGCAATTGGATGGAAGCCTCTGGCAATCAGTCTTCACTGTTGGAAATACAACCATTTATCAGGTGATTCAATGAGAATGAATTCAGAATTTATCTATCATATTATTTCACAATATGAATGGCAACAAGTCTGTGATAATGATCATTATGCTCCAGGTTCCTTTGTGGATGAAGGATTTATCCATTTTTCTTTCAAGGACCAAATTCCAAGTGTAATAGAAAGGTACTACAAAAATCAGGAGAATTTATTAATTCTGAAAATAGAAATTAATAAGTTAGAATCAAAATTGAAATTAGAATCTGTTCCAGAATATGGAGAATTTCCCCATTTATACGGAAAACTTAATCTTGATTCTGTAAACGGTATTTACAAAATTCTACGGGATGATTCAAATGAGTTAATCTGGCAATTAATTAATGATGAAATTCTATAATTTTCAATAATATTAGTCTAAAAAGAATAGAGATTACTTGATGCCAAAAAAATCTTTTACAATAGAACACCTCTTTTATTTATTGATCATTTCTCTTGGATTATTCGTTCGATTCATAAATTTAGGAAATTTACCCCTCTCTGATTCTGAAGCAAGAGTATCATTGGCAGCTTTAAGTTTGATTTCAGAAAATTCTAAGGGGTTTCTGACAGATCAGATCTTTTTAGCAAATTTTCTTGGTATATTGTTTTATTTGTTTGGACATGGGGACGTTGTAGCTCGTTTTTTTCCAGCTGTAATTGGGTCAGTTTTTATCCTGACTCCTGCACTTTTTAGATTTTACTTTGATCGGCGAGTATTGGTAATCCTTTCATTCTGGATTGCGATAAGTCCAACATTTGTTTCAATATCCAGGCAGGTTGATAGCTCAATTTTGTTTCTTTTTTCGGTAACCTTATTCATTTACTTTTTTATTAAAAAATCAGCTACATTCAGCGCAACATTTTTAGTAATTTCGCTGATGTGTGGAAAAGTGTTTTTTTGGAATTTGGTTCCAGTAATAATTACCATGATTTATGTATATTTATTCAGTAATAGAAATGAAAATTCTCCAATAGAGATCATTTTGAAGATGATCAAAGAATTTGATTGGAAGAAGTTTGGAATCCAGTTATTAGGAGCTTATGCCTTAATCAGTACATTTGTCTTTATTTTCCCAAAACAATTCTCAGGATTAGGATTGGGGTTTGTTTCTTATTTAGAGATTTGGAGTCAATCTACAACTACTATTCTTCCGGATTTGGTTCGTGGACTTTTCTTTTATGAAATTGCCGCAATCGTTTTTGGGTTATTCGGAATGGTTTTGTTCCTACGAAAAAATCAATTTTCTGGTTTATTTTTGATCGGAATAATGACATTCAGTACTGCTCAGATAATTTTAGTTGCTGAAAAAAATATTATCTGGAATATTTGGATTGTGCTGCCTTTAATGATTTCGGGATCTTATTTCATTAATAATTATATATCATTACCCAAGCACCTTAGAGTAAAAATTACAATCATTTCAATGGTTTCTTTGGCAATTATAATTTTCATCAGTCTTGCATTTATGAGTATGTTTTCAAACGTAAATCAGTTAAATCAGGATAATTCACTAAGAGTATTTTTTATTGTTGCAGGATTTAGTTTAATTATTGGTGCTGGTTTATTGGTTGGTTGGGCAATTAGTTGGGAAATTGCAGGCAAAAGCTTCCTTTTCCTATTTATTTCTTATTTTTTAATTTTCACCATTTCAGCATCATGGAATGCATCCGGATTACGACATCCTTTTTATAATGAACTTCTGAGAATAAACGAAGTGCCAATTGAATCAAATTTATTAATCAGTACCTTGCAGGATTATTCAGAGTGGAATTATGGAGAAAAAAACACATTAAAAATTTTTGTAGTGAACAACACAATACCTTCTCTTACCTGGTCATTAAGAAATTTTTCTAATGTGAATTATGTCAATGTTATTCCTCAATATGGTTCTATTGATGCAATTATTACAGATGTAAATCAGAATGTGGTCCAAGGGGATGCGTTCAGAGGGCAAGAGATTTTATGGACATCCAAGCCAGCCTGGAAATTAATGATTTCTAGCGAATTGGCTCAATGGTTCCTAACCAGACGAGCTCCACAAGATATGCTTTTTCAACAATCTATCATTGTCTGGATTCGCAATGACTTATTTCCCGGCACTGAAACAAATTAAACAAAGGAAAAAAATGAAAAAGAAATCATTCACAATTACATTGGATGGTCCAGCTGCTTCCGGAAAATCAACTTTAGGTGAACGATTGGCTCGTGCATTGAATTTTATGTACTTGGATACAGGTGTTATGTATCGAGCTGTAACATTGGCTGCGATAAAGAAAAATGTAGATGTCAATGATGAAATGATGGTAACAAAAGTAGCTGAAGAGATGGACCTTGATATTCATCCGGCAACAGTTGACGACGGCCGTAGTAATGACATTATTCTGGATGGGGAGGATGTCACCTGGGAAATAAGATTACCCGATGTTGAAGGGAATGTCTCTCAAGTTTCTGCTTACAAAGGGGTGAGAGTAGCGATGACTGAAAAGCAAAGGGAATTTGGATCCAGAGGGAAAATTGTCATGGTGGGAAGAGATATTGGTACAGTAGTATTGCCAAACGCTGATATCAAATTATATTTGGATGCTTCAGTAGAAGAGCGAGCAAAAAGACGCTATTTAGAATTAATAAATCGTGGAAAAGTTGCCACTTATGATAGTGTATTGGATGATCTTAAACGGCGAGACAAAATTGATACCTCCCGAGCGATTGCACCTTTGAGACCAGCTGATGATGCTGTTATGGTTGATTCCGATCATATGGACGCTGAAGAAGTATTTGAATTTATATATAAATTTGTCGAAGCACATCAAAAAAATGTTTGATAACTTTATTGGTTCTCTTTAGTAATTACATAGATATTATTGATTGAATTTGAAAGGAATTAATAATGTGCGATACTTTTGTCTTGTTACCAGATTATACAGAGAATAAGAAATTCTATTTTGGAAAAAATTCTGATCGCGATCCAAATGAAGCACATGAAGTAATCATAATTCCTGAAAGAATGTACGATAAAGATGAATTTTTAAGATGCACGTACATAACAATTCCTCAGGCAACAAAAACCAATCGAGTTCTGTTATCAAAACCAGTTTGGATTTGGGGAGCTGAAATTGGGGTTAATGAACATGGTGTAGTGATTGGGAATGAGGCAGTTTTTTCAAAAATACCTCCAGGAAAAGAACCCGGCTTAATCGGGATGGATTATTTACGGTTGGGATTAGAGCGCGGGAACAGCGCAAACGAAGCCTTGAGGATCATTACAACATTATTAGAAGAATATGGACAATCTGGTAATTGTGGGTATATGCATCCTTTTTATTATCATAATAGTTTTATGATCGCTGACAGGAATGAAGCATGGAAATTAGAAACTGTTGGGCATCATTGGATTGCAGAAAAAATTAATGGTTTTGGAGCAATTTCCAATGGTTATTCAATTGAAGGAAAATGGGACATGATTTCACCCAACCTGATTTCGACTGCAGAAGAAAAAGGTTGGAAAAAGAAGGATGGATTATTTAATTTTAGGGAAGCCTATTCCGATTGGCTGATCACCACTTTCAGTGATTCGAAACAGCGCCGTTCCTGCTCAATCAGGAAAATTAATGAGACTGGGAAAAAAACAAAATTAATTGATGTGTTTTCAACATTACGGAGTCATCGAGATGAAGAAGATTTCCGACCTGATAAAGGAATAACAGGTGCCGATCTTTGTATGCATGCTGGTTTTGGCCCAATTCGTGTAAGTCAGACGACTGGCTCATTGGTCGTGGAACAAGACGGTAGAAATCTTGTTGTGTGGGTGACTGGTTCTTCAGCAGCTTGTCTCAGTATTTTTAAACCGATGATGGTTTCACAAGAAATAAATTATTTCGGCAAATCTCCACATCAGGATTATGACCCAAATTCATACTGGTGGCAACAGGAAAGGATTCATCGAAAACTTCTTCTTGATTATCAAGGATTCAGTCAAGCATATATAAAAGAACGAGATAATTTAGAAAGTCAATTCTTACGAAGAATGGAAAACTTTGAAAGCAAAACTGGGGTTATTGCCGAATGTTTTACCGATGCGATTAATTTCCAAAAAACATGGATCGAAAAACTTCAGAATGCAGATATAAAGAATAAATCAAATTTTCTTTATTCTTCAGTATGGAAAAAGAATAATCAACTAGCCAAATTACCAAAAGATTAATCAATAGCAATGCTATAATTTTTATTGATGGTTTTTGGATTCTGATGCCTATTTCATTCACTGTACTTTTTCCCTCCAGACCTTATATATCTCCACCAGAGGATTTTCTTGGTTTTGCTGCGTGGTTTGTTTTTGTTTTCGGATTAATTTTAATTATTCGAAATTTATGGCAGCCTTTACCCAATAAACAACAAAAAAATTGGTGGTTATATTACGTTCTGGCATTTTTTGTCCCATTTTCCATAGTTCTTGGGGGTATTTCCTTCAATAATGCATTACCAGAAATAATTTCTGCTCTTTTTGAAGGGTCTAACAAATTTATTTTGTTTCTTTTATTTGCAATTCCATGGCAGTTAGCAGCTGGTTTTTTTGGTGTTTTACCAGCTTCAATTATTGGTTTAATCAGTGGAATTTCCATGAGCTGGTGGGGTACCCATAATTTATATTCTATTGTTGAAACAGTCGGGATGGCGGTCTTATTTGCTTTTCTAATTCGCCAAAAATATCGAACACCATTTTTTGGTAGACTAAGGATTCCTGTAATCTCAGCAGTTTTTACTGGATTAGTTTTTTTGCCAATATTGATTATTAATCAAATGTTGAACAGCAGTGGATCACTTGCCGTTCGTATTGACCATGGACTGACACAAACAATTTGGATAACTTTATCCAGAATGATCGAATTGTTGATTGGCGGTTTGGTTTGCACTATATTTTATGTAACTAAACAGAAATTTTGGTATATTCCTAAATTTTTAATACCAACCCCAATGGAGAAAAAAATCGAGTATCGTTTTCTGATGACAACGTTACCGGTTATTCTTTTAGTGGTGCTTTTTGTCTTATTTGTTGATTGGAAAGTAGCTGGGGATGCTGCTAAAGAATTAGTTGAAGCAAGATTGAAGGGCTCTGCTGAAATTGCTTCCAAAAGCCTACCTCATTTCTTTGAATCAGGTCAGAATCTTATTATTGGCATGGCTGACACAGACCTTTTGGAAGATGATACTGATGTTTGGAATGAATTATCAGAAAAAATTAAAACCATTCCTTTTTTCACCCATTTATATTTGTTTGATGATAATGGTATCCCTAAAGATGGGTATCCAATCCGTGATGTTCACCAGTTACAATTATCAATTGAAGAGCAAACAGGAATCGAACTGGCATTGAAAGGGGTGCATTTTCAAATTTATGCATCACCGCCAAGAGTTTCAGACAAATCTATCCAAATTACCTTCATATCTTCAATTGTTGACGCCCAAAGCAATTCAATCGGGGTGTTAATTGGACGAACAGATTTCAACTCAAATCCCTATGTACAACCCACGATTGCCACACTTAATTTATTTTCAAAAGAAAATGGGGAAAGTGTGATATTGGATGATCAACGGCGAATTATTTATCACTCAGAAATGGATCCACAACTTTTATGGGCAGTTTATAAGGGTGAAATTCCAGTGAATTCAGGATTGTTTGAAGATAAGTCAGTAAATAATGTAAAACAACAGTTTTATCGACAACCTTTGGAAGGCAGATCATGGTCGATAATTGTTGGGTTACCATCGCAAGAAGTTCAGGAACTGGCATTAAAAATTGCTGCACCTTTATTGGGTGTCTTAGGCCTTGTCATAATTCTTGTTGTTATCACACTTCTATTTAGCTTAAGACCTATTACAAATTCAATAAAGACTTTGTCTCACCAAGCTGCATTAATTTCGCAGGGGGATTTGGACAAACCAATGAAAATTAACAGTGTCGATGAGTTGGGACAATTAGCTTTTTCTTTTGAACAGATGAGGATAAGACTGAGAGATCGGTTGCAGGAATTAAAGCAATTATTATTATCAAGTCAAAGCGTATCGAAGCACCTGGACATTTTTGCTTCCATACAGCCAATCTTGCAAGCGACATTGAATCCTGATGCTTCACATGCTCGCGCTGTGTTGATTCAAGAGGTCACTGCGGATCAGATTTCTACACCATTTGTCACAATGGGCATCGGAAAAGAAAATGAAGCGATTGCTGCTTTAGATAAACAATTGTTCGAAATGATGCGATATCAGGATGTATTACCAGTTCCGAACCTATCCAGGTTTAAGCGATTTACTATTCCCGGAGGCTTTATTCCTGGCTCAATTTTGGCAATTGCTTTACATCATGAAAACCATTATTTTGGTGTGATTTGGACTGCTTATCCAAATCCGCGGACATATAAAGATGAAGAAATTCAATACATGAAGACATTAGCAAGTCAGGCTGCGATGGCATCTGCTAATGCGAAGTTATACTCAACTGCTGAATTAGGTCGTCAACGATTTGAAGCAGTTCTTAATTCAACACCTGATCCTGTTATGGTATTTGATGAATCCAATCGGTTGATCCTTATCAATCCGGCTGCAAAACAATTGGGGGGTTTATTTAAGGATACAACTCCGGGACTTAAAATGGATGAAGTGATTGAAAATGAAGAGTTATTGGAATTACTAAGAAAAGATACAGTAAATAGAGATACCTCCAGAGAAATTCATCTATCAAACCGCAGGGTATTTTTTACAACTGTCTCTTCTGTCATTCGGAACGAGCAATTGGTTGGTAGAGTTTGTTTGCTGAGGGATATAACGCATTACAAAGAAGTAGATACTTTTAAGTCTGATATTGTTTCAATGGTCAGTCATGATCTGAGATCACCCCTCACATTAATGAGAGGGTATGCCTCCATGCTTCAAATGGTTGGAGAGATAAATGAACAACAAAGATCTTATATCGCCAAAATCGTCTCTGGGGTTGATAGCATGTCGAAATTGGTAAATAATTTATTGGATTTGGGAAGAATCGATGCAGGAATTGGCTTGAAAATTGAAAGAACGAATCCAATTGGTTTAGCCGAACAAGTGGTTCTGGAGTTACAGCCATATGCAAACCAAAAAAACATTGAATTAATTCTAGAATACAACTTAAGTCGGGATTTGAGTATTGAAGCAGATTCAGGTCTGGTTCAACAGGCAATATATAATGTTGTTGAAAATGCATTGAAATACAACTCGTTAGGTGGAATCGTTAAAGTTGCTGTAAGTTCTGACGATCATCATGCTCTCTTTGAAATTATTGATAATGGAATCGGAATTGCACCAATAGATTTACCGCATTTATTTGAAAAATTTTATCGGAGTGGAAGAAGAGAAGCGTATAATCAAAGGGGAACAGGATTAGGGTTGGCGATTGTGAAATCTATTATTGAAAAACATAATGGAAAAGTGTGGGTTGAGAGTAAATTAGGAAGAGGTAGTAGTTTTTATTTACAATTGCCGATAAAACATACACTGGTCATTGATTCTTAAATAATTAAGATTATCTCTATAACTCGCGGTTGGCAGGTGTTTTTATAGACGAAGTTTGTCCAAAAACACCTCTGACTCTAAAATAATGAAGAGTTACCGGAAAAAATAGTAATGATAATTGGAAAATTGGTTAAAAATTGAGCGTTAATTATTTGAAATTGTGATATAATATTCGTTTGCATGTATATGGATTTTTGTTGTTGATTTTGAGTTAAGCGTAGAAAATTATTTTTTACGCTTAACTTTGTTGTTTTTTTCAGGGACATTTAAAAGGAGGCTTTTTAGTGGAAACCAAGAGTCTTGTCGCGTTACGTATCAGTCTTGCTTCTCCAGAAACTATTCGTAGTTGGTCGTATGGAGAGGTTCTAAAGCCGGAAACAATTAACTACCGTCGATTACGCCCAGAAAAAGATGGTTTATTTTGTGAGGCAATATTTGGACCCACACGTGATTATCAGTGTTATTGTGGAAAGTATAAAAATCCACGGTATAAGGGAATTGTTTGTGATAAGTGTGGCGTTGAAGTCACTCGTTCTGCTGTTCGTCGTGAACGGATGGGACATATTGAATTAGCTGCTCCAGTAGCTCATATTTGGTATACACGAAGAATTCCATCTTATCTAGGTTTATTATTGGATATTTCCCGAAGAAACCTGGATCGTGTTTTATATTTCGCTCAATATATTGTTACTTATGTTGACGAAGATGCACGGCAAAAAGCATTGAAACGTTTGGAAGATGAAATTAGTTTTTCAGAACGGGAACAAGCAACACAAATTAACGCCAGAATTTTGGAAGTTAAACAAGCCCGAGATAGAAAAATTGAAGAACTTAAGAAACAACAAAAAGAAATTCAGGATCGAAGGGAAGAACAGATCGCGAGTTCTCTTGCTCCAGTAATGCGGGATGGTCAAACACTTGAACGTGAATTACAGGAGAAAATTGGAACAGTCACCAGAACTGACGTTGTATTTTCCAAAATCAACAATATTGTGATTGTTAAAGGTGGCGAGACCATATCCAACCAACATATTGGCATGGTTCAAAAAGCGGTCAAAGAACATCTTGAAGAATTAGAAAATCAAACTCGGGATCAGATTGTTCGCGAGATTGAAATGATCAAGATGGAAATTGATCAGGTAAAAGCGCAAGCTGATCTTGAAATGGAATCCTTGCGAAACAATTTGGAAGACCAATCAACAGTCTCTCAGAATCAGAATTCACGTCTCCGGGATGAACTACAAGATTTGAAACCATTTACATTCTTGAGCGAGACCCGTTATCGAGAATTAAAACAACGTTGGGGACAGGTCTTTAGAGCAGACATGGGAGCAGAAGCTTACTATGATATTCTTAAAAGACTTGATCTTGACAAACTTTCAGAAGAATTATGGATCGAGGTTCGAACCTCGAAAAGTAAACAAAAAAGAAAGAAAGCAACCACACGTCTAAAAGTTGTTGAAGCCTTCAGACGATCGAATAATCGTGCTGAGTGGATGATTATGACCGTTTTACCAGTCATCCCCCCCGATTTACGTCCAATGGTTCAATTGGATGGTGGTCGATTTGCGACCTCTGACTTAAATGATCTCTATCGTCGAGTAATCAATCGAAATAATCGCTTGAAAAGACTTTTAGAATTAGGTGCTCCGGATGTAATTGTGCGAAATGAAAAACGTATGTTACAGGAAGCAGTTGATTCTCTGATTGACAATTCTCAACGAGGTAAAGCTTTATCCCGACGAGGACGAAGAGAATTAAAATCCTTAAGTGATATGTTGAAAGGAAAGAAAGGTCGTTTCCGCCGCAATTTATTGGGTAAACGTGTCGATTACTCTGGCCGTTCTGTTATTGTCGTTGGACCAACTTTAAAACTTTATCAATGTGGTTTACCAAAAAATATGGCGCTAGAATTGTACCGTCCTTTTGTTATTTCCCGGTTGGTACATCATGGTTACGCCGCTAATGTCAAAGGTGCGCGCCGGTTTATTGAAAGAAATCGTCCCGAGGTTTGGGAAGTATTGGAAGAAGTAATAAAAGATCGACCGGTACTATTGAACCGAGCTCCAACTTTGCACCGCCTTGGAATTCAGGCTTTTGAACCAATTTTGATTGAAGGAAGTGCCATTCAATTGCATCCTCTGGTAACAACTGCATTTAATGCTGACTTTGATGGTGACCAGATGGCTGTACATGTGCCTTTATCTGATAAAGCTGTTTGGGAAGCCCGTAATTTGATGCTTTCTTCAAAAAACTTATTGAAGCCTGCAGATGGAGAGCCTATCGTAAGTCCTGCGAAAGATATGGTTCTTGGCGTTTATTACTTGACAAATTTTGACAATTTAGAACACAAAGGCGATGGTAGAATATTTGCTAATATGGATGAGGCTGAGATGGCTTATACGCTAGAACAGGTAGATGTCCATTCAAAAGTTAAGTTACAAACGGAAACCTGGTATGACAACGATGGTCATCGCTTAGAAAAACCTCGTATTGCAATCATTGATACCACAGTAGGTCGAATTTTGTTCAATCGCGTTCTCCCCGATAAAGTTCAATTCATAAATAGAGAATTGGAAAAAGGCGGTGTCAAAGACCTGATTGCTGAAGTGTATGAAGTATATGGAGAAGAGACCACTACTCGAACAGCTGATAACATCAAAGATATTGGATTTGAATATGCAATGCGTTCTGGTTCGACTTTAGCTGTTGCTGATATTTCCATGCCGATTAAAAAATCTGAAATTCTGGGCAAAGCACAATTAGAAGTTGAAGGTGTTCAACGTTCATACAGGCGTGGGCTACTTACAGAACAAGAACGTAATGAAAGAGAAATTGAAATATGGCAAAAAACGACCAAAGATGTTGCAATGGCTGTGCGTGAAAATATGGATCCGAATGGAAACCTTTCTACAATGGCCAACTCTGGGGCAACCAAAGGTGGTTTTGGTCCGATTTCACAGCTGGCAGGTATGCGTGGTTTGATGGCTGATCCTGCTGGTCGTATTATTCGTTTACCGATTCAATCCAACTTCCGCGAAGGATTGACAGCTCTTGAATACTTCATTTCTACACATGGTGCCCGTAAAGGTCTGGCTGATACTGCGTTACGTACTGCTGACGCTGGTTACCTGACACGCCGACTTGTTGATATTGCGCAAGATGTCATTATCAATGAATATGATTGCAATACCGACTCAGGTATTTACATGCGTGAATCAGATGATGTCGCCGGTCAACCGTTTGGAACCAGATTATATGGTCGTGTTGTGGCTAAAAGAATAGTGGACTCAGAAACCGGTGAAGTGGTTGTTGAACATAATGATATTTTGGACCATGATCGCATTCGAAAAATTGAAAAACATGCAATTAAAGAGGTCAAAGTTCGGTCTCCAATGACCTGTGAATTAATTCATGGAATTTGTGCTACCTGTTATGGCATGGATCTGGGAAGAGGAAAAATTGTTGCCCTTGGTTCAGCCGTTGGAACAGTAGCTGCTCAATCCATTGGAGAACCAGGTACACAATTGACATTACGTACATTCCACACCGGTGGTGTGGCTGCTGGTGGAGATATAACAACCGGTTTGCCCCGTGTAGAGGAATTATTTGAGGCACGTAGAGCACCGAAAGGTGAGGCTGTAGTCAGTCAGATTTCTGGTGTTTCCCAAATTCTCCAAAGCGATCGTTACAGTGAACAGCGAATGATCCGCGTTGAACATAGTGAAATGTTAAGTGATACATACGATATTCCTAAAGAATGGAAAATCCGAGTGTCAGATGAAGATGCTGTTTCGTTAGGCGATACGTTGGCGACATTAAGTGACTCAGAAATTTCAGCTCAACATGCAGGTCGAATTCGTGTAGAGGATAATAAAGTCATCGTTAGTTATGAACAACGTGATATGGAAGAGTATGAAATACCAACTACTTCCAGAATCATGGTCAGAGATGGCGATCATGTTGAAGCTGGACAGCCATTAACAGAAGGCTCGCTAAATCCTCACACCGTTTTGAAAATTAAAGGCCGAGATGCTTGTATGATGTATTTACTGGTTGAAATCCAAAAGGTATACCGTGCTCAAGGTCAAAACATTAATGATAAACATTTCGAAGTTATTATTCGGAAAATGTTAGGCCGTGTTCAAGTTATTCGTGCTGGTGACTCACCTTATTTACCAATGGATCTTGTTGATCGACTGGAAATTCAACACATCAACGAGAATTTACAAGCCGATGGGAAAGTTCCAGCAAAATACACAGAGGTTTTATTAGGTGTTACAAAAGCTTCGCTCAGCACCGATTCATTCCTTTCCGCAGCTTCCTTCCAACACACTATTAAAGTGCTTTCCCATGCAGCCATTGCAGGAGAGCAGGATCCTTTGTTCGGATTGAAGGAAAATGTCATCATTGGTAAATTAATCCCTGCTGGATCAGGCTTTGTTCACGGAAGATTTACCGACTCCGAGCCAGCTGACCTAAGACCTGAAGTTGTGGTGGACGATTTACCCCCTGTTGCAGTAGAATAAAAATTTAGGGTTTATAAATAAAAACTCTCCGTTTTCATGCGGAGAGTTTTTTTGTTCGATTTGATGCTTTATGAATTTGTACCAAAAAATGAATAATGATAAGCTATCTGATCATTGATTAATCCAAACGTGTCACGCCCATTGCTTACGGTCGCTTTATCTGATTTGCAAATCCAATTTGCACTTCTTGAATTTCCAGATCCTGAAGTACCTGTGATCGTAAATTTTCCATTTGGGAGTAATTGCTTCAAGAGGTATTTATACCAGGTTTGGATTTCAATGACTCCTTGTATTGACCTGGTTGCGGTGATATGAACTGAATTTTGTGCATACAATTTTACGACTTCTTCCGGGTTTCCAGAGTTCAGAGCATTAACCCACAATTCTGTAATGTCTTTGGGCTGATGATTTTTATCCCAAGAAAAATCTTGAATGGTTTTCCATAAATCCGGATATGCCGGTCTACATTCATCCCAACTAAAGAAGTTTGCAGCTTCCAATTTCAGTTCTTTGCATGTTTCAAGAAAAACTCTGGTGTCCTCTATTGTTGGTATCCATGAACCTGCACGGTAGGTTGGTCCGGTTGGAATAATGGGTCTAAATGGGGTGATTGATTGAAATTCTTTAACTGATCGTTTCAAGTTAGGCTCTGGATTGTGAGATTTTTCCCAATATACTTGAGGCATGTTATAGTCGCAATATTCTAAAAAAGTCTTCCATGGTAATTGGGGGTGAAATGATGGAAAACGATAAGAACTGAGTGCCATTGGAATATCAGGCAAGTTTTTTCTTAAAATTTTCATATAAGCTGCTGCAGCATTTTTCTTTCCTGGTTCTTTATATTCCATCTCAGCGTCTATTACATAACCACTCAAGTCGAATTCTTTCATCCTCTTTACGGCAATATTTGCCTCACTGTTTGGATAATCACCATAAACATAATGCCAACCCCAAACTTCTATTCCTTCGGCTCTTAAAGCTGAAACTACTGGGCCAACGAAATCTTCATTCGTTTGTCGATTGACATTATAAGGGAAGGCACCATCTGCAATTTTTAGAATGACATGTGTTAATTGAGCATCTTTAGCAACTTTAGTAATTGCTTTGGGATCTCCTTTTTCACAATCCATGATCTTCCAGATAAAAAACCCTTTTCCTTTCAGACTCATCGTTACACCTTATCCTTCATTTTCTTCAATTTGACCTGCCAGTCCCAGTTGTGATGCGATATTGCGCATAGCTATAATAACATTCGAGACGTGATCCCAAAGTTCAACGCCAAACTCATTTGCAGCAAGTTCAATCTCTTCACGGTTAGCACCAGCAGCGAAAGCTTTATCTTTCCATTTTTTCTTAACGGATTTTGCCTCAAGATCATAAAGAGAGCGGGATGGTCGAACCATTGCAACTGCAGTTATAAGACCTGTTACTTCATCGCACGCAAATAAAGCTTTTTCCATCAATGTTTCCCGCGGGACGTTTGTGTGATCAGCGTGACTTAAAATTGCTTTAATCCAATGTTCCGGTATTCCTTTTCCTCTTAAAATTGGAACGCCTGCCTGAGGGTGTTCTTCCAATGTTGGATGAATTTCCCAATCAAAATCGTGTAATAATCCGACATTTCCCCATTCATTTTGATCTTGATTAAATAATCTTGCATAGAATCGCATGGTTGCTTCTACAGAAAGCATATGTTTTACTAAGTTTTCATTTTTCACATATTCTCTTACCAGACTAATCACTTGATCTCGTTCCATCCAGACCTCATTTGCATAAACGTACCATTAAAATATAGGGAGTTCTTCTCCAAGTACCGGAACTGGACGTTGAATCCAAACATCCCACATAGCAGAAAGGGTTGCTAAAATCTCTCTGATATTCCAATAACGAAGCGAATATTGTGAATATTCACGTAAATCAGCATTCACCCCTTGAGAAGATATCCCCAGTTGATCACAAAGAAATATAGCTCTTGGTAGATGAAATTTCTGGGTTACCAACAACGCTTTTTCAACCTTAAAAATTGATTTTGCACGGTAACAGGTATCATACGTTCGTCGACCTGCATAATCCAGAACTATATCTTCAATGGGGACTCCTAATTCAACTGCGTAATCCTGCATGGCACCTGGCTCGTTGTACTCAATAAAACGATTATCGCCGCTCAATAATAATTTCTGGACCTTGCCCTTGTTGTACAATTCCACTGCAGCTTTCACACGATCTCGTAAAACTGGCGTAGGTGAGCCATCCCATTGTAAGCCTGCTCCAAATACAATCGCTACAGGGTACTGATCAGGAGCATCATCAGCGGAGACTATTCTTTCAGAATAGACGACTCTGAATAAAAGCCAAACCAAAATCGGAAAAATGGTCAGCAATAAACCAGCCCAAATAAATGTTTTTATTAATTCTTTCAAAAATTTCATTTGATTTAATATCCTAAATGTTGGTATGGATTTATATTCGCTGCTTCTACCAATTTTCTCAATTGATCATAATAATCATCTTCAATTGAAATAAAACCTTGAATATCGTATTGTAATGCATCGGTAATGATCGATTTGCCATCGTCTGACATAACAATATTTAAGAAAGCATTCTTAATATCATTTTGAATTTGAATCGGAACATTTGTCGATGCAGACAGTCCCAGGCTAGGGATTATTGCTTCAGATTGCCAGATTATATCAATTTGGTCAAGTATATTAGGAAGATCATTAATTACCTGAGATGATGTCCTTGGATCACCACTGTATGCATAAGTGGCTCCGAAATCACAAATCCCTTTTATATAAAGCGCTCGAATCACAGAAGTAGGATTCTGCAGGTATGCTGCTGGAAGAAAGGAGATTCCATTTTGAGCTAATATTCCAAAAGGAATAATTGTACCGGAAAGCGAAGACGGTTCTGTCCAGCATGGGCGTTTACCCTCAAATTGTCTCAATGCAAAATCCGCCGTTGTGGTTGCCTTATTGGTTTTGATATCGAAATAAGAATTAAACATTGAGTCTTTATTTGCGAAGAATTGAGTGCCATAATTGTACAAACCAAAATGATTTGATACTAACAATGGAACGGCAAGATCCCGCTCTGAAGCTGCCAGATAAGTAAGAGGTTGGATAAAGAAAAAATGAACATTTCCTATCCGTAAATCATCGAATGCTGATTGTGGATTATTGTAGGCAACAAAACTGATTTCGTAAGATGTTCTTTCTTCTAAGGCAGTAACCATATTTTCTGCTAATATCTCATAATCAGAAGGATTTCCAGAAATAATATATCCTATAACGATTGGCGACTGCTCAAGCCCTATTTGAGCTGTAGGTTGTACAGTTTCAATCGGAATTGGAGTCGGTTGAATATCAACGCTGAATGTAATTGTGGGTTGAAATTCAATTGGTTGTGTACAAGCTGACAACATTACTGTGGTAAAAATTAAAAAGCCTAAACTTTTTTTAAATTTAAAGATAATTATTGGCAGGATCAACATTTTTTTTAACACGCTCATAAGATACGATTATAATACATTGAACTTTTATTGAAATGAATTAGATGCAACTTTGATGCCTAGAAAACGAAAAAGGATATTTTTATATTTTGTGATTTACAAGTAACAAAATTAAGGCAAAGAAATCAAGGTGAGAATAAAATTAACAATATTGGGAAAATTTGATTTTTAATGCTTTAGGTCAAAAGAAACATTTGGAATATTGGTGGCAGGAACGATTATCCTTTTTCGTATTATGAATTGAAGAAAATAAAATTCAGAAATTGAGTCGGTGATTTGAAAGTTTGTTGTGTGCTGGCATCGATAGAGAAATTATAGTCTTAATTGTTTTTGCGACCAAACAATTGACTTTGAATTTCTTTGAATGAGTTTTAAGTAGATCATAGGCTTATTTTGAAGCACTACCGACGTTTATGCTAGAAATTTGTACAATTGGGCTATGGAGTTAACAGAATTAGGGAAAATAGTGATTTATTCATTCTGAGATCCCTAATATTATTGAGTTTTTCTATCATTAATTAGTTATTATAATAACTGCTTTAATTAGAGTAAACTTGATTAAGAGGAATTGCGAAAAAATTTGCATCGATGCATTTCAAATGCAGAAAGTTATTTAGGGAATGTGTTTTTAGATCATTTTATTGATGGTGATGGTTTCTTTGTCAACCACTTTTATTTTTGATTTTCAGACAAAATACCACACTTCATTTTAGGAGGATATTATGAAACAATGGATGGTTATTATAAAAATTACAGTGTTGTTTGCTCTGATCTTGAGTGCATGTAACACTTCTCCTGAATTATTCGAGATTGAACCTCCAATCCCAACGGAAGAGATAATTCAACCCACTAAAACTATAAAAATTGACGAGGATGAAGGTGTTCTTTACTTGAATTTACTCTGGCATCAACATCAACCTTTATATTACAAAAATGATGAAGGAGTATATACTCGTCCCTGGGTGAGAGTTCATGCTACCAAAGATTATTATGATATGGCTGCAATATTGGAAGAATATCCTGAAGTTAAGCTTACTTTTAATTTAACACCAGTTCTGATTAAACAACTTGAAGATTATTCCAAAAACGGGGCAATAGACCTTTATTGGGAATATGCCTTGCTTCCACCTGATGAATTGACTAATAATCAAAAAGAGTTCATTTTAACCAGATTCTTTGATGTTAATTGGGACAATATCATTTCCAGGTATCCCCGATATCAGGAACTTCTTAATAAACGTGGTGGTTCTTCAAGCGAAGAGATTGAGTTAGCAATTGAGAATTTTACTGATCAGGATTTCAGAGACTTACAAATTTGGTTTAATTTGGCCTGGTTTGATCCGGATTTTTTGGCAGCAGAACCCTTAAAATCCCTGGTTGATAAACAAAGAGATTTTTCTGAAGAAGATAAACAAATTGTGTTCGATGAAGCATTAAAAGTAATTAAAGAAGTTATTCTTATTCATAAGGAGTTACAGGACAAAGGGCAGATAGAAGTTATTACTACACCATATGCGCATCCAATTCTTCCGTTGATTATTGATTCAAATCTGGCTGCAGTTGGAAATCCGACAACTGAATTACCACCCGAGTTTAGTTATCCACAAGATGCATCGATTCACCTCGAAAAAAGTGTTGAGATATATGAAGCTCAATATGGTCAATCTCCGCGAGGTTTGTGGCCAGGGGAGGGATCTGTTGCTCAAGTGATGGTTCCATTAGTTATTGATGCAGGATATCAATGGATGGCGACTGGTGAACCTGTTCTCGCTAAATCTTTGGGAATAGACAGTTTTACCCGTGATGCAAAGGAGACTGTCAGAGAAGCTGATTTATTATATCGCCCATATTATTTGAGGAATCAGAATGGCGAAAAATTGGCTGTCTTTTTTAGAGATGGAAATCTTTCTGACAAAATTGGTTTCACCTATTCAGGTGTTTCGGGTGCGAGTGCTGCAAGAGATTTGATGGGTCAACTGGAGAATATCCGTGAACAGCTAAAATCTGAAGGTGCTGAAGGACCAAACATAGTCAGCATTATTGTTGATGGAGAAAATGCCTGGGAATATTATGAAAATGATGGAAAGGAATTTTTCCATTCTTTGTATCAGTCCCTGTCGGAAAGCAAGACAATTAAAACAATTACACCCTCAGAATATCTTGATAAATTTCCGGAACAAAGGGAAATTGAAGATCTTTTTCCGGGTGCCTGGTTTAGTCCCAACTATGATACCTGGATTGGCGAAGCAGAAGAAAATCAAGCCTGGGATTATTTAGGTAGAACCCGGGCTGTTTTAGCTAAATATGATGTCAGCAAAGTTAGAAAAACATCTCCGGAAGCATTAGCCTTGGCCCAGGATTTTATGTATTTGGCTGAAGGATCCGATTGGTTTTGGTGGTATGGGGCTGATCAGGATTCAGGCCAGGATAGTTATTTTGACGAAGGTTTTCGCGCTCTTTTGAGAAGTGTTTTCACATCTCTAGGGGAAACAGTTCCAACTTATGTTGATATTCCGATCATCCAGGCAAAACCTATTCCAGCAGATCAACCTGTTTCAGGGTTAAGTACACCTGAAATTGATGGCATATTAGGTGAAGGCGAATGGGATAATGCTGGTATGTATAAGAGTTTTTCTAATTCAACATTAAGTGAAGTTAAATTCACACAGGATGAGAAGAATATTTATTTCTTATTAAATGCGAGTCAGTTAACTGAACAATCAAAGTTTGGTTTGTACATAAAATCACCTAGAGGAGCAATCAAAAGCTATCCTTTTACATATTCAGACGTTGATAATTCACAATTATTAGGGGTCGGATTGACACACCTTTTTGAATGGTCTAATGGTGAATTGACCCTTCTTCAAGCAACAGAAAAAGGATGGGTTCCTAGTAAAGAAATTTTTGGAAATGTAATACAAGATAATGTAATAGAAATGTCAATACCTTTTGAGATTTTTGGCGAATTAGAAACTGGAGACGAATTCCAATTCATTCTTGTTGATGAAACAACAAATAATAGAATTCCTGAGAATGGACCAGGACAATTCATGGTTCCTGATTTGGGATTAATGACTGTTTTGATGGAGATAACCGATCCACCAGGAGATGATTTTGGACCCGGAACGTATACATATCCTACTGATACTTTGTTCCAAACGAAAGCATTTGATCTAAAAACTTTCAGAGTTGCTTTTGATGACAATAATATTATCTTCAAATTTGAATTTTTTGGCCCGATACCAAACCCCTGGGGATCACCCAACAATCTGGCAATCCAGACTCTTGATATTTATATAGATACTGATCCAGGGCAGAGTACAGGAGCAAGAAAATTATTGCCAGGTAGAAATCTCTCACTATCGCCTGAAAATGGATGGGAATATGCAATTTGGGCCGAAGGCTGGACTCCTCAAATTATTAGTCCAGATCCTGAAACCCTGGAACCGAAAGAAGTTTCTCCGGCTGATTTTAAAATAATTGTCGATCCTGCTGGACGAAGTGTAACCATTCGCGTCCCAAAAACTATATTCGGAGATGCAAATCCTGAAACCTGGGGTTATGCTGCCATGGTGATGGGTCAGGAAGGTTATCCTTCGACAGGTGTATGGAGAGTTCGGGATGTCGAAGCTATTGCTGCACAATGGCGTTTTGGTGGGGCTGGTAAATCTACCAATCACACCAGGATCATAGATTTAATCTGGCCGGAGGGTGAGGTTAAATCGCAGGTTGATATGTTATCGGGATTCACACCGATTATCGCATCAGCAGATAAATTGGAATCTGATGATTATGCAATAATAGATTTATTGATACCATAATTTATTTTTGCGCATAGTAATAAATTGCATTATGAATGATATTCTATGGTTTGAATCAAAGTAAACAAATTTGACAATGGTAAGATTTCAAATCAATAAATTGAATTTTGGAGAAAAAAAATGAATGAAATAAAATTTGTTTCACCGAGAGACACAATAGAAATTTATCTCCCAGACACACGGATATTACAGGCAAAAAGGAATTCAACTTTAGAGGAAATTTTTAAAATATTACCGGAATGGAAGAACCCTCCAATTGTAGGTGCTATCGTCAATGGTAGTCTAAGAGAGCTAACATATCCATTAAAAATGGATGCTGAGGTTATACCACTCAATATGTCAGATGCTGATGGTGCAAGAATTTACCGTCGATCTTTGACTTTTTTACTTGAGGTTACCTTTCAAGAAATTCATCCTGAGGCAAAACTTACTATTGACCATGCGGTTTCATCCGGAGGATTTTATTGCCAGGTTGATGGATTATCCAATTTTTCATTTGAAGATGTAGTGAAATTGGAGAGTCATATGCAAAAGATAGTTCAAGATGATAAGAAAATTGAAAGAAAAGAAGTTCCGCTTGCTGAAGCTATTGAATATTTTAAAAGTAAGAAACAATTAGAAAAGGTTCAATTATTAAAGTACCGTAATAAACCTCATCTTGTGCTCTATCAATTGGATGAACAAAGAGATTACCATCATGGTTACATGGTGCCTTCCAGTGGGTATTTAAATTTATTTAAATTGATTTGGATGACACCAAAATCATTTGTTTTACAATATCCTCGGCGTCGTTCACCAATGGTTTTGGAAAAAATTCCGGAAAACCAACAATTATTAGACACCTTCAGACAATATGGATCATGGTTAAAAAGATTAGGAGTGGAAAATGTCGGTGCTCTTAATGATGCCATACAAGAAAAAAGAATTAGAGAATTAATTCTTGTTTCAGAGGCATTTCATGAAATGAGGATTGCTGAAATTGCACGTAAGATTTCTTTAGATTCCAAAAGAATCAGGGTGGTTTTAATTGCTGGTCCAAGTTCTTCTGGAAAAACCACTTTTTCAAAGCGGTTATCAGTTCAATTACTGGCACAAGGCATCACTCCATTTCCTTTAGAAATGGATAATTATTTTGTGGATCGCGACCGTACACCAAAAGATGAAGAAGGTGAATATGATTTTGAGTCTATCGATGCGATGGATCGAACGTTGTTGGAAGAGCATTTATCGAGATTAATTAATGGGGAAAAAGTTCAATTACCTAAGTTTAATTTTAAAGTAGGGAAAAGTTATCCAGGGGAAATTGTTGAAATTCAACCTGATCAAATTATTCTTCTTGAAGGAATTCATGGGCTAAATCCAAAATTGTTATCAAGAATTCCTGACGAGCAAACTTTTCGAATTTATATTTCTTGCCTAACTCAATTAAATTTAGATCGTCACAATCGGATATCCACAACTGATACGAGACTCATCCGAAGAATTGTCAGAGATGCCAGAGAACGAGGTTATTCTGCATATGAGACAATCAAACGGTGGGAATCGGTTGGGCGAGGTGAAAAAAGGAATATTTTTCCTTATCAAGGCAACGCTGATGAAGTAATGAATTCAGCTCTCGTTTATGAACTTTCTGCATTACGCCCATTTGTTGAACCTCTATTACGCCAGGTTCCATACGGGACATATGAACATGTAGAAGCAAAACGTATTCTTTCGTTTTTGGAATGGTTCTTAACCTTAGATACAGAAATGATCCCTGATAATTCAATTTTGCAAGAATTTCTTGGAGCATCTATTCTTAAAGATTTTAAATTATGGAACACGGTTGATTTGGATAAATAGAAATAGTATTAATTAAAAGAGGATTATCTTGTTCTTTTGATAATCCTCTTTTGAGTAATTTCCTTATTAATCTAACAAATTGAAGTTTTAATCGTTTCAGACAATCTTTGAATACCAATTCGGATCATATCCGGTTTGGCATTTGAAAAATTCAAGCGCATGGTGTTATCTCCACCGCCATTGGGGAAGAATGAATTTCCAGGAACAAAAGCAACTTTCTTTTCAACTGCTTTAATCAACAATTCGTTGGAGTTACAAGTTTCTGGTAAAGAAACCCACAAGAAAAGTCCACCCTGAGGTTTGGTCCATTTTACGCCTTCTGGCATGTTCTTTTCCAACTCTTCCAGCATAATATCGCGTCGTTCTTTGTAGACAGCATTTATCTTTTTAATATGCTCATTGAGGAAGCCTTTCCGACTGACCTCATATGCTACTATTTGATTGAAGGTTGACGTGTGTAAATCTGCTCCCTGTTTGGCCATCACGAGCTTTTGGATGATTTCAGGGGTAGCCACTACCCAGGCTAAACGAATACCAGGTGACAAAATTTTTGAAAATGTGCTCAGGTAGATAACATTACCGTGATAACATCCATTATCGCCATGCAATTGGTCATCTAACAACTCAACGGTGGGGATATGTTTTCCTTCAAAACGTAATTGACCATAAGGATCATCTTCAATGATTGGAACACCATATTTATCGGCTAGTTCAACCAATATTTTTCTTCGTTCTAAAGGAATGGTGACACCAGTAGGATTTTGGAAATTGGGGAGGACATACATAAATTTAGGACCAGCTCTTAATGCCATTTCAAGTTTATCGACTTGAATCCCATCATCATCCGAAGGGACAGTTATGTATTGAGCATTGTATGTATTCCAGGCTTGAAGAGCACCCAAATATGTTGGGGTTTCAACCAAGACTCTATCACCGGGGTTGATAAATATTTTCCCTATCAGATCAAGTGCTTGTTGGGACCCATTGGTTATCATGATATTATCAGCATTTACTTTGATGCCATATTGATTGGTGTGGCGAGAAATCATTTCACGTAAGGGAAGATAACCATCGGTTGTTCCATATTGAAGCGCTTCCTGCCCATGATCATCGAGTACTCTTATACATGCTTGTTTGAATTCTTCCACAGGAAAGATTTCGGGTGCAGGCATCCCACCTGCAAATGAAATTACATCTGGCATCTGTGTGATCTTCAGTAACTCACGTATGGCCGAGCCTGACATCGATTTTGTCCGTAATGCGTACCGGTCATCCCATAAAGTCTGCATTTTTTTCTCCTTTAAGATATTTATTACTCTTCCAATTTTACTAAAAAACAAGGATGGTTTTTTACCATCCCTGTTGGAATTAAAGTTTTGCGAATCGTGAAACAATAAGCGCTGGTGTGGGAAGCTTTACCTTGTCACCTGGGAAAAGTTGATTTGGAAGTTTGCCAATATTATCTGGTGCACCTTGATAGATATAAACAACTGAGCCCTCTTCATTGGCTTTTTCTTCAATATATGCCTGGCCTGTAAGATACCCTTCAGCATCGATAGCACAACTGGTAACAACACCGATCACTTTTCCTTTTTTATCAATTACTGGATCATTGTTGTGGGCCATTCGTACTCCTTTTTCCTGGAAGCGGAAGCGAACAACAATTCCTTTTCGTTTGGCTTCACGTGCCAGATAAGCATCCCGACCAATGAACCAGGGTTTATAGGTTTTTACAAAAGTACTGAAGTTAGCTTCTGCTACACCAAGACCTAATTCGCCACCCATTTCATGTCCATAAAGTGGAAGACCGGCTTCGGTTCGGAGAGAGTCACGAGCACCCAGGCCACATGGTTTCAAGCCCATTGGTTCACCGACCTTCATCAGTGCATCCCAAAATTCCGGTGCATGGTCAGGATGAATGAAGAGCTCAAAAGCCATTTTTTCTCCGGTGTAGCCGGTTCTGGATACTACCAGATCGAAATCTCCGACGATCGCTTCGCAAAGCTCCGTTCTTTTGAGTTTCATAATTCTTTTTCGAGTTTCCGGATCACACCCTAAAGCGAGCAGAGTATCTCTGGATTTTGGTCCTTGAAGTGCAATATCCACCCGCATTTCTGCCCCAGCTGATCTGTCCCTTAGATTTCTCAGGATCACGTTTTTCCCAAATGCTGTTGACCCTGGACGAAGAGGATCAACCAGAACTTTCCCGTCTTTCACCGCATTTAACCAAGTCCAATCTTTATCATCGTTGGAAGCATTGACTACAACCAGGTAAATTTCTTTTTGCCTTCGGTAAACTAACAAATCATCAATTACATTTGCATCCGTATCCAGGAGATGTGTGTAACACGATTCACCGATTTCTAATGCAGAAATATCATTTCCACAGACGCTATCCAAAAATGTGACCGCGTCCGGACCTTCTGCTTGATAAACACCCATGTGTGACACATCAAATAAGCCAGCGGCTTTTCTGGTGGCGAGGTGTTCTTCCGTCACTGATGTGTACCAAACAGGCATTTCCCAACCAGCGAATGGAATGATTTTAGCTCCAAGTTTGACATGGTTGTCATATAATGATGTACGTTTACGTTGATCTGATTCTTCTTCGATCCATTTAAATTTTATTTTCGGATTTTGATTGTCTTGCATATTCAAATGACCAATGAAATAGGGTTTTGATACCACAACTGGGTCGGAAGCCAAATTGTAAGTTGAAACAACCAATGATTCCTTTACGATAACAGGTCCAGGCAATCGGCGGTGTAAGTCTTTATCGAAATGTACATAGGCGTCCGACAAATCACGAAGCCATGTTGCTGCCAGATTTCCTTTGGAAACATCGGTTGTAAAGCGGAAATGATCCGGACTTACGTACGTAATCACACCATTAATGAGTTCTTCATCAACATACAGGAAGGTTGCTTGTTCTTCTCCTGGTTGCAATGATTCAACATCACTGGCGAAGGTATAATTGACAAAATGTCGAATTCCTTTTCCAGTGAGGTCGTAACCAATTTTTCCGTCAATTCCTTTTGGTAGTTCGTCCAGATAGTAAAAATGAGGATAACCATGGGTTGAAATCTCTGGGTTTACGCCTGCCTTTTCTACAAGTTTGCGAACACGGATTTTTGCCTCTTCCAGCACTTTGAAATCAATTTTTGCACGTTGAACGGGTCCTTTTCGAGAATCAACGGAATATGGGGTTATTGCAAATAGCACATCTGCAATAATGTCAGCAACTAGCACCATATCTATTTCATCAAGTCCCCGTTGTGTCATCCAGGGAGTTCCATATCGAACACCGGATGCTTTTAAAGCACTGATATCACCAGGGATCGTATTACGGTTCATTACCAATCCGACAATATCCAAAATTCTTGCTGCCAGATCACCAGATAGGGGAGTTCCATCAGGCCCTTTAATCGTGCTGCAATCAATATTCCCCAGGTGAGTGTCGGTTCCATTAAATGGGATTCGTAATCCACGTTCTTTTAAATGGTTGGTTAAAACGAGACAATTTTTGACAATTTGATGCTGAAGATTCTTAAATTCCTGTGTTTTTGCCAATTTAAATGTTAATGCTAAGGCAGAGATTGCATGCACATGCGGTCCGCCTTGTTCTCCCGGAAAAACACCGCGATCAATCTTCTTCGCGAGTGTTGGATTATCAGTGATGATACATGCTGCGCGTGGTCCACAGAGAGTTTTGTGCGTTGTAAAGCTAATCACATGTGCATAACCGACAGGGCTGGGAATGACTCCAGCTGCAATCAGTCCTGCAATATGTGAAACATCCGCCAGGAGGTATGCGCCAACTGAATCTGCAATTTGACGGAATTTACGCCAATCCGGAGCAAATGGATAAGAGGAATATCCCGCAATAATTATTTTTGGTTTGTGTTCTAATGCCAAAGCAGAGACCTGGTCATAATCGATCTGTTCTGTTTCTGGATGGACTGTGTAATGAATAACGTTGAAAAGTTTTCCAGAACGATTGACTGACGATCCATGGGTGAGATGGCCGCCATGTAATAAATTCATTCCTAAGATGGTATCTCCCGGATTAATCAAATGGTACACAGCATTATTGGCGGGTGCTCCAGATAATGGTTGGACATTGACATATAGATTGTCTGCAGAAACGCCATTTGCGGCAAATACCTCAGCACAACGACGAGCTGTTAACGACTCGATAATATCTGCATATTCAACGCCTTTATAATAGCGAGGATCTGAATAACGACGGTAATATGCCAATTGTTCATCATAATCAAGGATTTCGTATTCAGACATTAAACGCATACGTTCGTCCGGATATCCTTCAGCATAGATATTTTGAAATACTGAACCCAGCGCTTCACGTACAGCTGCTGGCGCTGTGCTTTCACTGGGAATTAAAATTAACTTTCGATTTTGACGTTCATCCTCAATCTGGATCAATTTTGATACATCCGGGTCAAGATCACTGAGTTTGCCATGAAAAAGAAAATCAGACATTTTATTCTCCTATTGGAAATTTTTGAAATTTAAATACACCCAAATTTAATGATAATCGATAAACCATTATTTGGAATTATTGTTTCCTTCTTATTGTAAAAAGCCTGCATCTACTGGTCAAGTTAAGTATGTAATCTAATTTGTTATTATTCATCTTGACATTTAATCTGACTATTAATTTGATTTTATCCATTCATTAATAAAGGTGAGGACTTCTAGCTTGTCAAATTCATTGTGTAATTCATGATACAAACCATCAAATATTTTAAAAGTCAATAAGGATACCGGTACATTTTCCGCAAATTCTTTTGTTTTTTCTAAATTTACAATATGATCTTCGGAACCTTGTAATAGTAGGATTGGCAGAGAAAAATGACTGGCGTTTTCAATTATCCAATCACCATTTGCAAACATATCCATTGCTAATTTCGAGGAGATCATTGGGTGAACCAGAGGATCCTCTTTGTATGCTTTTATAACATTTGGATCGTGAGATAAGTTATCAACGTCTAAACCATTATCCATTGTCATGGAAGGCAAAAGACTTTTTAATATTTTTGCTGCAAAAAGTTTTACAGGAGGTACGGGAACACCTGTACCAAGACCAGGACTGGTACAAATTATGCCTTTCAGATCAGGTTTGACTTTTAATGAATAATATAAAACCATGTTTCCACCTAATGAATGCCCATAAAGAAAAATTGGTGTTCCATGGTTTTCTTTCTTTGCTGTTTCAATGATTTTATCAATATCATCGATAAAAAATTGACTATTTCCGATGTGACCACGTTTTCCAGAGCTTCTGCCATGTCCACGATGATCAAATCCATAAAAAGAAACGTTGTGTTGAGTAAAAAATTCAGCTACATGTGCATATCGTCCAATATGTTCTCCAAGCCCATGCACCAGAACTAGGACTGCTTTGCTAGTACCATCTACAATCCATTTTTGGGAAAATATTTTTTCACCTTCTTTTGTCTTCCATTCAAAATTTTCAATTACTGACATTCCTGCTCTCCTTGTTTTTTTCAGTTGAAAAGGTTTTTAGTAAATATTTAAAATTTTTAGAAGCTTTTTGATAGATTATTTATATATCGATTTTTATTTTTGGGTTAGTTAAACAGAGTAGGTTTTATCAAGATTCAGAAAAGATTTGAAATGGGATGTAAAATCAATATGTGTTATTTCAGAAGAGAATTTCTTTTGGTTATTAAACAGAATCATGTGTTTCTTTTCCTGTCCTCAAATATTTACGTACAAATCATATTTGGAAATATTTAAGATTTGAAGGTTTTTTATGAATAAGAGTATTGAAAAAGAGAAAAAGCCAATCAATCAAAAAGGCTGTTTATTCACAGGACTTTTTGTCTTTTCCATCATTTGGATTTTAGGCGCAACGATTGCCGCTCAATTAATGATGTGGATCATGGAACAAACAATATATGAGGCTTCATTTTTGTTTCCAGACCTGCGATGGTTGATAATCGGATCATATATTATTTTAGTGGGATTACCACTGTTAATGATCCGTTTCATTATTAATGATCATATTAGCAACATAATTTTTCAATTTTGGGCAACGATTAATTTTCTTGGCGTTTTTTTGGTTCCAGGTAGATTCCTGGCGATTACTGCTGCATACTATGTCAGCCTTGTACAGATCCTAGGTATATCACTTTATCTGGGTCTCCTACTGTTTTATTTAAAACGCCAAAATGTGATAATTAACTGGAAATCAAAACCTGATAATTTTCTCATTCCTATTATTCTTTGTGGGATATTTGTCATTCCCTGGGTATTGTGGGGTGCAATAGGATCACCTCTTGATTTATTGCTTAATTTTGTAGTTGGCATTCTGTCTGGATTATTTTTAACAATTACAATACATCAATTATTTACTGGCCTTTTTTCTGAAAATCAAAAAATTGAGCCGGCTGGAAAAATATTTTTCGGTTTGATTATCCTAGTTGGATTAATAATTTTTGCTACGGTTCTAGGTCAGAATGGTCAACAATGGATGTTGGTGTTTACCGTTCCAGTTTCCAGCTGGATTATTTCAGGATTGTTTAGAAATGAAGGTGGGAGACAACGCAACTTTATCAGTATCTGGTTTTTATTATCTTTCATTATTATATTGCCACTCATATGGTTTGATCCAGATGAGCTTTCTCTTTTGATTGGGTCAATTCCAGGGGAGATACTTTCCTGGGTAAGCCAAACGATTTCATATTCTGTCTTCATTTTGATTGTTTCTACTGCTATTACCGGATTTATGCGTAAAAAAATTGAAGAAGGAAAGTTACAAAAGACTTTTATTGGAATTTCAGTAATTGTTTGGATGACAGTAATTTTTATTTACTTATTGGTTGGCCAACCTGGTTTTTATGGTGAATCATTATTTATAATAATGTCTGAGCAGGCTGACCTTAGTGAAGCGGATTTGATCAATGATCCAATTGAAAAGCGGAATTATGTTTATCATAACTCGGCAAGATTTGCATCCGAATCTCAAACCGATATTACCAATTTATTAAACAAATTTCATATTAAATACGAACAATACTACCTTGTAAATGCTATTGAAGTGAAAGCTGGCCCACTCTGGAAACTAATAATTGAACAACGCGACGATGTTGATCGAGTACTTCAAAATCCAATCTTACGTCCCTTACCTGAAGAAATTCCGATTACGAATGGGGAATTATTCACTGTCAGTGAATCCCTATGGAACCTGAAAATGATCGGTGTTGAAAGAGTGTGGGAGGAATTTAATATCTATGGGAATGGAATTATCATTGGCCAAGCAGATTCGGGAGTAGACGGAAATCATCCTGCCTTAAGAGATCAATTTATTGGTTCAAAAGAAAACATTGACTATTCATGGTATGATCCCTGGTTTGAAACGAGTTATCCAAAGGATGTCAGTGGACATGGTACCCATACTTTGGGAACGATACTAGGAAAGAATATTGGTGTTGCTCCAGACGCAAAATGGATCGGTTGTGTTAATTTAGGCAGGAATTTGGGAAACCCAAGCTATTATCTTGCGTGTATGCAATTTCTATTGGCTCCTTTTCCAATGGATGGAGATGCAATGATTGATGGACAACCAGCTCTGGGTGCTCATATTTTAAATAATTCCTGGGGTTGCCCTGAAATCGAAGGGTGTGATGTGAATGTTTTTTCCCCAGCTGTTTCTGCATTGAGATCTGCCGGAATTTTTGTTGTCTCTTCGGCAGGCAATAATGGTTATTATGGATGCGAAAGCGTAACCGATCCATTGGCGATATATGATGATGTATTTTCTGTTGGTGCAATTGATCGCTTTGGAGAATTAGCACCATTTTCTAGTTTAGGTCCCGTAACTATTGATGGTTCAGAAAGGGTCAAGCCTGATTTGGTTGCTCCCGGGGTTGATATTTTTTCAACGATGCCTAATGCCAGTTATTCCAAGTTGAGTGGCACGTCAATGGCCGGTCCACATATTGTAGGAACTGTTGCATTGATGTGGAGTGCAAATCCAGATTTGATTGGAAAAATCGATCTCACAGAAGAAATTTTGATTAATACAGCCACACAATTTTCAGGATCCTATCCTGGCTGTGTAAATTCATTGGAGATTCCGAATAATGCAGTTGGATTTGGTGTAATCAACGTTTTTCATGCGGTTGAAGAAGCAATTGAAATCAAGTAGTATTAAATTAAAAAAGCGAAACCACATATTCTAAGTGGGGTTATTAATATAACCCCGTTTAAAGGTTATTTCATTGAATGATTCTATAGATGATGTTAAACTGATTCAAGATGCTGGAAACGGGGATAACGAAGCATTTGGAATTTTGTATGAACGTTACGTGCGAAAAATTTATAATTATATTTATTATCGTACGGGAAATGTTAATGAAGCAGAAGATCTAACAGCGAAAGTATTTCATCGTGCTTTTCGTCATATTGAAACTTATAATCAAAGAGGTGTTCCATTTTCTGCTTGGTTATATCGAATTGCACACAATTTAGTTGCAAATTGGTATCGCGATAGGAGTAGAAAAAAAGAGGTTGCTTTAGATGAACAATTGCCATCTTCTTATCAATTTGATTTTCCGGAATCTGCACTTGAAAAATCGCAAGAAGCAGAAAAATTGATCAAAGCATTAAGAAGATTACCACCGGAGCGCCAACAATTAGTGATTTTAAAATTTGTTGAAGGGCTCAGTAACATGGAAATTGGATTGATTATGAGAAAGTCTGAAGGAGCAATTAAGAGTTTATACCACCGAACCTTAGAATCATTACGAAAGGAAGTAGAGAAAGTTGAACACCCTAACAACAGAAAAAAGAAAAAGTAAATGAAGGAAAAAGCATTAAAAATGAAAGCAATAAATTCTTATGCAAAGATGGAAAATGACTTAAACAGTAATCTTTTGCCTGTCTACCCAGATCCAGAATTTATCAAGAGCTTAGGAAAAAGATTATTGGGGAGCAAGAACATTCAAATTGAGAACCCAAATCATGGACTTGCATTCATATTTATTGGTCTGGGATTGTTTGTAGGTGCTCTTTTTGTCTGGTTATTCAGAAGAATCGATACAACTTAGAGTAAACCAAGTTCTTCAAATTTTTTAATCAGGGTATCTTTGTCAGGCTCAACTAACATGGATCCATCTTGAAAAATGATGGTAGGCACACTTCTATTACCTTTATTGATTTCTTTTACTCGTTGTTCTCCATCCTTATCACGATCTATATTTATCCATACATATTCAATTTGGTTTTGTTCAAATACTTTTTTTGCCCGGATTGTGTCTCCACAATAAGTTGTGCCATACATTATGATTTTATCTTGGTCCATACTATCCTTAGAAATTTTTAGAAAATTGAATAATGTTTTTAGCATAGGTGATCAGATCTAAATCTTCAGGAAATGAATAATCTGGATTCACTTTCGTGGTAAGTGCATCTAGCTCGGAAGCAATCGGTTTAAATATCCCTGCTTCATTTTTTGCAAGTAATAAGTACTGATAAGGATTAATAGAAGGGGATGTTGGAAATTTCAGCTGTTTATAGATTTCTCTGATAGCTTTTCCTGCTACTTGTCTGGCTATCACTCTGCTTTTATTGAGTTCCCCATTTTTTGAAATATTTAAAGCATAAGCAAGATCATCTAATAATGATTTGTAAAGGTCATTTTCTATCATTTGTTTGAAGGCAGTTAGGATCTATTTAGAATATCAGGGTGCCAAATAGACACCCTGATCAACGTTTGTTTTTTGTTGTTTATGCCCAGCCTTGATTTTTAACAAAGTCACTGATAACTGGGATATTTATATATTCGCCTTTGTATGCTTTATATGCCCACCACAACATGATGAACCAAAGTATAGAACCACATCCTAAAGTAACTGCTGCAATGATCGGAACAATAATAATCATGATAATACCAACAACAAGCGCTTGTGCATTATGTGCTTTGATAAATGGACGATTTTTCTTATCCTCCATCAACATGAATATGATAGGAACTAATGGTGAAAACACATACGCCAGAGCTGCCATTAAACGGTCGTCACTTGAAATTTCATTAGGGTTATAATCAGACATTATTTTTACTCCTTGAATAAGATTTTGGTATTCCTTTATTATATGGATAATTTTTTTAAAGAAAAGGAAAACATTATAATAAATCTATGATTGATAAGAAAATTGTCTTTATGGGTTCCCCTGTATTTGCCATTCCATCATTTGAACGTTTGGTTGAGACATTTAACGTGGTTGGTGTGGTTACCCAACCAGATAGACCTGCTGGTCGGGGAAAAGGTATAAAACCTCCTCCTGTTAAACAAATTGCAGAAAAACATCAAATTGAATGTATTCAGCCATTGAAATTAAGAGAACCTGGGGTTTTTGATAAACTTATTCGTTGGAATCCTGATGTGATTATCGTAGTAGCATTTGGGCAAATCCTTCGGCAGGATGTACTTGAATTACCAAAATATGGATGTGTGAATGTTCATGGGTCATTACTTCCCAGATGGCGTGGAGCAGCCCCAATACAAGCAGCGATCCTAAATGGGGATATCGAAACTGGAATTACGATTATGAAAATGGACGCAGGGGTTGATACAGGTCCAATTTTGCAACAAAAATCCATAAAAATAAATGATTCCGATACAACTGAAAGTTTAGGAAAAGCATTGTCTGAAATCGGTGCAGAATTATTAATTGATACATTAACTGAATATTTTTCAGGAAAAATTTCCCCTATTCCGCAACCCGAAATTGGGTTAACTAATGCCCCAATGTTAAAAAAGGAAGATGGTTTATTAGATTTTTCAAAAAATGCAGTTGAATTAGATCGACAGGTGCGAGCTTTTTATCCCTGGCCTGGTACTTACATGATGATCGGTGACGAAAGGATTAAAATAATTTCGACCAGGGTCATTAATAATCAGGATTTTCAATCAGGGGAGCGTGGAGCAATTGATGGATTTCCAGTTATCGGAACTTTAAATGGTGTCTTAAAACTTGAATCTGTTCAACCATCTGGGAAAAAAATCATGTCAGGTAAATTTTTTATGAATGGTTTCCGTGATTGGTGAAGAAAATGGTCTTAAATACGAAGTTTAAAGTTTTATGTTTTGGTGCAGGTGCGATTGGATCTTACATTGGAGGTAGTTTATCCATTCATGGACATGAGGTTCATTTCCTAGACAGACCTGAAACGATTGAAATCATAAAGTCAACAGGAATTAGATTGAATTTACCGAATGGTAATTTTAATCTACAACCACAATATTTGTGGTCAAATTTAGAAGATGTAATCCGCAATAATGAATTTGATTTTTCGATTGTTGCTGTTAAATCATATGATACTGACAACCTTATCCAAGGGTGGGTGGATAGTAAAGAGTATATTCCACTAGTTTTATGCTTACAAAATGGTGTGGAAAACGAATTAAAAATAAGTTCGATTATTGGACCAGAAAAAATAATTTCTGGAACCGTTACGACTGCAATCGGGAGGATAGAAAACGGGATTGTTGTAGAACGATTGAGAGGTTTAGGAATTGAGAATAAAAACAATTTTACAAATGACATGATTATTACTTTTCAACAAGCTGGTTTAAATGCTGTTGGATTCCAAAATCCGGAGTCAATGAAATGGTCAAAATTATTAACTAACTTAACGACGAATGCAAGCGCTGCTATCCTTGCTATGACTCCAACTGAAATCTTAAATAACCGCCAATTATTTAAAATTGAAATTGAGCAATTACGTGAAACAATTCGTGTTATGAAGGCTAAAAAGATTCCAATAACTGATTTACCCGGAACCCCGGTTCGATTATTTGCTACAATTGTTGAAAAATTTCCTCTTGTATTGAGCAAATTAATCCTGAACAAAGCAATCTCTGGTGGTCGGGGAGGTAAAATGCCTTCTTTTTATCTGGATTTGCACAGCAATCGAAGAAAATCGGAGGTTGATTATTTGAACGGAGCAGTCGTTCGATTTGGAGAGATTTGTGGAGTCTCAACACCTGTGAATAAAGTTCTCAATAATACGCTGATAAAACTTACAAATGAAGAATTGCCGATTGATAAATTTGATCATAAACCAAAAGAATATTTAAAATTATTTCTGAAAAATAGGTGATTCAATGACACCTCCTTCCTGGATAAAAAATGCAATTATCTATCAAATTTTTCCGGACCGTTTTTATAATGGCGATTCTACGAATGACCCTGAAAATATTCAGAATTGGGGTAGTAAACCAACTTTGTGGGGTTTCCAGGGTGGAGATTTATCCGGAATCATTCAGAAATTGGACTATTTGATAGATATTGGGATCAATACAATTTATCTTAATCCAATCTTTAAAGCAGCTTCAAATCATCGCTACGATACAATCGATTATTTCCAGGTTGATCCAAATTTAGGCACATTGGAAACTTTTCATGAATTAATTAATGCCGCACATAAAAATGAAATTAAAGTTGTTTTGGATGGGGTTTTTAATCACACTGGAAGAGGATTTTTTGCCTTTAATGATTTGCTTGAAAACGGAGAAAATTCATCTTTTCGGTATTGGTATCATGTATACCATTTCCCGATTGATGCGTATTCACCCGGAAAAGCAAAGGATTATGCAGCCTGGTGGGGCTTCAAAAGCCTGCCAAAATTGAATACTGACCATCAACCCGTGAGAGATTATCTTTTTAGTGTGGCTAAATATTGGATTGAACAAGGTGCAGATGGATGGCGGTTGGATGTTCCTAATGAAATCGACGATAATAGTTTTTGGACCGAATTTCAAAATATAGTCCGTAAGACCAATCCCAATGCTTATATTTGTGGAGAAATTTGGGAGGCTGATACAAAATGGGTTGAGAATGGTTTTTTTGATGGATTAATGAATTATCCTTTGCGGTCAGCATTGATTGATATCCTTAGTAGGAAGATTACACCAACAACATTTCTTCAACTGATAAACAATTTATTACAGATTTATCCGCCTGAAAACAGATTTGCCATGTTTAATTTGCTTGGATCTCACGATACTGAGAGAATTCGAACAATTCTTCAGGATGATTTTGGTTTAATTCGATTAGCTTTTTTATTTTTATTTACATTTATCGGAATCCCAGCAATTTATTATGGGGATGAGATTGGCACACGTGGTGGAAAAGATCCTGAATGCAGACGTGCATTTCCCTGGGATCCTTATCAATGGGATATGCAACTTCAACAGAACATCGAGAAATTCATTCAGATAAGGAGGATATTTCCTGCATTGAGGGTTGGTGAATTCATCCCATTGAATACTGATGATGAGAAAGAAATTTTTTCATTTGCTCGAATATATGAAAAAAATATTTTCATCATGGTTTTTAATTGCAGTGAAAAATCTCAAACATTTGAAATAAAAACAGATGGATTTGATTTTGGGGACAAGAAAAGATTAAATAATTTGATTGGAGAAGAATTTTTTGCCATTAATCCAATCAATAATAAAATTCCGATTTCAATACTTCCAAAAACAGGCTTTATATTACATTAAAACATCATTTAACTTTTTTCCCATTAAAAAAGAGAAGAATTTTTTCCATACGAATTAATGCAACATCCCTTTTTGTCCTGACAGGGAAAATGAATAGGTGACAATTTCTCACCAAATCGATAGAAATTGGTCGTTACAGATGGGATTTTGTGAAGCTGTTGCACTTATTCTGAAATCAATTTTGTAAATAATTCATCCGATTTCAGAGCCATATCCAAATCCAATTGATGAATAGCCTTTATTTCATGAGTCGACCATGAGATTGTAACTTTTCTCCATTCGACGATCAATAATGGATGATGATTTTGTTTTTCAGCGATATTTAGTATTCCGTAAGCGAATTCATTTGTTGAGTGGTCTGATGGAAATTTATATTCCCGAAATAATTGTTCGTGTGCAGGAAAATATTTTTGATTGACAGGTGAGATAATTTTCCAATCCGGATTATCTTCACTAAACTTTTCAATTTTTATTTGTTTAATAGATTTCTTGTTACTCATTTTCAGTTCCTTGTGAAAGAAGCTAACTCTTTAATTAAATAATTACAAATTTTCAGGTAAATTCAATTTTCTGTAAAAAGATTGATTTATTTATACCGTTGAATTTCCAGCGACTTTCTTAATATCCTCACTCAGAAGTTTATCAACGCGGTATTCTGAATTTTTCATTTTTTCAATCAATTTTTGTCGAATTTGATTGAGTCCAATAAATTTCTCCAACAGGGAATTCGTAGACATCTTTGGATCAGATCCAATCTCGATAATTGCAATGGCAATTAACCACCAGATTAATAATTCGAACCGTTCAGCATTGAACCATAATAAACCTTGATAGCGGTTAATACTCAAGAACTGTTGGATATCCTGACGACTTAGTAAAGATTCTAACCAGCTTTCAAAATTATCGGGTGAAAACTTCTTGTACCAACCTGAAAGTCCTAGCAAGGTATAAATTACCTGGACCAATGTGTTCTGTTTTGAATCACCTAAATTGTAATTTGCTCCTAATTCCCTGATAATTTTGGCAAATTGGAATTCGTTGAACCAGGATTGGATTTGAAACTCAGGTTCTTCAGACTCAATTACTTCTCGAATTGATGAAATGAATAGATATGAAAAAACAGTCATCCATTTTTCATTATCAATTTCAAATTCGTTTTGAAAAGACTTCAATATTGTTCGTAAATCATTATTTTTAATGCTGATAAATTTTTGATCAAAAATTGGAATTGATAAAACGAATTCCAACAATTTCGATGCTTTCAGTATTACAAGATCTTTTGATTGATCCTGACCAGTCATCTTAAAAATACCTTGTGTGAAATTATCCATCTTTTGGCGAGATTCTGTAAGAACATTCGGATTTACAAAAGACTTTATGGATAAGCGTTTTTGGGAGATCAAATAATCATAATAACCACGATTAATGATTTCCTTCAGTGGAATTTGAACTGGCTGAAGCAATAGTTCTTTCATTGCTTCTTGAATATTTGGAACACCACTGCCATTTAAATAATCACATAGTCGCTGATAAGATTGCCATTCATCGTCATTAATCGTGTGAAAATCAATAAAAACATGTGTTTGGTAGGCAAATAAGTTAAAGAAAAGTCCTTTTTGATGGAATTCATTGATGGATCGAATAAATTCCAATTTTGTTACTACATCTCTGAAAATTACAAATTCAAAACCATCATTAATATTCAAGCCTTTTGCCAAATTTACTGTAGAAAAAGTCTCCTGACCATTTCTATTATTTTTAATACGAGTGGAAGAAAAATTGATCCAACCCTGTGTGTTGGAGAATTTGTTGTTAAATATGACCAGAGAAGCTTGATTCTGGTTGGTATTTGAATAGGCATAAACATCATCATTAATATCTTGTTCTTCCTGGAAAAAATCGTATAACAAGAAATTATCAACTTCAGAAAAAATCCAACGCCGGTGCAGTAATGGGGCTATCTGTTGTTTATGTCTCGTTATAATAGTCTGATCCTCAAATTCATCCCAATACGCTCTTTGATATTCCATCCCATATTTTTCAGAAAAACCTTCTACCTGACCATGTCCAAACATAGGTAATCCCGGTAATGTGCTCATTAATGTGCAAATTCCAAAATATTTATCACCTTTGCCGAATTGTTCAACTGCTGTTTGTTCATCAGGGTTGTTCATGAAATTTACAAACCTTTTCAAGATTTGAGGGTCAAATTCGATTGTATTTTTAACCAACAATCTGTAATTTGCATTATCTTCATTGCGAAGCATATGCATGAATGCAGAGTTGTAAACACGATGCATACCTAATGTCCTGACGAAATAACTTTCCATCAGCCAGAAGGCTTCTGCCAACAGTAATGTGTCTGGTGCATCTGCAGCCAATCGATCAACAACATCCCGCCAGAATTCTGTTGGCATAATTCGGTCAAAATCATCCTTGCTGAGTCCAAATTCAGCACGGGATGGGATTGCTCCACCGCTACCGGGGTCAGGGAACCATAGTCGTTGAAAATGTTTTTTCGCCAATGTCATAGCAGCGTCGAAACGAATAATTGGGAATCGGCGTGCCACCGAAAGAATTGCCTGATATACTGCTTCTCGAACTTCAGGAATCAGATAATTTAATTGAGCGGTATCATTCCATGGCATCGTTGTACCATCATTGCCATGATAAATAAATCGGGTTTCACCGCTATTTTGATTTTTAAATTGGAAGACTACTGCAGCATCACTGCGATCGTAATAATGGTCTTCAATCTTGACTTCAATATTCGGATATTTTGATAAATTAGCACCATTAAATGAGTAAGAAGGGAATGGGCTGTAATTTAATTGCACAAACCAATCAGGATGTTCGTACACCCAATTTGAATCAATGCCCATATGGTTGGGAACCATATCAGCTGCTAATCTTATACCTCTTTGCCAGGCTCTTTCTTTTAATATTTGGTAAGCACTTTCGCCACCCAACTCAGTTGCTATTTGATATCCTGCAAGTGAATAAGCAGAAGCAATTGCTTCAGGATTTCCACACAACTGTTTAATCTGTGCAGACGCTTTGCTACGTTCCCAGATACCAATCAGCCAAAGTCCATTAAACCCTCTATCCCGGAGCATATCCAGTTCTTCATCCGGAATTTGGTCAATGGTGGTTATTGAGCTCTTGTATTTTTTTCTGATTTGATCCAACCATACATAAGTATTTTTTGCTATTAGGACAAGGTTGGGCATCCATTCTTTGTCGGGACTAAAATTTTCATAATCCAAATCCCATGTCTGATTGTATCCAGGCACAATACTGGGTCCTGGTCCACCGAAGGTGGCTTTTTGTTCCTCGTTGATAAAATCAAGACTATTTAATAATCTATAAAGAAAATCTCCCAGGAAAAAACTCCAATGGGTTCGAATATATTCCAATTGGCCAGGAATAGAATGAGGAACCTTAACTGCAGGAGCCCGCAACATATCAATAATATTCTGGTTTTCAGGACCGAAATAAGGTTTTTGGTCAAAAAACCCTTTTAGTAGATCAATAAATTTTTTGTAAAGGGTGTTACCATCCAGCTCTTTATCTCTAAACAATTCACGATAATTTTCAAGTGCTGGATTTTGATTCTCTACCCAAAGCATGATGATTTCTTCGAGAATTAAAGAGTAGGTTTGATCAGTTTTTAACTGTTTGAGATATTCATCTAAATCAGTAATTTGCAGATATACGGCAAGAGGAGGGAATTCTTTCAAAAAAAATTCAATTACTTTCTTGTTTTCTTCAGGAGCGAGGTTATTTTCAACAAAAATCAAAGCTTCTTTGAGTATGTCTTGTTGAATTTGATTGCGATAGGTTTTAAAAATGTAGTGAAAAATCTCATCCATTAAACCAATTGCGTATAGCTCACTGGCTTTTACAGCTGTTTCTGGATAATTTAAAAGATCTTTTTGCTTATTGATACTTGCGGCTAACAATCTGGACGCATGAATATTTCCAATAACGACATTTCCATTGGTTTCGAACAAACTCATGTCAAACTTATACTTTTCACGTGCATTTTTTGATATGTGGAATTCCATTATTAAATTATCCATTCAGCCCTCCCGTTCCATCATTAACTTATTATATACATCATTTAACGAAAACTAAGCATTCATATTCATTAAAAAAAGATGCGGAGATTTTTTCTCCGCATCCAGCTTTATACTCTTTGAAGAATGTGAGTAATTATGTTGGACCCACTCCCACCAATATTTTGAGCCATGCCTATTCTAGCATTTTCTACCTGGGTTCCAGTTGCTTGATGGCGTAATTGTTCAACGACTTCGACTAATTGATACATTCCAGTAGCACCAACAGGATGTCCCCTGGCTTTGAGGCCACCTCGAGTGGCGATGGGAATTTTTCCACCAGGATGAATTTCACCAGCAAGTGCCAATTTTGGACCTGTACCTCTGTCTGCAAAACCAGATGCCTCTAGCGATAAAGCAGCCATTATTGAGAAGGCATCATGTAATTCAAATAAATCAATGTCATCAGGGCCTATTCCTGCCTGATTATAAGCTTTCCTGGAGGATATTTCAGCTGCTCTGAGCCACAAAGGATCTTTTCTATCGTGCACAGCCATTGAATCTGTCGCTGCCGAGCTTCCGATTATCTTTACAACTGGATAGGCAGAAGAAGTTCCAATTTTTTCCAATGGCACCATGACAACGGCTGCGGCGCCGTCACCGACTGGAGATGCATCCATCAGGTTGATTGGATCTGCTACCATGCCTGCATCTAAATATTGTTTTTCGGTGATTGCTTTTCTAAATCGTGCATTAGGATTATGAACACCATTTGCGTGTGCATTTATGGAAAATGGAGCAAAATCCGTTTTTGTCCATCCATATTCATACATATATCGTCGCATTATCAAAGCGTTTAATGCAACAAAAGAAATACCCTGGGTAATTTCCCAATCTGCATCAGCTGCAGTGGCTAATTCTGCTGTAATTTCATTGCCAGGAGAATCAGTCATTTTTTCAACACCAAGTGCCACTGCTGTATCTATTGCACCAGAAGCCACGGCTAATAATGCGGTCCTGAAAGCGGCAGCACCTGAGCTGCAAGCAGATTCCAGTTTAAAGGATTCAGCATATCGTAATCCGACCCAATCTGCAATGTAAGCACCCAATTGTGATTGGTGGTTGGCAGATGAAGACATCATATTGCCTACGTATAATGCATCGACTTGGTTTAAACCTGCATCCTTGACGGCATCCAAAACTGCAAACCCTGCCAATTCACGAAGAGATTTATCCCAATGTTCATCAATTTTAGTTTGTCCAATTCCAATAACAGCTACCTCTCGCATGTAGGAAACCCTTTCTGCTTCTGTTGTATGATCAAATTATATCTGTAGATGCTATCAAGAACTATCAAAAACTAAATAATTGTCTCAGGTATAATTATCGGAAGGTGTTTGATGGTAAATAAGAAATCCATTTTGCTTACTTTGTCGATTTTTCTTATATTTTCCATTCACATATCAAGTTGTGGCAAGGTAATCCAAAAACCAGATGAGCAATTGCTAATCCCCTCTGAAATAGAAGAAATTAATTCCAAAATTTTCCAGAAACCTACAACAATATCAGATATTCCAACCGAAGTAACCGAAGTTGCATCAATTTGGGTGGATCCAGAAATTATAGATGTTGCAATTATGGATGAATTTGATTTTTCAAATCTTGTAATGAATGATAATAAAGCTGAAGCAGATTTTTGGATTGAAACCCAATCAGGAATTCCTTTTAATTCAAAAATTATTTATGAGGAAATCTTAATTCTTTCGGTACCTTTTATTAATAAAAATAAAAATGTAAGTTTTGAGGAGCTCCAACAAATTTGGATAGAAGATAATGAAGAAAATGATGAAATTTTCCTTTGGATTCAACCAGAAATTGGATTATTTTTACAATTCATTTTTGGTGAAAAAGCAGGAACGAATGTTCTTCCATCAACAACAATTCCTGAAAAATGTAATCAATTTGAATGTTTTAGAATTTCTACTTTCATAGATGCCAATCCTCAATGGCGAATTATTGAGATTGATCATCAATCTCCCCTCAAGCCATCTTTTGATAAATTGATCTATCCGCTCATTTATAGAATATATATGAATAACAATAATGAAATAACTCATACAACTAAGGAACCAATCAACATTGTATCAAAATCAAATTATAATCCAGCATTATTGACGTCTGTATTAATCACAGGAACGACAGCTCTGGTACGTAATGCAGCTTATCAAATTGAGCAAAATGGTTTCTCTTTCCCGACCGAAAATCTAAAAGATTTATTTAATATGGTGGATATAATTCATGTATCAAATGAAGTCCCATTTTATTCATCCTGCCCACCGGCAATTCCAGTCCGACAGGAAATGCGTTTCTGTGCTGATCCGTCTTACATTGAGGTATTCAAATTAATAGGTGTTGATGTTGTTGAGTTAACCGGAAACCATCTATTAGACTGGGGTCCGGAGGCGTTTCTTGAAACCTTAACAATTTATCAAACAAATGGTTTTGATACGTATGGGGGTGGAAAAAATCCAGAAGAAGCTCAAAAACCATTAATTTTGGATCATAATGGGAACCAAATAGCTTTTTTGGGATGTAATTTGCCAGGACCAGAAAATAATTGGGTCTCTGAAGATAGACCAGGTTCTTTGCGATGTAATCTTGATGAAATGGAAGGAAAATTAAAACAATTGAGTGAAAACGGAATTAATCCTATTTTTACATTTCAACATAATGAATTTAATACATTTCGTGCAACTCAACAAATGCGGGATGATTTCTGGAGAATGGCAAAAGCCGGTGCAGTGATCGTAAGTGGTAGTCAGGCACATTATCCGCAAGGAATAGATTTTGTAGATCAATCCTTTATTCATTACGGTCTCGGTAATTTTCTGTTTGATCAAATGTACAGTTATTGGAGTATGGCAACAATCGATGTTCATTATTTCTATAACAATCAGTATATTAATACCCATCAATATGCGATTATTAATCAAGACTATGGACAGCCCAGATTGATGAACGAAGAGGAATCAACCTTATTGCTGGAAAAAATCTACAATAACAGTTTTTATTATCTGGCAGAAAATCAATGAAATATTTTTGGATCTTTTTTTTATCGATCACTGTATATATTTTATCTGCCTGTACGTTGGAGGAAATTCCTTCCAACCAGATTCTTTCACAGGAATCATATCAACCAGATGACTTATTGTCTACATCAACACCATTTAAACCAATTATGGATGAAATGGTTTCAAGTAATCAAATTAAATTATGGATACCAGCATATTTACAGGATATTCAAATTGGTTGGAACAACCATCCCCAATTAATTAGGGGCGAAAAAATTAGTAATGCGGATTGTAGTATGAAAGTAAGTAATGAAGGGATTATCATTGGAAATATCGTGTATGCGTTAACAGTTCCTTTTAATACAGTTCAAGATGATATGACAAAAGAACACTTATTTAATACTATATTGAATGAAACAGTTGATCAGAAAATTTTCCTATCCGAAAATACTTATTTGATATTTTCAGAAATCCTGGGTGAATTATCTGAAAATCTTGTTATCGTTTCGGAAAATGAAATTTTTGAGCATGTAAGTAATTCTTCAAATTCTTATGGGGTCATTCGATTTGATCATTTAGAACCGAAATGGAAAGTACTTAGGATCGAAAACATTTCTCCAATAGATAAGGATTTTGATCATGAGAATTATTTCTTAAATTTCCCCGTAAGTATCAGTTGCTCAGATGACCAATTATCAAAATTTAATATTGAAAGTAGCATAGAAAAATTTTCTACGAGATATGAGGAAAAAATTACTTACGTGTTGATGACTGGAACAACAGCATTAACCAGGGCAACTGCGGATAGAATGGAAAAATTTGGGAATCAATATCCAGGAGAAAATATAAAGTTCTGGTTTGAAAATTCAGATATTCGGCATATATCCAGTGAGACCCCATTTTATGATAATTGTCCTTATCCTGACGCATTCCAAAAGAATCTGGTGTTTTGTTCGCGCACAAAATATGCTGAATTATTCACTTTTTTACCAGTTGATATTATCGAATTAACTGGAAATCATTTATTGGACAAAGGTGTTGATCCATTTGAGAATACATTAATGTTATTCAATCAATTGGGTCTTACTTATTATGCTGGGGGATATTCAAAGGAAGAAGCAGCTAAACCTGTTCTGTTTGAGCATAATGGTAACAAAATCGCATTTCTTGGATGCAATATGGCTGGCCCATCCAATGTTTGGGCAACAGTTTCGAGAAGTGGTGTGAATGATTGTAATTTATCAGATATGGCTAAACAGATTCGCGAATTGAGAATTGAAGGAACCCTTCCGATTGTGACGTTTCAATATTATGAATCAAATTCAATGAAGCCATCATATACCCAGATGGATGTTTTTAGAGCTATGGCAGAAGCAGGGGCAGTGATTGTAAGCGGAAGTCAGTCGCATGTACCCATGATAATGGAAATTTATAATGATGGGTATATCCATTATGGTCTGGGTAACTTGTTTTTTGATCAAATGGATTCCATCCAAAATCGCAGGGAATTTGTAGATCGACATATTTTTTATGATGGAAGATATCTCGGAACTGAATTATTAACTGCAATGCTTGAAAATTATGCACAACCAAGACCTATGACAGAAAATGAAAGAGAAAGTCTTCTTCAGGATGCCTTTCGGGATTATCAAATAGTAGTTGAGGGTGAGTGATTATGAAAATTTTTGACGTGACAGTGCCAATTAAAAATTCTATGCCAGTCTGGACAGGTGATCCTAAGGTCAACAATAAGTTGTTTTTTTCGATTGATTCAGGGGAGGAAACAAATGTTACCAGTATTCAAATGTCTGCACATACTGGTACTCATATTGATGCACCAAGACATTTTATCAATTCTGGAGAACCAATTGAATCTTTGGATTTGAATACTTTATTGGGGGAAGTGGAAGTAATAGAAATTGATTCTGGTGCTGATCATGTAGACGCTATAACTTTGAAATCACTTGATAAACAAATTTGGCCAAAAAGAGTATTGTTTAAAACGAATAATTCATTACTAAGGCTTCTGGAAAAAGACCATTTTGTTCAAAATTTTGTGGCATTATTACCAGACGCTGCAGAATATCTGATAAAAATGGGTGTGAAGTTGGTTGGAATAGATTATTTATCAATTGCACCTTTTGAAAATGGTTCCGAAACCCATATCGAATTGTTAAAAAAGAATTTAATTGTGATCGAAGGTTTGAATTTAGTTGACGTTGCACCTGGGTTTTATGATTTGATTGCTTTACCGATCTTGCTGATTGGTGCTGATGGAGCTCCTGCCAGGGTATTGCTAATCCAAAAATAGCTATCTTCATTTTGGAACAATTAATGTAAAGCCACCATCGATTACGATTACTTGCCCACATATCATTTCAGCAGAAGAACTGCACAAAAAAGCTACTGACTCAGCAACATCTTCTGGTGTTACCAATCTTCCTGCTGGAGTGTTGGCTATCGTTCTGGATGTAACATCCTTATTTGTCATAAATGCAAAATGTTTCAAGGCATCAGTTTCAACCATCCCCGGAGAGACAGCATTGACTCGAATTTTTTTGGGAGCTAATTCGACAGCCATATAGCGGGTAAGTGATTCCAAAGCTGCTTTAGAGGCACCAACTGCGATATAGTCAGGTAATACTCTTGTTGAGCCGGGACTTGATATATTGACAATAGAGCCTGATCCCGCTTTTTCCATTAATGGGATTGAATATTGACTGCACAACATGGCTGCTCGAACATTTACATTCATTGTATAGTCCCAGCCAGTGATTTTTTGTTCAACCAGTGGGCGGTTGAATCCACTGGCAGCGTTATTTACCAAAATATCTAATTTTCCAAATTCATCGGAAATTTTGTTGAAAAGCGATTTTATTTCTTCCTCTTTTGTGATATTTGCTTTAAGGACCACAGCTTTTCTTCCCATTGAATGAATGATTTCAGCTGTTTCTTCTGCTTGAAACCGATTTCGACTGTAATTTACAACGATGTCTGCGCCGAGTTGAGCACATTTAATAGCGATAGCTCTGCCAATCCCACGACCAGAACCAGTGATTAATGCAATTTTACCTGCTAAGAATTGAGATGATTGCATCATTTCTCCTTTTGAAGTTGAATTTCAATCAAATTAAATAAATCAGTATTAATCGAATCTATATGATCAAAGTCACCTTGGGTTATTTTTTTTAAGATAACTATTGCATCATTTTTTAATTTACCTATATTGATTCCTAAATAGAATCCTGAATATGGTTTCAACCATTTCATCGCACGGCCAATCAGTTTTTGTGCTCCGGAAAAATTTCTGTTACTTAAATGATAATAAGCAACACCAATTTGCAAAATTCCTCTGTATAAATCCCGAATCGGTCCTGGTTCTGCCCGCCAGGCAAATTCCAATTCTTCATGGGCTTCAAAAAACTTCTTTTGATTAAATAAAAGAATTCCTTTGATTGCATTCGGATGAAGTTTATTTGACAGGTCACTATTTGTGGGCATAATTTATCAAATTTTAATGAATTGGGATTATAACATGAACTCAATCAAACAAAATTGGATACTATCTCTATTAAGCGAGTTATGTAAGTGTTTTTGACTTTCGTCAGAACCTAAAACACTCTGAACAAATTTTATTGAAAAATACAAAATTAGAACAGAAAGCAAGATTATAATAAGATTGTATGATGCGATATTGTTGGTGAGATTTTCTTATTTGAGGAGATATATGAGAAATCCTAGAGCTGATGAAATAATATCAAATGAATTAGACGATAATGAGATATATGATTTATGTGTCCAGACAAACTTCTGGACATGGTCTGCCCAAACGAATGTTCAACCAATAGCAGTAAGTCATGCCAAAGGGGTATATTTTTGGAATATTTACGGAAAGAGATATTTAGATTTTAACTCCATGGTTATGTGTGTCAATATAGGTCATGAAGATGTCCGCGTAATTAATGCAATGGTTAAACAATTGAACGATTTGCCATTTGCTGGGCCAAGAATGGCGACAAAACCAAGGGCTTTGCTTGGGAAGGCTTTGAAAAGTATTTTGCCTGAACCACTTGATCATTTTTTGTATACACTAGGTGGTTCGGATGCAAATGAGAACGCGATAAAGTTAGCGCGCTCTTATACCGGTAAGTTTAAGATCCTAGCAAGGTATCGATCCTACCATGGAGCCACCTATGGAGCAGTTGCACTGACCGGTGACCCGCGCCGATTAACCTGGGAACCATCTGTTATGATGGGCGTTGTCCATTTTCTCGATCCGTATCGTTATCGATCCACTTTTCATCAACACAATCCAAATATCTCGGAAGAAGATTTTGCAAAGGATTATGTAAAGCACCTGGAAGAAATCATCATGTATGAAGGACCTGAAACGATTGCTGCCATCATGATTGAGACGATAACAGGCACTAACGGTATTATTATTCCCCCAGATGGCTATCTTCAGGGTGTACGTGAGTTGTGTGAGCGTTACAAAATTGTGATGATATGTGACGAGGTGATGAGTGGATTTGGCCGGACTGGTGAATGGTTTGCATTCGACCATTGGAATGTTGTTCCGGATATCGTAACCATGGCAAAAGGACTTACTTCGGGATATGCGCCATTAGGTGCGATTGCGATGAGAAAAGAAATTGCGACGGCTTTTAATGAAAAAGTTTATCAGGGAGGATTAACATATAACGGTCACGCAGTCTCACTAACGGCTGCATTTTCGGTAATTAATGTTATGAAAGAAGATAAGCTCGTTAAAAAAGCAAAAGACAAAGGGATCTTATTAAAAGAGTTATTACAGCAAATGTATGAAAAACATCCTTGTGTAGGAGACGTCAGGTCTATAGGACTTTTTGGTGTCTTGGAATTGGTAAAAAATCGAGAGACAAAAGAACCTATGTCCCCATTTAATCAAAATAATGCAGTTATGATGGAATTTAGAAAATTTTGCCTTGATCACGGATTGTATCTAATTGTTCACTGGCATAAAATCTTAATTATTCCACCTTTGATTATCACAGAAGAACAATTAATGGATGGTTTCAGGATAATCGACAAAGCTTTAGAATTAACTGATGCTCACATAGAAATTTGATTGCAACTTTTTCAATGAATTAGCATCATTATAAATAGGATTAAATTAGGAGAGGTTTATGGAATTAAATTTAAAAAAAATTCAAACGAATGACAATCACGAAAACAAAATTGATAAAATGATAATTATTGGGGCAGGACCAGCAGGCCTTTCTGCCGCATTATATGCAGCCAGGGCAGAATTGTCACCATTGGTGATCACTGGAATGTCAATAGGTGGGCAAGCATCACTTACGCATACCATTGAAAATTATCCGGGATTTCCCACAGGAGTGGGCGGCGCTGAATTGGGAGAATTATTTCAAAAGCAGGCAGAACGCTTCGGTGCTAGATTTGAATTTGATAATGTTACTGAAGTCAATTTATCAAAAAAACCTTTTCTCATAAAAACATATAGTAAGGAATATAAAGCAGAAACAGTTATTATCAGCTCGGGTGCCAGTCCAAATTATTTAGGAGTCCCTGGCGAAAAAGAATTAACGGGTAAAGGTGTATCATATTGCGGCACTTGTGACGGTTGGTTTTTCAAAGAAAAGGATATAGTGGTTATTGGCGGGGGGGATAGCGCACTGGAAGAGGGAATCTTTTTAACCAGATTTGCTAAATCGGTCACGATTATTCATCGACGCGATCAATTGAGAGCTGGAAAAATTTTACAAACTCGAGCTTTTGATCACCCAAAAATCAGTTTTATCTGGGATACAGTTGTAGAAAAAATTAATGGGAATACTGCAGTTGAAAATGTTTTAATAAAAAATGTTAAAACTGGTAAAGAAAGAATTTTTCCAACCGATGGTGTATTCGTTTTTGTTGGGCATACACCTAATACGGATTTTTTCAAAGGCCAGCTTGACATGGATGCAAATGGATATCTTCAGGTTGACACAAAAATGCAAACTAAAATTTCTGGGGTATACGCTGCAGGTGAAGTAATGGATGCGAGTTTTAAACAAGTTATTACATCAGCCGGGTGGGGAGCCGCAGCTGCCATTCAGGCTACCAGATATTTGGAATCTCAAGAATAAAGTAAAAGATGAATAAAAACAGAGCTTTTTAATTTGAAAAAGCTCTGTTTTTTTAATTATTTATGTATTAAGGCGAAGGCGTGGAAGCGAGATTTGCCCACCAAATAAAAGTTCGAGGATTACTGATATTTCCAGCAGGTTGATAAATTGCCTGACCATCAGTGCTGCTTCCAGTTTGGCGTACGACAAATACTGTCCAACGAAGAACGTGGGGAACGGTGCTGTTAGGTCGGAAATTTGCTGGAACATTAAATTTGGTGTCAGTAACATATTCCACCAATCTTCGACCTTCTCCCTCGGTAACATCTTCGATATTGACTGCATAATATTCATCGGATCTTAAAGTACCAACTGAGGACCATTGTAAAGCAATTGAGTCATTTGCAGCTGTAAAAGGTGCACCATCTGCCGGTAGTAAAAGACTGGGTGCCTGATAAGGGGGGGGGTTGGTTGCTGTTGGTGTAGGACCTGCGGTTGGCAAACGTTGACAGAGAGGGATCTGAAGGGGTTGTCCTTCATAAACAATATCGGAAATAATACCATTCCATTGTCTGATTGCATCTATTTCAACATTGTAATTTCTGGCGATTGTACTGAGGGTATCTCCTGGTCCAACTGTGTAGGAGACAGTATTACACGCAGCACGTGTAGCATCGACTTCACCAAGAGTAGCGGTTGGTTGCGGAGATGGTGTAGGAGTCGGCTGAGGGATTGATAATTTTTGACCAACAACCAGATTATCACAGGTTGCAGAAAGATTGTTTTTTACAACAATACTGTTGACTGAGACATTGAACAGGAAGGCAATCGATAGACACGAATCGCCTGATTGAACAGTATATTCAAGATCAGGTAATGGTGTAATGGATGGTTCGATTGTTGGGGTTAAGGTTAATGTAGGTGTAATCGTGATTGTTGCAGTCGAGGTTATTGTCGGTGTAACGGTTGGTTCAACCACCATCCCGGTTTGATTCATTACTGCATAGACCCCACCTGCTCCAATGGCCAAAAACAGAACGACTAATGCAATAACAAGCGGTAATGCGATTGTGATTGAGGGAATTTTTGGACGATTAATTTCAGTTTTCTTAACTGATTTTTCGCTTGATTTGTCAATTGAGGATCCACATACCAGACACCGGGAAGCGTTTGTACTGATCCTTGAACCACAAACCGGGCAAGTGGATGATTGGTCTGTATTTTTATTTGATGTCATATTAATTCCTATTTGTTATCTATAAAGAATTCAATTGCGGATTATAACACAGCAAGAATTCGTTAAAAAATTACAAAATAATGGATTGAATTTCATTGTTATGATATCCTGTGAAAATGGAAAACTCCCACAGCATTTATTTGCATATACCATTTTGCCAAAAAAGATGTACGTATTGCGATTTTAACACATTTTCCGGAATGGATCATCTAATAGCTGCTTATATTGAACAATTGGAAAACGAAATAGAATTTTATGGGGAGAAATATACCAAAATTCTTCCTGTCAAAACGATTTTTTTTGGAGGCGGTACTCCTTCCTTATTAAAAATTGAGTTTTTTAGAAATCTGGTTGGTTGTCTTAGGAAAAATTTTCAGTTGGACCCCGCCGCTGAAATCAGTCTAGAGGCGAATCCTGGCACGGTAACGATTGATTATCTGAAGAATTTAAAACACATCGGATTTAATCGAATTAGTTTTGGTTTGCAAACATCTAACCCTGTTCTTTTACAATTATTAGGCAGAATCCATAATCATTTTCAATCCATACAGGCGATACATTGGGCAAAAGAATCGGGTTTTTCCAATATTAATCTAGACTTGATTTATGGACTGCCTTGTCAATCAATTGGGGATTGGGAAAAAACATTAACTGATGCACTGGAATTGCAAACCCAACATATTTCATTGTATGCATTAGGCATTGAAGAAAATACAATTCTTTATGATTGGGTTGAAAAAGGAGTAGTCGAAAATCCCGATCCAGATGTGGCAGCAGAAATGTATGAATTGGCAGATAAATTATTGTTGGAAAATGGTTTCGAATGTTACGAAATTTCCAATTATTTTAAAAAAGACGAAAAGGTTGATTATCGATGTCGTCACAACTTGCAATATTGGAGAAATCTACCTTACTTAGGTCTGGGAGCTGGTGCTCACGGCTATATTGAAAAAATGCGATATGAAAATATTGGTGGAATACCTGATTATATTAAATCAATGCGATCGTCGAATTCTGAAGCGAAAATGAGTCCAGTAATCACTGAAACAACAGAAATTGACCATTTTACTGAAATGCAAGAGACAATGATGGTTGGCTTACGATTGGTTGATGAAGGAGTATCCATTCGCCAATTTACCAAAAGATTCTTAGTATCCCCATTAGATGTATTTTCTTCTGAAATCAAGTCCTTATCAGAATCAAAAATAATTGAGATTGTTGATGGAAAAACGATTCGTTTATCAAAAAATGGAAGGTTGTTAGGAAACCAAGCTTTCATCCATTTTGTTAATTAAGTAACAACAACTTTTGTACCCATTCCTCTGGATTCAATCTTATCCCCATTTGTTGTTGGTGTAGTCCATCGGAATAACCACTTAGCTTCTTCGGTTTTCATATTTACACAACCACGACTCATTCGAATGCCAAAATTATGATGCCAATATGTTCCATGAAATGCGATTCCAGTAACAGGTTCAAAAAATAAAGTCCAGGGAACGCCTGGCAGCTCATACGCAAAAATATCAGAAGTCAAGTTACCATCCCCCATGTGTTTTGATGGTAGTTTTGATTGAATGTGAAAAGTACCCTTTGGGGTATCTGTAGGAATCAGAGCTGGATCAGGATTGCGCATAGGTACTCCAGAAGCCATTTTTGTTTCAAACACTAAATTTCCCTCTTCATATGCTTTGATGGTTTGATATGCAATTGAAACTTCTAAAAGTTTCCGGTGTGGTGGTACATCTGGTGAAATTGGAGTTAATTCTTCCAGAGGAATTATTCTTACATGCGAAGCTGGAACATGGTAATCAATATTTAACAATTCATCTTTTAACCGATACCATGGTTCTTTGTCGGGACCTTCATCGACGCCCATTACCCAATGGGTGGATTCGTAATATAGCCGATATACGGGGTCCCAGCCAAAATATGAGCGATCCCGCATTGTTTGAGTTAGGGGAACAGTAATTTCCCCTAAGGAACCTGCTTCAGGGAAATCATTTTGGATTGAATTAAAGCGAATTCCAACCCTTTGCAAATACCCACTGTGTATGTAGCCACCCCAAACTTTATACCAAAGCGGATTGTAACCTGGGCCAAAATCCGAAATGATTTCATCATAGACGTTGACGATTTCATCGCGATAGCGTTGATACAGAATCGTACTTTCATCATTCGGTTGAGAATGGACGCTAACAGAATCCCTTGCTATTCTGGCTAATAAATTGCTTTTTTGTTCGGATTCAAAGCCAAAGAATGGCCGAAAAGCCTGGGTAGTGATTGCACTTAACGTAACTGCAGAAAGTTTTAGAAAATCTCTGCGTGTTGGTTTATATATAGACATAGGTAGATTATACCAAATTCGGATTGCCTTTATCTTAATATTGTATTAAATAACAAAAACCACTTTATGTGGTTTTTGTCGGGGCGAAAGGATTTGAACCTTCGACCTCTTGCACCCCATGCAAGCACGCTAGCCGGACTGCGCCACGCCCCGATTGCGTTATTATAGTAGCAGTTGATGGTTTTGACAACCTTTTTGCATCTTTCATACTGAGAATATTTAGAATGAAGAACCCTTCAATTTTGCGCATAGGCATAAAATGTTGGTATGAAAAGAATTCGTATTCCCTGACTTTTCGCTGTTAGGTCTATTTGTTTGAATTGAGTTATTTCTTTATCCGAAAGAAGTTCACTTACGTCTTTATTAATTGTTTTCCATTCAAAATCAGTCGTATTGTCTTGATTAATTGCTTGTTGATGTGCACCAATAATCCCCCAGTGAATATTTTCTAAATTTGCTAGTTTCATCCATGCAGATAAATTTCGCCCGGTTGATAGATTAACACCTTGTTTTTCCAGAGAAATATTTTGAATTTGTCCAAATTTTTCCAAAGGTAGGGGAGCATCAATTCTTGATAAATAATCAGGTTCTGCGAAACAACAAACCCAACCAGAATTTCTCGTCACCCTTTTCATCTCTTTCAAAACTGAAACTGGATCATTTAGCCATAATAATAAGAAATGGCAAAAACAAAGATCAAAAAAATCGGTTCTGACAGGGAGGGAGAATCCATCCCCGTTGATTAATCTTGAATTTGGCGAATATTGTTTACTAAACATAAGAATTTGTTTATCAATATCTAAACCATATGTTGTGTGACCTAATTTGGCGAATTCATCCAGCACTGCAAAAGAACCACACCCAACTTCTAAAATATTTGCTTGAGGTGGAAGTGATATTTGATTAATGATGAAATTTCTTGTCTGTCTTGTCCAGGATGCCTGTTGTTTATAGCGTGACGACCAAAATTGATAATCCCTCATTGACTTTTATTCAATAATTTTGCATTAGACCATATCCATTCCCAGGGATCTACCAGAAAATTACCAAGGACTTTGTTGAATCCCTGTGCCGGTAAGGTGTCTCCGTCCGGTTCGATGTATAACCATGCTTTGCCAGCACCAGATAGAACAGGCTCTGTGGTTTCAATTTCTGTGGAAACTGGATTGAATTGTGAATAAGGTACAGATAAATCCCAATCCAAATTAAACCCCATTTCGGCAGCCTTGTTACGTAAATCGATTAAAATATTTTCCAAATTTTGATTCTGATAACTCAAAGAAATATTTTCAACGCCCAGACTACGAAGATCAGTCAATATTTTTTCATATTTCTCTATATCATTTAGATTAACTGTTAAATGAACAGTTGTATGAATATCTTGCGGAATAACATCTCGTATGGCTTCCCAGGATTGCTCGTTTTCAGGATCAAAAGTGATAAGCAGGTGGTCAAGCCCAGATGCCAATAATTGTTCAAGGTATTTATTTTCTGACAATTTTAAACCATCAGTTGAAAGACCGGTCACCATACCATGATTTTCAGCTTCGATAATTAATTCAAATAAATCTGGTCTTAGCGTAGGTTCTCCACCTGTAAAAATCACATGCGGGATGCCTGCTTCCCAGGCTTTATTGAGAATGGTTTTCCATTCATCAAATGTTAATTCTCTTTTTACACGATCATTTGGTGTCAGACCATCTTTTTCCCGATTTTCTAATTGATATGTTATTGCACAATCCAATCGATAAGGTGCGATAGGAAAATCAATATATGGGGTTGACCGCTCAAAATCTAAATAAGTTACAGGATCTAAATCCGGGGTATTTATCAAAGTTTCAATGCGGTTCATGAAATTTTCATAGTCATTCGTTACATCTGCAAATGAAATTTGGTAGCGTTTAACCACCGTCTCGATTGCTTCCGGTCCAGGCGTCTGATTGATTAAGTGATACGCATATTCCGTTGCAGTCTGATTGAGATGCAAGACAGTACTGGCGTTAATGATCAGTAGACCTTCTCCGCCTGGTTCAATTCGCAGGTGCAGGCGATAATGATACTCGCTGTCCTGTGGTGCTTGATAGTTATATAGGCCTGGAGCAAGCACCTGAGTTTTGTCAAAAAAAATCGATTTTATTTGTTTCAATAGATTTGGCATTCGTTCCTCCATGGATGGTGATAATCTTATTTCAAAAGTATTAATGTGAAAGTGGGCATCCTCCACCACACTCCTGAATTAATTCACATTGATTACATTTTTGTGGAAGATTTTTTCTTTCTCGCAGTTGTTTGGACAATTTATGATTCCAAATAGAATCCCATGTATCTGTGAGTATATTCCCAAGCGGATAATAATATGATTGGCAGGGAAGAACATCGCCATTGGGTTCAATACACATATTATATAAAGCTGCTGAACAGCCTTTCACCCCTAAATCATGAGTGATCGGATTAAATCTACAATAATGAGTTGGGGTATACCAGATCAATTTTTGATTATTAGTTTGTGTTTTTTCTTTTGCGATTTCCAACAAAGGCGCTAATTGTGTTTCGGATAAACCTGTTCCGACATCTTTTCCTTTACCTGAGTAAATGAGAGCATTCAAACCCACTGTTGGTACACCTATTTCGGCCAAAAAATCTAATGTGTCAGATATATTTAAAAAGTTATCTTTCAACATTGTAGTATTGGTCATCATATAGGCTTTGTGCTTTAATACATTCTTAATGCCTGCAATTGTCTCAATCCAGGCACCTGGTAAATTGACCATTTTGTCATGAATTGTTGCATCTGAGGATTCCAGTGTTATTTGAATATGATCCAGACCTGCAGAAATTAATTTACTAAGAAACTCTTCATCTGCCAATTTCCTGCCGTTGGTGTTGATTCCGGTTATTATGCCCTTGTTTTCAGCATATTGAATCAGGTCAGGCAAATCATCGTATAAAGTTGGTTCTCCCCCTGTGAAAACGATGTGGGGAATATTTAATTCCCAAATCTTATCAATTACCTTGAACCATTTATCTTTTGATAATTGCGGGAATTGCCGGGAGCGGGCATTGTAACAATGTGTGCAATCGTTATTGCATTGGTAAGTGATGGCGATGTCCATACGATAAGGAGAACTGGGTGTTTGGGAGAATGGAAGATCCATGTCCAGATCCAATTCACACAAAGGACAACCTTCATCGGGATCTGTAATAACCGCCATTTGAGAAAGAAAAGAACTTGCATCTTCAACCTGCTGGGTGTGGTCGATCTCAAAATTAATCTTCAAAGCAGTCATAATTTCTGTTTCACTTCTTCCAGAAAGAGACCAAAAAGCCATTGCAACTGCACTGGGATTAAGGTGGTAAGCTCTGGCAGCATTTACCAATAACAACCCATTACCATCTTCCTCCACGCGTAAATGAATACGGTTTTTGCTGTGTTCTTTTTGTTGGTCAAAATGATAAATTCCTGCTGCAGGCAATTTATTGTAATTTTGCCTTGATAAAACCTTTGGCCAGAACGAAAAAGCCATTAACGACCACCTCCAGCGCATGCACAGGCACATCCTGCACAAGCACAAGCACAGGCACAGGAACCCCCACCGCCACCACCTCTGGAGGAACGACCGGAGGATGTTGATTTTGGAATAGGATTTGTTTTATTCGTAATACCATTTGTAAAATTGGTTACATTTCCAACCACACCGGCTGCGAACGATTGAACACCATTGGTGAGAGATGCCGCAAAATCGGCTCCAGGTAAGCTTGGTAAATTAACCGTAGTTTTTCCTGATCCAATCGGAGTTGGAGAAGCAACTACTTTTCCTGGGCTGGTCGTACCGGTTGCAACTGGACGTACACCAGGATCGAACCGCCACCACCAGGTTGGAATAAATACAGGGCCTGTTCCGAAAGTATCTTTTGTGCGGTTGTCGAAATTTTTATCAAGCATTGTCCAATCGATATTTTCATCAAATTTCTCTGATTTTACCTCTGGAGTTTGGGCGACTTCTACCTGGTTCCAGGCTTTTTCCATAATATCTTTGTAAAAAGCAATCGATTCTTTGCGGCTAAATCCTTTCATTTTTTTAGAAACTGTATTCACCAGATTAATAATCATAGTTTGGAGATCATCTCTTTGTTCTTTTTTTGTTTTTTGCATTGCAACCAAAAATTCATCTTCATAAGGCTGGAGTCCTTCCGGTTTCGGACTCGTCACTTTAATTTGTAATGGTTCACGTGTAACCACTTCGGCTGCACCTTTTTTCAAAATAGAAAATAATACCATCATCAAAACACGATCCATGGGTTGTTCCATCAAAATTGCAGCTTCTACTGCTGTCAGTCCTCGTTTAATCCCATGACCTTCGACAGAAATTTTTGGAGGAAGGTACTTTAATTTCCGTTTTCTAGCCCCCACTGTTGCCGAATAAATTGTAAGGACAAAAAATGCGATCATGCCCAGGCAGATTAATCCGGAACATAAAGCTTCTGAATCGAAGGAAATAGCCGGTGGTTTGACAATTTGTGCCTCTGGAACCATTCTGGCCGGGAAGCTGGCTCCAAATGTGTATTGAGTGTAAGCATTGGCATTTGGACTGCTCCATGTGTAATAAATTCCACCCAAGTTATCAAATCCGCTGACCGGAGCAGAGTCACCTGGCCAACCTTTCGGTGTGTGATAGCGGGGTTCTTCTGATGTTAACCCGATTGGTAAATAGAGTGTGACTGATAAATTTGTATTTCCTGTTACGTATTGAGAGCCGAACCATGTTGGAGAAATTTCAAAACTTGCATAATCTTCATTTGCTTGAACCTCAGATGGATAAATTGATTTATTAATCGTTCCTATATTTACATGCAAAGTTCCTCGACCACCAGGTTGGATAGCATATTGACCCAAATCAACCATAATTCCAATGTCAATATAATCAGATTTCTTTATGCTTCTAACCGGATTTCCATTTATATCTGCTGTAATGCTACTTAAAACATAATTGTTATTTGGTAAACCAACATCGACAATATCAATGGGGTGAGCACCTGGTTGATTGACAAAATCGAAGGTGTATTCTATTGAGAGGGATCCATCTTCGTTAACAAACACTTCCATTGTTTGTGTTTCGACCGCAAAATAGTATTCCTGGGCATGGACTACATCCGAATTTCCAACCAACATCAAGAGGATCAATAAAATGCTAAAAACTTTAAATATTCTAATCATACCTGCCTCCATTATTTGTTACTTTTACCATTTTGGTTCTTCGGTTAATTGATATGTCGTGTTGCAATAGGGACAGGAGACCATTGGTGCTCCATTTACAAGAGAAATAGAGTCTTTAGTCAAAATACCTCCACATTGTTGGCATTTTAATGAATCTAAAGATACATTTCCTGGCAGATCGATATTAAGGGTTACATTGGTTGTGTTTGATTCAACTTTCTTTTTTCTGGTAACAAAGAAAATTATTACAAAGGCTATAATAACTAAAATTACTCCTACGACTAAGTTACTGGTCTGACCTTGAGGGCTAAACGCACTGAGAATAAACAAGACTCCAAATAGAATCAAAATGCTTGCTCCAATATATGCAATGATTTTCATTTGTACCTCCGAGATATTTGGAAAAATTGAAAAAAAAGGAAATGCTTAATTCAAGACAATCTATACTAGAATTATTTTATCAAAAAACTCATGAATCCGATTAAATAATTGTAATCAAAAATAACAATCTGGAGCAAATAATGGTTAACAAAAATTTATTCGAAAAATACGAAAAACTCAAAGAAGAAATCAATTTTCACAATTACCAATACCATGTACTGGATCATCCAGTCATCAGTGATGCTCAATTTGACCGATTATTGGTTGAGATAAGAAAATATGAAGAAGCTCATCCTGAATGGATTACAACTGATTCGCCAACCCAAAGGGTAGGAACAACACCTTCTTCCAAATTTGAAAAAGTTAACCACCCGGTTTCAGTATTAAGCCTGGCAAATGCTTTCGATCAAAAAGACGTGATTGCCTGGAGAGAACGATTAATTCGATTAGATCCTTCTGTTGTAGATGCCCAATTTGTAGTCGAGCCAAAAATTGATGGTTTAACAGTTGTTTTACATTATCAAAACGGAATATTCATTCAAGGTGCTACTAGAGGGAATGGAGAAGTGGGTGAGGATATTACCAGCAATATTCGAACGATTCGATCCATACCTTTAAAGATACCAGTTAATAATAAGAAAATCAGAATACCAGAGAACATTTTTATTCGGGGAGAAGTTTTTATTACACTTTCTGATTTTGAAAATCTCAATAAAAAAATGTTGGAAATTGGGGAAAAAGCATACTTGAACCCAAGAAATACAGCCGCAGGATCTTTGCGGCAATTAGATTCTTCCATCACAGCTAAACGCCCCTTACGATTGTTCGCCTATACAATTCTAGCCAGTGATGGGGAAATTCCTGAGACACAGTGGGGAGTTTTAGAGTATTTAAAAGATATCGGATTTCCAGTATCAGAAGATTCAACTTTGTGCCAGGGATTTGAGCAGGTCTTGGAGCTTTCGGAGTCCTGGCAATCTCGCCGAGACCAGCTAAATTTCGAAGTTGATGGAATTGTAATCAAAATAAATGATCTGAATCTTGATAAAAATTTAGGATTTGTTGGAAAAGATCCGAGAGGATCGATTGCCATGAAGTTTCCTGCGCGAGAAGAGGTAACAAAACTTTTAGATATTGGTGTAAATATTGGGAGGACAGGTGTTTTGACTCCCTATGCCATATTGGAACCTGTTGAAGTTGGTGGTGTTGTGGTCAAACAAGCGACACTGCATAATTTTGATTATATTTATGAAAAAGATATTCGTGTAGGTGATCATGTTCTGATTAAACGAGCAGGGGACGTTATTCCATATGTGATTGGTCCAGTATTGGATCAGAGAGATGGAAGTGAATCAATTTTCAATAGCCCGGATGAATGCCCTACTTGTGGCAGCCATGTCCAGCCAGTAAGTGGGGAAGTTGCCTGGTATTGTATGAACGCTGCCTGCCCGGCACAATTGGTCCGAAATCTTGAATATTTTGTGGCAAGATCAGGAATGGATATTGTGGGGATGGGAATCAAAATTGTCGAACAATTGATCGAGGAGAAATTATTGAAAGATGTTGCAGATATTTACCGCTTATCCATGGACGATTTAATTGGTCTTGACGGATTCGCAACAAAAAGAGCAGAAAAATTATTGGAAGCGATAGAAAATTCCAAACAGAAACCATTGAGTAAGGTGATCACGGCACTTGGTATTAAAGGGGTTGGCGAAGTGATGGCATCGGAGTTAGCCAGAAGATTTTCAAATCTGGATGAATTATCAAAAGCAACTGTAGAACAACTTCTAACAATTGAAGGTATTGGTCCAAATATCGCAACACAGATTGTTGAATGGTTTGAAGAAGAAAGAAATCAACAAATATTAAGAAAGTTGAAGGAAGTGGGAGTTTGGCCGCAAATTGAAACAGATAATATTTCTCAAAGTGTCAATTCACCACTAAGCGGGAAAGTTTTTGTCGTTACTGGAACGTTGTCTCATTATTCAAGAAATGACATAAAAGAATTAATTGAGAATTTGGGTGGAAAAATCTCAAGCAGCGTCAGCAAAAATACTGATTTTGTATTGGTAGGAGAAAATCCGGGATCCAAATCTGACAAAGCCCAAGAATTAGGGGTCAATATTTTAGATGAGAAGACATTTGAAAAAATGGTTAAAAATTTATGAATAAAATTTTCCTTAAACCCGGAAAGGATAAAGCAGTTCTTCGCCACCATCCCTGGATATTTTCAGGCGCAATTAATTCTGTAGAAGGAATTCCAGAAAATGGCTCATCGGTTGAGGTATTTGGATCAGATAATACGTTCCTAGGGATTGGCGCTTACAGTCAATATTCTCAAATACGTGTTCGCATGTGGACATTTGAAAAAGAGGAAATCAATTTAGATTTCTTCCAAAAAAGAATATCTTTAGCAATCAAACGGAGACAATCTGTTCAAAAAATGTATCAGGATTCTGCCTGGCGATTAATTCATGCTGAATCTGATCAGTTACCGGGTTTAATTGTTGATCAATACAATGACATACTGGTGGTGCAGATTTTATCGAGTGGAATTGAGTATTACAAAAGAGAAATAACCGAAGCTTTGATTCTCGCAACTGGCATACAGAATATCTATGAACGTTCAGATTTAGATGTAAGAAAACTGGAAGGTTTGGAAGAGCATTCTGGAGTGTTATCCGGGATTGTTCCAGCAGAAATTGAAATTACTGAAGGTGGTTTTCGGTTTATTGTCGATTTGGTGAACAGCCAAAAGACAGGTTTTTATCTGGATCAACGCATTAATCGACGAATTTCTGCTAATTATTGCAAAAACAAAGAAGTTTTGAATGTTTTTTCATTTTCTGGAGGCTTCAGTATTTATGCTGCTGGATTTGGCGCAAAAAGGATTGTGTCAGTGGATAGCAGTCAGGAAGCAGTAGATCTTGCTAAAAGAAATCACGGTCATAACAAGTTTTCAGAAGAAAATAATGAATGGATTGTTGCTGATGCTTTTCAAGCATTAAGAAAAATGAGAGATCAGGATCGAAAATTTGATGTGGTCATCCTGGATCCACCAAAATTCGCTCCAACAGTTGCTCATGTAGAAAAGGCAGCAAGAGCTTACAAGGATATAAATTTATTGGGATTTAAACTTCTCAATCCTGGTGGAATTTTGATTACATTTTCTTGTTCGGGGGGACTTAGTGATGCATTATTCCAAAAAATTGTGGCAGATGCTGCTTTAGATGCAGATGCATATGCAATAATATTAGAAAAATTAACCCAGGGACCTGATCATCCAGTGAGCTTAAGTTTTCCAGAAGGTGCATATTTAAAAGGATTGATTTGCCTTAAAAATTAAAGCAAATCAATAAGAACACCTCAATTTTGATCTGTGGAGATGGCGGGACTCGAACCCGCGTCCGAAAGAATAGATCAGCAGACATCTACGAGCGTAGTTAGTTGATCATTTCGCATCTACATCAGGCAACCAACAAAACTGACATAGCGCTACCTGCTCAGGCCCGAAAGTCCTCTTTCATATTTCCCGCAGATTGAAATACGGCACTCCAACATTGTGTCGCCTATGCTTCCACCGGTTGGAGAACGGGGTAGATAGACGTGGTTCTCGCAAGAACCATTAGGCTACTAGTCCCTAACTATGCAGCGAGGGGCATTGCAGCGTAAGTATTTGTGCGATTGGCACTTGTTTTTTTGTACTGATTTTTCGAGGTCGGTACCTCTCGGCTCGCAGTCTGGGACCAGCCTCTCCCGTCGAAGCCTGTCATCCCCAGATAACCTTATTATAACAAATTTCAACACAATCAGGGAAAATGACAAATAACCAGAAATGTTAGGGTAAGAAAAGGCATTTGTATAAATTTTGTAAAATGTTGTACAAAGATTTGTTCAAAAAAATAGAAGGGGATTAGAATCTTATAAAAGGGAAAAAAATGAATAATGAACATTTTTTAACAATAAATAATGTTACAAAAACATATATCGATGGATCAAATAATCAAAGAAATGTATTGGATCAGGTTTCCGCATCCTTCAATGCAGGGGATATCATCGCGGTTCTAGGTAAAAGTGGGAGTGGCAAAAGCACATTATTGAATTTAATCAGTGGAATTGATAACGTATCTTCTGGTTCAATTCATTTTAATGGTAGTGAAATAACATCAATGGGGGAATACCAATTGACAGAACTTCGAAGATATAACATCGGTTTTATTTTTCAATTTTTTAATTTATTGCCTTCTTTGACTGTTTGGGAAAATGTAATTCTTCCATTGGAACTGAAAAATACACTTGGTAAAGAAGATATCAAACGGGCTGAATACTTGCTTTCTGAAGTTGGAATGTTGGATCGGAGAGATGAATTTCCGGATAAATTGTCAGGGGGAGAACAACAAAGAGTGGCGATTGCGAGAGCAATTGTTCACGAACCAGATTTGGTACTTGCTGATGAGCCAACAGGAAATCTGGATGACCGTAATGGGAAAACTGTCATGGATTTGTTGTCGAAACTTGTCAAGGCTAATCATAAGAATATGATCCTTGTTACTCATAGCCGGGAAGCAGCGAAATTTGCAGATAAGGTTTATTCAATCCTGGATGGGAAATTAGTGGAATGCAAAAAGCCTGATTGACATGAAATCAATTGTCTTATTATTACGATTTAGTATTCGTCACCTATGGCGTCAGCGATGGCAAACATTTTTATTAGTGGTTGGCATACTATTAGGCGTTACTGTTGTTATTGCAATTGATTTTGCAAATGAAAGTTCAAAGAAAGCGATATCACTAACCACTCAGAGTATTACAGGAAAAGCAACCCACCAAATTCATGCGTCAGGAACTGGAATTCCTGAAACTTATTTTGCCGATATGGTAAGAACTAATATTTTTTCTCAGGCTTCACCGATAACTGAAGGTTATGTAAATGTAATTGAATTTAACCAGCAACCCATTTTAATACTGGGAATCGATCCACTTTTGGACTATCCTTTCCGATCGTACCTTGGCGAAGATGTAACACAACTTACGCAGTTATTATCCATTATATCCAGACCAGATACAGGAATAATCGCCAGGGATTTATCAGAAGAATTCGGACTATCAATTGGAGATGAGATTAATTATGTTTTTGAAGGCAAATCGGCAAAGCTTAAAATAGTAGGTTTAATTTCATCTGAAGAACCCTTGGCTAAAGAATCCTTAAAAGGTGTGATTATCGTTGATATCGCTACTGCTCAGGAGGCATTTGGTAAAAAAGGGATTTTGGACAGGATCGAGTTAATTGTTGAAAATCAACCCAAAGAAAATCTGATAAAGAGTAATCTTGAGCCCGGTATGGTTTTTCGATCGACACAGGAACAAAATGAACAATTAGAAAACATGGTGGGTGCTTTTCAACTAAATCTAACAGCATTGAGTCTCTTAGCACTTGTGGTTGGAGTCTTCTTAATTTACAACACCATGACATTTTCTGTTGTACAACGCAGGGAATTGATTGGATTGTATCGAAGCTTAGGGTTTTTTCGATATGAAATCTTTATTATGATCATTTTTGAAGCTATTGTGATTGGCGTTATTGGCACGATATTTGGGGTGATTTTTGGATCGATTTTGGGACGTGAAACAGTAAATCTAATTCTTCAAACAATAAATGATTTGTATTATGTTACGACTGTCAAAAGTGTTACTTTGCCAATTTCAAGTGTTATCAAGGGAATTGTTCTTGGAATATTTGCGACGATTGCTGTATCAATACCTCCATCGATCGAAGCCATGCAAGTAACGCCTCGTACAGCAAAAATCAGGTCTGGATTGGAAGAAAAAGTTCGAAAGAATATTAAATATATAACTTTATTAGGTTTATTTTTATTTTTTGTCAGTTATTTTCTTTTATTTTCGCCAATATTTGAGCATTTGTGGTGGGCTTTCACAGCGACACTTTTGGTCGTAATTGGTTGCTCAATTTTTTCAGCACTTGGCTTGTTCCTAATTCTTCCTTCTTTATCCAAGGTAATGAAAAGGTATTTTGGATTAATCTCCGGGATGGCTGCCAGGGAATTATATCGATCACTCAGCCGCACGGCAGTTGCAGTATCTTCATTAATGGTCGCTGTTTCGGTGACGATTGGTATGTCAATCATGATTAACAGTTTCCGACATACTGTTTCTGTCTGGTTGCTTGAAACGCTGGCTGGGGATATTTACATATCCGTACCAAATCAATTTTCCAATCGTTCAAGCGCATTCATAGATAAAGAATCTGTAGATTTGATTACTCAATATTCAGGCATTGAAAAGATTGATACTTTATTGACGATAAATGGGATCAGCGGGTTGAGTGATATTCAAATTAATGTGATTACCAACCAGGACATCGCCTATGAAAGAATATTCACAAAAATTGGTGTGCCTATAGATTTAATTTGGGATAGTCTGTTAGTCAATAATATAATTATTGCTGAGCCACTGGCTAACCGTCTCGATATAAAATTGGGTGATAGTCTGCCAGTTGAAACACCAGTTGGAAGTAAATATTTTGAAATAGCAGGTATATTTTCTGATTACACTACGAGCCAGGGATATATTATGATGGCTAGACCAGTTTTTGATCAATTTTGGAATATAGACGAAATATCAGCCATTTCAATCAAACTACCAGATAATTTTGACGTTGACAAATCTGTACAGGAATTAAAAAATTTGGTTAATCAAAAAGATCAGAAATTACTAATTCGTTCCAATAAAAATCTCAGAAATGATGTTATGGTAGTGTTTGATCGAACATTCGCTGTTACTGATGCATTGCGATTTATTGCAACATTTGTTTCGTTTATTGGGATATTAAGTGCGATATTGATCATTCTAATTGATCGCAGGCGGGAGTTTGGAATGTTGAAAGCAATTGGAATTCGAAGAAAAGAACTTAACCAGTTACTTCTTACAGAAACTGGATTAATGGGGTTATTCGCAGGATTATTTGCGATCCCAACAGGAATTGTCATATCTTTAATTTTGGTTTATGTCATAAATCTACGATCATTTGGGTGGACAATTCAATTTTATTTAGATGGTTGGTCAATTGTACAAGGGGTGATTATATCAATCCTGGCAGCATTTATTGCCACGGTTTATCCTTTACAGAAATTGAATCGACTAAAACCGATACAGGTAATGAAAGATGAATAAGAAAATATTAATCCTGATTGTTCTGGTTATCAGCTTGATAATTATATTAGTTTCAATTTTTACTCAACCAAAAACTACGGTGAGTTCAAATTTAACATTAATAAATTTTGGAGAGAAACTCGAAATAGATAATTTTGAAAAAGCCACCGGTCCTCAAGATTTTATTTTTCCGGAAGATTTAGGTGCGCATCCTGAATATTTAACGGAATGGTGGTATTACACGGGTAATGTTTTTACGCAGGATGGTAGACATTTTGGCTATCAATTGACATTCTTCCGGCGAGCTATTTCCGATGAGGTCGAAATTAATCGAGAATCAGAATGGTCAACGAACCAAATTTATCTGGCTCATTTTGCCATCACAGATACAAAGAATAACAACCATTATGTAGAGGATCAGATTTCAAGGGGAGCTGCAGGGTTGGCTGGAACAAAAATCGATCCCTGGTTCTCCATCTGGTTGAAAGATTGGGAAATTATTCAAAAAGATAAGGATATTTTTCAATTAAAAGCCATGTCAGACAAAATTGAATTAAATTTAACATTGACTGATAAAAAGGGATTCGTATTTCATGGGAACAATGGCTTAAGTCAAAAAGGCGAGGAGGTTGGTAATGCCTCTTACTATTTCAGCCAGACACGCTTGGATACGTATGGTGTTGTTCGGATTGAAGATGAAGAATTTATCGTTTCAGGACTGAGCTGGATGGATCATGAATTTGGTACAAGTACTTTAGGAGAAGATCAAATTGGATGGGATTGGTTTTCGATGCAGCTGGATAATGAAATGGAAATTATGCTATTTCAAATTCGGGAAGAAGCAGGCTCCATCAGTCCCTTGTCCAGTGGAACAATTATCAATCCGGATAATTCAACTAAAAAAATATCTGTGGAAGATTTTGAAATACAAGTAGACAAAATCTGGAAAAATTCAGATCAAGTTGAATATCCTAATGCCTGGAAAATAACAATTCCTGATTTGGATATAAATTTAGAAATTACTCCAGTCATTGAAGATCAGGAAATGGATTTGTTTTTTAGATATTGGGAAGGGGCAGTCTGGATTAGTGGAACGGTGAATGGGGAAGTTGTCTCCGGTTATGGATATGTTGAGCTGACTGGTTATGCCCAATCCATGCAGGGAGTATTTTAATTTGTGATACTTGTGGGCAGAACAGGGCTCGAACCTGCGACCTCATCTGTGTAAGAGATGCGCTCTAACCAACTGAGCTATCCGCCCGGGATAACCAGAATTATAATACTTGTATGATTATTCATCAACCCATGAAAAGAAAAAAATAATCTCCGATGTTTAATTTAAAATATTTGTCTTTTCTGAAAGTAATTATTGTTTGAAATTAATCGAGGTAATCTATGAAGTTCTTGAGATATGAATATCTGAGTATTGTCAATTGGGGATGGTTATTAGAGGATAAAATTGGAAAAATTGAAGGCGATATTTTTGGGGAATATCGGAGGTTTGAAGCAAATATACCTATATCGGAGGTTCGATTTTTGCCTCCGGTGATACCTTCTAAAATTATTTGTTTAGGTAGAAATTATGCCTCGCATGCGGTTGAACATCAGGTGGATGTTCCAGAAATCCCACTTATTTTCTTAAAACCCCCCAGCTCATTGATTGGGCATGGTGGTAAAATCGTTTTACCTCCTCAATCAAAACAAGTTGAGCATGAAGCTGAATTAGCTGTCATTATTGGAAAGACAGGCAGATGGATTGACCCGGAAAAAGCTGACGAATATATTTTTGGCTACACAATCGCGAATGATGTAACAGCAAGAGATTTACAAAAGTTTGATGGTCAGTGGACTAGAGGAAAAGGGTTTGATACATTTTGCCCTGTGGGACCTTTTATTGAGACGGATTTTGATTCTTCGGATGCGCTAATCACCTGCAAAATAAACCAGCAAATACGGCAAATGTCGTCTACGCGGGATATGGTATTTCCGGTTGAAAAGTTAATTGCTTTCATATCAAGTATTATGACGATTGAACCAGGAGACTTGATTCTGACAGGAACTCCCGCAGGTGTGGGACAATTAAAAACAGATGATCAAATCGAAATAGAAATCGAAGGAATAGGTCGGTTAGAAAATATAGTCGTTTCAAAGGATGGATAGTCAAATAGTTATAAAACGGATAGAGAAAACAAATGCGCTCATAATAGAATATTCACAAATTTTTTTTCATTTTGAAATAAGGGAGTTTTACAGCTCTGTTAATAAAAATGATATTAGGAAAATATGAAATCAGAATTTACCAAAAATACTGGTAGAAAAAAAGTTAAGAGTGATTATACAGGGATATTGCTCTTTATATTAGGTGTGGCTTTGATTGGAATATCTATTTTTAATTTGTTTGAGGATCCAATTACAAACCAGTATTATAAAATAAAAAGAAATTTGTCACTTCCATCCTTTGGAAATTTAATCTCACCAGTCCCAACAACAGATAGAAATGGATTGGTAGATACTGTCAATCCAATACAAACCAGAACAAGTTCTCCTCAGACATTTGAGAGCACTATTAAGATTGATGCTGAAATAGACATAATTGAAGGGTTTTTACCTCTGAATATTGAAGTGTCTGAAATAACCAAACCAACACCACTGGAAACAAAAGAGTATGATGTTGTTCCTATTCGGTTATCCATTCCGATAATTGATCTTAATGCAGATATTATCAATGCAACAAATAAAGAGATAATCCAGGGAGAAAAAACCTATATTCAATGGCTTGCCCCGGATGAATATGCAATTGGTTGGCATTTCGATACAGCGTTTCTGGGTGTTTCAGGTAATACTGTTTTGAATGGTCATCATAATATTTTTGGAAAAGTATTTGAAAATTTAGATAAATTAGTCTCCGGAGATGAGATTTTTATTTATGGCAATGATCTTCACGTTTATCAATATTTAGTTACCAATATAATGATACTGCCTGAACGAGATGTTTCCATTGAAGAAAGATTAGAAAATGCGCGCTGGATATTGCCATCTGATGATGAACGAGTTACTTTGATCACTTGTTGGCCATATTTTAGTAATACCCATCGGCTGATAATAGTTGCTCGTCCATTATCCTCCAAACCGGTTACTATCACCAATGAAAGAAATTAATAATTTCAAAATCAAATTTGGTTAGGAAATAGGTTAGGGAATGGTTAGATATCTTGACAAAACCATCAAACAAGATATAATGGTCTATAAGAAACCAGGAGGCTGAGAGTCAGACAGAAAATGGTCACTTTCCCGTAAATTTCGGGCACTGTCTGAGGAGCCAAGTAGTGAAACCGGCCTGTAAAAGTCGGTTTTTGTTTTTTTTAAAGGCAATTTAAAGTTTGTAATAAAAAACTGATGGATTTGGAGGCTTTGAAGCGGACATGCAATTGGTCGCTTCCCCCTAACAGGGAAAGTGTTCGTGGAGCCCAGCAGCGAAACCGGCCGTATAAGAATGCCGGTTTTTTATTGGAGAGAGCATGATCCATACATCAGATAAAAAAGAATTACAAAGTCAGAGTGTTGGGATCGATCTGGACGAAACACTAAAAAGGAACAAAAAAGTGTTGATTGTCGATGATGATCCGGATACTGTGGAACTAATAAAACGAATACTTCGACTATCTGATTTTGATGTAGCGTCAGCTCGCAATGGTGCTGACGCTGTGAAGATGGCCGAGAAGATCCAGCCTGATATCGTTTTATTGGATTTGATGATGCCTGAAATCGATGGGCGGACTACATTGAAGAATCTTCGCGAGATTACTCAAGCACCGGTTATTATCGTTTCTGCATTGGTTGCAAAAGAAAATATTGTTGATTTACTCAACTCTGGTAGTGATGATTACATCACAAAACCATTCCATCGCGATGAGTTGATTGCCAGAATTCAGGCTGTATTACGTCGATCGAGATTGATGTCGGTGATTGATGGAGTCTCAATCCCGGAAATTGGATTAACGATCAACTTCTCGAAGCGTGAAGTACACTTTCAGGGACAATTTGTTCAGTTATCTCCCAAAGAATACGAATTACTCGAATTATTGACAAAACAAATGCCCCATATCGTTAAATACAAAGAAATTGCTGATGAGATCTGGGGCGAGAACAATAATTATGTAAGGAATCGGATTAAATATCTGGTTCATACTATCCGGAATAAATTTGATGAGATTAAGCCGGATGTCAATGTAATTATTACAGCGGATCGTGTCGGATATAGGATCCAAACTGATTAGTTTTTTATACCAAAAGGAGTTTATTATGTCATATAAAATAAGAAAAACCATCAATTTTTTACCCCAGTTTTTCACCGTGCTCGGTGCCGTGAGTGTCGCTTTGGCGATGCTATTGTCACTGGTGAATGTACCTGTACAGGCTACGGTCTCTCATGTTTGCCCAGAGAGCGGATTATATGTAAAGACTGAATTTGATAAAACTGTTTCTGTTCAGGTTAAGGTATCTAATACTTATGGATGGGTTCTTATAGCAGATGATGCAGACTCCGCAACCTGGGGAGCATTTGAACCATACACAGTTTTGGGTGCGTGTATGAAATCAGGAACAACTTTGACATACTTTGGTCCCGGTTCAACCGGAGGTTCGAAACCTGGTACACAAGATATTAGCCATGTGGTTGTATATTTTACTTTGAAGACAGCAACACCAAACAACACACCTACAAGTACACCAACCAACACACCTACAAGTACACCAACCAACACACCTACAAGTACACCAACCAACACACCTACAAGTACACCAACCAACACACCTACAAGTACACCAACCAACACACCGACCAACACGCCAACCAATACACCGACCAACACGCCAACCAATACACCGACCAACACGCCAACCAATACACCGACCAACACGCCAACCAATACACCTACAAACACGCCTACAAATACACCGACCAATACGCCAACAAGCACTCCTTTCAAGGATGATCCTACTGCGACACCAACCAATACACCGACCAACACACCTACAAGTACACCAACCAACACACCAACCAATACACCAACTAACACACCAGTGCCGGATGATCCTACTGCGACACCAACCAATACGCCGACCAACACACCTACAAGTACACTGACCAACACACCGACGAATACACCTACAAACACACCTGTCCCGGATGATCCTACTGCGACACCAACCAATACGCCTACCAACACACCTGTGCCGGATGATCCTACTGCGACACCAACCAATACACCTGTTGACCCAACACCAACAAATACACCATTACCTGAAGATCCAACACCTACCCCGGATATTGATGAGACTCCAGTCTCTACAGTTGTACCAACATCTCCACCACCGACAAGTAATGATCCTCCAACGATCTTGATACCTGTTACTGGCTCCGTATTAAATGGTAGTTCACCACTTGATAGATTGCAATCAGTGTTGTTCAATCTTGGTTTGAGTTTCCTAGGTTTAGGGTTAGTACTACAATCTCTTCGAAAGAAAATTAATTTATAAAATTTACAAATCTATAATAATTAATTTCCCCGGCGAAAAACCGGGGTAATTTTTTTAATTCAAATACTTTATTTTGTTAGGCTTATTATTTAATTTTAAAGGAGTTTTGAAAATGCGTATAAGTTTGGTTTTAGTTAGTGGATAAATAAAAACAAACTTCAACTTATTACCTGAGTTTCCCATTTTAGTGCCCTGAACTAAGTTTATCAATTACAGATTTGACTGATACAGGAACAACTGGCTCCAACAAGAGCTCATTTTCATTAATGACTATCAAACCAGATCGGATTGGTCGCAAAATTTTCACAAATTGGTTGATACTAATGCCTGTCTGATGCTCTATTTGCTTGCTTATTGCCAGCGCTGCTAAAACGATAGTAAGGTGTGCTTCAATTGCATCACGCTTGTGGTGGTAAATTGGCCGAGCTTTCAGGTCAGACTTAGCCATACGAAACGTCTTTTCCACTTGAAAAAGTTGATGGTAGCACGCAATCACTTCCTGGTCGGTAATATCCAAATTGGTGACATATCCTTTAATTCCAGCTAAGGCGTATGCTTTTTCGATTAGCTTCTGATTCAGCTCTTTACTTTTCGCTTTTACGCTTAGAAACTTAATTCTATGGGTTGTAATCTGCCCATTTACAGCCTTTTTTGCCTTTATTATTTGTTTCTCAATGTTTTTGAGATCTAAAGCTGCTCGTTTCTCCCTATATTGGTAGATGACCCGATAACCCTCATAGTGACTATTCACGATCTGTTGATCAATGAGTTGTCCGGTTCTTTGATACTCAACGATTTCATAAGGAACCTTTTGTAATCGAGAACCAACAATGAAGGTATACCCTGCTTCTTGTAAAGCCATCATGTTTGTTTTACTAAGCATGGCTGCATCCGCGACAATTGTTATTCTCTTTAGACCATATTGATCCTGAAATGCCTTTATTACAGGCAAAATGGTCTTTGTTTCTGCAACGTTTCCTTCAAAACTGTGTAGACCTAACGGAAATCCATTTTGATCTACAATCAGTCCAATTATTATCTGTGGTTCTAATCGCCGTTCTTTGCTCAATCCAGATTTTCGGTAATTATCCTCCTTTTGGATCTCAAAGTACAACGTGGTGACATCATAAAGAACCAAACTCAACATTTCACCATTGATGTGATCAAAACAAGCCTGACTGATGATTTTTCGGTATTCTTGATCCACAGCCCTTGAAAGACATCGAAATATTGTTGTTTTTTTGAAGAAATCAATTCCTAAATCTGCTAAAACCCGTAAACTGTCTATTTTTGAGGTTGGTTCTACAATCCTGGCTATACACAACGCTTCGAATATATCATCATTCAGTTGATCAAATCCTATTTTTTTATATGCGTCTCGTAATAAATTCCATAACAATCCTGAGTAGGATTGCTTAAGTCGCATGTGGTCGGAAGTTGTTTTTTCTGGAAATAATTCAAGTTGATTTTCATGTAATATTTTTCGAGCTATTGCCACCAGAATTGTTAGTTCTTCAGGAGTTTGCGCACTGCCGATATGATTGATCTTAACTATCTGTCCTTTTTGTTTTCTTGCTATTTGAACTGCTGTTGCTCCACTTGCTGTCTTTACTTTGCGAATGTATGCCATACCTCTAATAATAGTTTATTCAGCTGAAATTCTTTCCCCGTTAGTGCCCTGAAACTTCATATTTTACGCTCAAAATTTCAGTTATTGTCATTTTGTGGGAAACTCAGGGGGGTAATTTTTTTAATTCAAATACTTTATTTTGTTAGGCTTATTATTTAATTTTAAAGGAGTTTTGAAAATGCGTATAAGTTTGGTTTTAGTTAGTGGATAAATAAAAACAAACTTCAACTTATTATAAATTTTATGCCTGGTTATATTTAAAATTTCAACAACAGTCAACTTTAAATCGTCATATCTGGCTAATTTTTCAAAAATTAAGAAAATTCTAATCTGAATTGGTAAGGAAAATGGTTGGAATTGATTGAAAAAAACTTGACAAATAAGGTAATAAATGTATACTTATAAAATATAAATTTTTTGGAGGCTTTGAAGCGGACATGCAATTGGTCGCTTACCCATCAATGGGAAAGTGTTCGTGGAGCCCAGCAGCGAAACCGGCCGTACAAACACCGGTTTTTTTTGTTGGAGAAAGAGAATGATCCAAACACCAGATAAAAATTTAGAAGTACAGTCACAAAGTCTCGGAATCGACCTGGACGAGACTCTGAAAAGAGACAAGAAAGTATTAATCGTCGATGATGATTCCGATACAGTGGAATTAGTCAAACGCATACTTCGTTTATCTGATTTTGATGTTGCATCTGCCAGGAATGGGTTAGATGCCTTGGCTTTGGCAGAAAAAATCCTACCAGATGTAATTATTTTGGATTTATTGATGCCTGAAATTGATGGCCGGACTACATTGAAGAAACTTCGCGAAATAACCCATGCACCAATCATTGTATTATCTGCCCTAACAGAAAAATCAAACATTGTTGATCTACTCAACCTCGGTAGCGATGATTACATCACCAAACCGTTTAACCGTGATGAATTGATTGCGAGAATCCAAGCAGTTCTTCGGAGGACAAAATTATTGTCAGTGATTGATGGAGTTTCCATTCCTGAGATTGGATTGATGATTAATTTTTCCAAAAGAGAAGTTCAATATCAAGGAAAACTGGTTCTATTATCCCCGAAGGAATTTGAGTTAATTCAATTATTAGCAAATCAAATGCCCCATATTGTTAGTTATAAAGATATTGCAGAAGGAATTTGGGGGGAAAGTCATAATTTTTACAAAAATCGAATTAAATATCTGGTTCATTCCATCAGAGATAAATTCAACATGATTAAAGCAGGCAATGAAGTGATTATTAACGCAAATCGCGTAGGTTATCGTATCCAAACAGATTAATTATTTTTTAAGGAGATTATTATGTTATCAAAAACAAGTAAGTTACTAAAATTTTTACCCCAGTTGTTCACTACATTGGGAGCTGCGAGTGTCGTTATTGCCATGTTACTATCAATGGTTAATTTGCCAGTACAGGCAAATACTATTCAAACCCAGGAAACTTGCCCGACAACTGGTGGTTGGATCAAAGTAGACGGATTATCTGCTAAATCTTATACTTATAATGCACCGTCAGGTAAATTGATTATAGAATGGTGTTATAAAGCATCCACCACAGTGATATATGGTTCAGTTAATCCACCTTCGTCAACTTATACTGTTACAAGTACTGTAAAAAATAAAAATGGAGAGATTCAAAATTTAAGTCATGCATCATTTAAGTTAATCAATTCTTCTCCAACAAACACACCAACTACTAAGGTTACAAAAACGAGTACGCCCACAAAAACACCAACAAATACAAAAACAAATACACCAACCAAAACGCCAAAATTTACGAATACACCAACCAACACACCTACGAATACACCAACCAATACACCTACGAATACACCAACCAACACGCCTACGAATACACCAACTAACACGCCTGTACCAGATGATCCAACTCCTTCACCTACCAATACACCAACCAATACACCAACAAATACAGCAACGAATACACCCACACCAGTGACGCCAACGCCAGAGGATCCAACTCCGACTCCTGTGACCCCAACGCCAGAGGATCCAACACCAACACCAGTGACACCAACGCCAGATGATCCAACACCAACACCTGAGGATCCTACTGCGACACCATTACCTGATGATCCTACACCTACACCTCAGACAGATGAGACTCCTGATCCAACAGTAGCACCAACATTACCTCCTCCTGTCAGCAATGATCCTCCTACCGTGTTAATCCCGGTTACAGGAGCTGAATTTGGTGGTGACTCACCTTTGAGAAATGTACAATCGGTGTTATTTAATCTGGGATTAAGTTTCCTGGGTCTTGGCTTGGTACTTCAATCTATGCGAAAAAAATTAAATTTCTAGCGGATTAGAATCCTCTCAATAATCCCTGACCTCTAAGATGAAAAGATACTTAGGTTTGAAAGAAAAAAATACCCTGGTAATTTGCCGGGGTATTTTCTTAATAAATTCATGAATTTAGAAACTAACACTAATTCTTTGATCCTGAAAATCAATTAATTCCTGAATTCCTATGCCTGATACTGGAAATGCCTTAATAAATAATCTTCCCCAGGATGGTTCACTTCCCTGGGCAATACATGTTTGAATAACAAGGCTGCCTTCTTCTGTGTAAACTTCCATAAACAGATCAACTGCACTTAATACAGTTGATGGATCATTCAGGTCAACAAAATTTGAATAAGGGCTGTTGGGGGATAATGCTTGATATGAGGATATTTTCTCAATTTTGAAAAATTTATATTCTTTGTTGGCTGTGACCAGGACAATTAAATCATTTACCTCTAATGAGGAAAAGTTGGATCCTGCTAAATGATTATGTGCTAATAAACCTGTTGAACCAAATTGTTTGGTTAATGAGAATTCGGTTACAAACTCAGGCTCACTAGACACGAAATCTGGTCGTCCTGCTGGTTGTTGAATAATTGGTAAAGTAATTTGTTTCGGAGCAATCATTCCAACAATTTGGTTTCCTGACCGTTTCTCTGTGACACTCTTAATAAATTGATAAAAATTTTTATAACTAATCGTTTGTAAATTAATATTGATGAGGTCACTACTTAAATTTATTTCTCCTGTAATAGGAATTTGGTAACCGCTGACAGGACGAAATAGAGTTGTAATGATAAAGATGATTAGTAGGCTGACTGAGAAAATTTTATTTTTCATAAAAGTTATATATCCGTTATAAAATGGTATAGATTTAGTTAGAATTCTAAGATTATTAAAAATTAATAGTTGTCACCTTTCATTTTTGTTGGGATGTTTTCGGAAAATACCAAAAGAATTAACCAAAAAGTAAGTTAAAAGGACAATTTTCAGGCATGGTATAATGTTGGAATAAATTCCTATTTGTTATTCATTAAGGAGAATTTTTTATGTCGGGTCATTCCAAGTGGTCTACGATTAAGCGTAAAAAAGGCGCAGCAGATGCCAAACGAGGAAAAGTATTCACTCGCGTAACAAGAGAAATTTTGATGGCAGCAAAGGAAGGTGGCGGGGATTTATCAACCAATGTCCGGTTAAGGCTCGCAATTGACAAAGCTAAAGCAGTCAATATGCCGAAAGAAAACATTGAAAGGGCAATTAAAAGAGGTTCGGGGGAATCAAAAGAAGGCACATTCGATGAAGTAATGTATGAAGGTTATGCACCACATGGGATTGCAATCATGATCGAATGTGTAACAGAAAACCGAAATCGAACTGTTGCAGATGTTCGTCATATCTTAAATAGAGCAAATGGGACTATGGGCGAACAGGGATCAGTTAGTTGGCAATTTAATCGGGTTGCTTATTTTGCCTTTCCTGCTGAATCTTATGATTTTGATAGAGTCTTTGAAATTGCCTTAGAAGGTGGTGCGGATGATGTTTCTTCCGATGATGAGATGATCGAAATTGTTGGTGCAGTTGAAAATTTTAAGTCTATCAGTGATTTATTACTAAAAGCCGGAATCTCACCAGAAGAAAGTGAACTCCGTATGATCCCGAATCAAGAAATTGAGTTAAATGTTGAACAGTCAGTTCAGGTGATGCGTGTTTTGGAAGCATTAGAGGAACTTGACGATGTAGTAAATGTTTTCTCTAATCTGAAGATTTCCGATGAGGCAATGGAGGCTTTGGAGTAATCCTTTTCCATGAACTCCGTATTAGGAATTGACCCAGGGACTGCTACAACCGGATATGGATTGATCAGTGAGAACAGAAATGGTCTGGAATTAATTAGTTACGGTGTGATATCGACATCACCTGATTTACCAATGGAAAAACGCCTCCAAATAATTTACAAAAGAATGATTGAAATCATTGATCTCCACAAACCAGATTCATGCGCGGTGGAGAAATTGTTTTTTCAAAGGAATGTGACAACAGCGATTAGTGTGGGACAGGCAAGGGGGGTAATTTTATTAGCCTTGGCTGAACGGGATATAAAATGTGCTGAATATACGCCATTAGAAGTAAAACAGGCCGTGACTGGATATGGGGTTGCCAATAAAAAGCAAGTACAAATTATGGTACAGGCATTGCTGGATTTGCCGGAAATACCAAAACCTGATGATGCATCTGATGCTTTAGCAATAGCGATTTGCCATGCGCATAGTAAAAAAATTAATGATTTGCATTCTTTATCATGATAACAAGTACTTCTAATCCAAAAATAAAATTTATTCGGAAATTAAGAAATAAAAAATTTCGTGATGAGAGTAATTTATTTTTTATTGAAGGACCCAGAATAATCTCTGAAGCTTTATCTGCAAACTGGAAATTTGAGCAAGTAATTTTTTCAAAACCATTAATAAACGATGGGTATGGTACTAATTTACTTGAAAAATTGAATAAATTGAATATTGAGTGTCTCGAAGTTGAAAAAGATGTATTTGAATCATTTTCTATTAAAGATGGACCCAAAGGATTGGCAGCAATATTGTGTCAGAAAACTTCCGAATTGAGTGAACTAAATCATCAATCTGGATTATGGGTCGGACTTGATAGAACTCAGGATCCTGGCAATCTGGGAAGCATCCTAAGAACATTAGATTCGGTTGGGGGGAATGGATTAATATTGATAAACCAGTGTACTGATCCTTTTGAAATTTCTGCAATTCGTGCGAGTATGGGTGCAATTTTTTCTCAAAAAATTATAAAAACAAATTCTGAAAAATTTATTAAATTTATAAAAGAAAATCATATTCAGGTTATCGGTACAAGTGATCGAGCAATTCAAGATTATCAAGAAGTAAACTACTCAACCAATATGGTTTTGTTGATGGGCAGTGAGCGGGAAGGATTTTCAGAACCGTTACTCAGTGTGTGTGATAAACTGGTAAGAATACCGATGGTTGGCAAGAGTGATTCGCTTAATCTAGCAGTTGCAACATCTATTTGTCTGTATGAGGTTTTCAACCAAAATCGAAAATGAAATTAGAAAGTGAACCATGATAGCGTCTATTCAAGGAAAAATTATTCAAAAAGGGCAAGATTTCTTAGTTATCAATCTAAGCGGATTGGGAGTTCAGGTTTTCTCAACAAGGGAAACATGTGAGATAACAAATTTGGGTGAAATCAAATATTTTTACACTCAATTGATTGTACGCGAAGAATCATTATCTCTTTATGGATTTGAGAATGAAATAGAAAGAGATTATTTTAATTTGTTGCTTGGGGTTAACGGCGTTGGTACCAGATTAGCATTGTCGATTATTTCAACCTTGTCCATAGATGCCATCAATCGAGCAGTAACCTCTGAACAATATGATGTATTTTCTAGGGTCTCAGGGGTTGGGAAAAAAACTGCCCAGAAAATTGCTATTCATCTACAAGGTAAAATAATTGGTGAAACCGAATTTTTAGGAATCAAATCAACATTCCAGGATGTAGACCTTGAAGTAGTTGAAGCTTTGACCACATTGGGATATAGTGTGGTAGAAGCTCAATCAGCCATTCAATTTATACCTAAAGATGCACCAAAAGATATCGAAGAGAGATTGCGGATTGCATTACAATTTTTTACATAGTTGGCATTTACAGGCATGACTACGTTTAGGTTGAGATTCAAGTAAACATAGCAATCATGTAACATCCTAAACTAGACATTTCTAGTCCTTTCAGGTATGATTTTAATTTGAGTTCTACATTTTTCAATGAAAGTGAGCATTGATATGCATAGATCTAAACAGCAAAAAATATGCATTCAAAAGAAAAGTGCTGTTGTAAAAAAAGATCTATACAAGTCATCAAATGTAGTTCAAAATAAAGAGAACTTTTTATGGTTTAAGAATGTAAATAAAAACAATGATTTTTGGTAAATGAAATTGGATATACAATACCCAATTTCATTTTAATTCTATTGAATTTTATAAATAATTTAATCCACATTAATTTTTTGGAGGATAAATGGCAGAACCAGGCAAGAATTTCACAGAAGAATTTATTCAGAAAATCGAAAAATTTGAGGCAACTTATGAGATACGTTCAGTAGGAACTGTGACAGAAGCTGGTGATGGCATTTGTCAGGTTGATGGTCTGGCGGATATTCGTTCTCAGGAACTTGTTCAATTTGAGAATGGCATTATCGGGGTTGCCTTTAACTTAGAAACAAATTCTGTTGGCGTTATCATCCTTGGTGATTTTTCAAAGGTGTCTGAAGGAATGAGTGTTTATTCTACCGGTAGAATTGCTTCTGTTCCAGTTGGCAATGGATTGGTTGGACGTGTAGTAAATGCTCTTGGACAACCAGTAGATGGAAAAGGATCATTAAGCTTTGATGAATATCGACCCATTGAAAGAATTGCTGCCGGTGTTGTAGATCGTCAGGATGTTGATACGCCTGTTCAGACTGGTATTATTACTATTGACGCGCTTATTCCGATTGGTCGTGGGCAAAGGGAATTAATTATTGGTGATCGGCAGACTGGAAAAACTGCAATCGCTATTGATACAATCTTAAATCAAAAAGGTAAAGACCTGATCTGCATTTATGTAGCAATCGGTCAAAAGAAATCGGCTGTAGCAAGGACTGTTGCTTTATTGGAAGAATATGGTGCAATGGACCATACGATTGTGGTCGTTGCTTCTGCAGATGAATCAGCTGCCTTACAATATATCGCTCCTTACTCCGGTTGTGCTATGGGTGAATATTTTATGGAAACTGGCCGTGATGCTTTGGTGGTTTACGATGATTTGAGTAAACATGCTTGGGCTTATCGACAGGTTTCATTGTTATTACGACGTCCTCCAGGACGGGAAGCTTATCCTGGTGATTTATTCTATTTACATTCCAGATTATTAGAAAGAGCATCAAGATTAGCTTCACAATATGTAATAGTATCAAAAAATTTTTTCGGGAAAGCGTCAGAAAAAGATTCAACAAATGGGAAAGTTTACAAAGGTCCTCAGTCTCTTGAAATGGCTGAAAGCGCCCATAAGGAACTGAAAAATAAAGATGAAGTGAAGGTTGCAAAAGTTCATGGCACAGGAGGTTCTTTGACAGCTTTGCCCATTATTGAAACCTTATTGGGTGATGTCTCTGCATATGTGCCAACGAATGTTATTTCTATTACGGATGGACAGATTTATTTAGAATCGAATTTATTTAATGCAGGAATTCGCCCTGCAGTTAATGCAGGTATTTCTGTTTCTCGTGTTGGTGGAGCTGCTCAAACGAAAGCCATGAAACAAGTTGCCAATCGATTGCGTTTAGATATGGCTGCTTTTCGTGACTTAGCTGCATTTGCTCAATTTGGAGCGGACCTTGACAAAGCAACACAGGATCAATTGAACCGTGGATTGCGGTTACAAGAAGTGCTGAAGCAACCTCAATATGAGCCGATGAATCTTGAGGATGGGGTTATTACTTTGTTTGCAAGTGTTAATGGTTTTTCCGACAAAATAAACGTTGAAAGAGTAAATGAATGGCGAGTGGGTTTGATTAAATATCTCGAAAACACCTATCCAGAATTAAGGAAAGATATCGCCAATAGAAGACTTATTTCCGAGGAAACTGAAAAGAAATTACGGGAAGTAATCCCTGTTTTTAATTCAACCTGGAACTAATGAGATAAGGAATAGGATATGAGTTCTGCGCGTGAAATGCGTTTACGAATAAAAAGTGTAAAAAATTTATCACAGGTTACCCGAGCTCTACAAACAGTCAGTGCCAGTAAAGTTCGGAAATCAATGCAAGCTATGCAAGCCACCAGCGCATATACTGAAAAAGCAATGCAAGTATTGGTTCATTTAGCGAAACAACCTGGTCATCAAATGTTGCATCCTTTGTTAGCTGAGAGAACTACTATTCAAAATACTTTATGCATCTTAATTACAAGTGATCGTGGGCTTGCTGGATCTTACAATGTCAACGTTGTTAGAAATACATTAAATTATTTTGAAGGTTTTCAATCACCTGTTTTTTATGTTGCCGTCGGTAGAAAAGGCAGAGATATGTTAGTTCGTCGCAGAAAAAAAGTTGTAGCCGACTTCAGCCAGATCCCTACTTCTCCAAGATTTAGTGATGTTTCTGCTATTGGATGGCTGGCTGTAGATGAATTTCTTGATAAAAATTACGACCAGGTGTTTGTAGCATATACACAATTTGAGAATATGCTTACACAAATTCCTATTGTCCGGCGGATTTTGCCGTTGTTTATAGAACAGGATGAAGAAAAAAACATTTATTCCAGAAATGACCAAATAAAAAAATCAAATGGAGTTTATTCATATGAACCTGGTCAGGCAGAGATTTTAGATCAGATTGTTCCTCGATTTACAGCATTACAAATATATCAATCTATTTTGGTTGCTCAGGCAAGTGAAAATGCTGCCAGAATGATGGCTATGCAAAATGCTACAGAAAACGCATCTGAGTTAATTTCAATACTTCAACTTGAATATAATAAAGCGAGACAACAAAGTATTACCAACGAAATGTTAGATATAGCTGGTGGAGCAGAAGCCCTAGCTCAGGCAAAACATTAAGCATCTTCTATCTCTTTGGAGGAAATGAATGGAAAAAAATAATGGAAAAATTTTACAGGTTTTGGGTGGAGTAGTTGATGTTCAGTTCAGCCCAAACAATATACCTGATTTGTATGAAGCAATTGAGGTTTTTAACAAAGATGGATCAAAGTTAATTCTTGAAGTTCAAAAACAATTACCAGATAGTGCGGTCCGTTGTATATCAATGGCCACAACAGATGGTTTACAAAGAGGTGTAGATGTTGTTCGAACCTATAGCTCGATAAAGGTCCCGGTCGGATCTGCTACATTGGGTAGAATTTTTAATGTGTTGGGGGAACCGGTTGATGGCTTAGGGGAGGTTAAAACTGATACATATTATCCTATCCATCGATCAGCACCAGATTTTTCAGATCAAGCTACACGAGTTGAAGTTTTTGAGACTGGATTAAAAGTCGTCGATTTGATTGCACCTTTTACAAAAGGCGGAAAAACCGGGATTTTTGGTGGGGCTGGTGTTGGAAAAACTGTAATTATTATGGAATTAATTCGGTCAATTGCATCCGTCCATCAAGGAAATTCAGTATTTGCGGGTGTAGGTGAACGAACCCGTGAAGGGACTCAACTGTATCGCGAAATGATGGAGTCTGGTGTAATGAAAGATACCGTGATGGTGTTTGGTCAAATGAACGAACCTCCTGGCGTCCGTTTGCGAGTAGCATTAACTGCTCTATCTATGGCTGAATATTTTCGTGATCAAGGAAAAGATGTATTACTTTTTATCGATAACATATTCAGGTTTACCATGTCAGGATCTGAAGTATCAGCACTTTTAGGTCGAATGCCATCAGCAGTAGGGTATCAACCAACTTTGGCAACTGAGATGGGTGAATTGCAAGAACGAATTACTTCAACGAGGAGTGGATCAATTACCTCCATGCAGGCTGTTTACGTCCCGGCAGATGATTATTCAGATCCAGCTCCGGTAGCAACATTTACTCATCTTGACGCTACAATTGCCCTTGAACGAGCGATTGCTGAAAAGGCTATTTATCCTGCAGTGGATCCTTTATCATCAACATCTCGAATTCTTGATCCAAAAATTGTAGGAAATGACCATTATCAGACTGCAAGAGAAGTCCAAAAAGTATTACAACGATACAAAGATTTACAGGACATTATTGCTATTCTTGGTATTGATGAATTAAGCGAAGATGACAAAATTATTGTTTCAAGAGCCAGGAAAATTGAAAGATTTTTCTCTCAACCCATGTATGTTGCTGAACAATTTACTGGAATCCCAGGAAAGTATGTACCCTTAAAAGAAACAATTCGCGGATTTAGAGAAATACTTGATGGCAAGCACGATTTATTACCTGAACAAGCTTTTTATATGGTTGGTTCGATTGAAGATGTGGTTGTGCGAGCAAAACAATTAGAAGACAAGGGTTAAAATGCCAATTCAATGTGATATAGTATCTCAAGATCGAATGGTATTCAGAGGAGAGGCTGAAATGGTGATCTTACCCGGATCTGAAGGAGTAATGGGGATTTTACCAAATCATTCACCCGTTCTCACTACATTTAATTTTGGTATTATCACAGTTGTAACGAAGAAAGAAAGAAATTATTTTACAGTTGCAGGTGGAATTGCTGAGGTTCAACCAAATTTGGTTACCATCTTAGCTGATGCTGCTGAGAATGTAGAAGAATTGGATGTCTCAAGAGCAGAATTAGCAAAAGAAAGAGCAGAGAAAATACTAAAAGAGTCAGCTCCTGGTGATGATAGTGAGTTAGATGCCTTAAGAAATGCTTTACGTCGATCCACTTTCAGATTGGAAGCAATAAAACGGTTTAAACAAACATCAATGAAAAGCATGAAAGATAGATAAAGCTTATAATGTAAGATGAATGGAAGGGATTAAAGTATTTAATGGCATTATTTTCCAGGGAATTAGGGATAGATCTTGGGACAATGAATTCAATCATTGTTGAAGGGAATCAAGTAATTGTAATGGAGCCGACAGTTGCAGCCATTGTTGTTGAAGATGGTAGAAAGATGGTTGAGTGGGGTCAGGCTGCGAGAGATATGTTAGGCCGGGTTTCAGAATCAATTGAAATTGTTCGACCCCTTCAACATAGCGTGATTGCAGAGTACAGTGTCACAGAAGGCATTTTAAAAGAAATGATTAAAAAAGCTGGGGCAACCAGTTTTCTTGGCAGCACAAAAATTATTATGACGACACCATATGGGATCACTTCTGTAGAAAGGCGGGCTGTAGAAGCAGTAGCATTATCATCATCAAGAGAAGTTTATCTCATCTCACAGCCAGTTTCCGCCGCACTGGGTGTTGATTTACCAATTGGAACACCATCCGGAAATATGTTGATCAGCCTTGGGGGAGGAACTTTTCAGGTTGCTGTATTGGCAATGTGGGATATTGTGACTGCGAATACTGCAAAAACTGGCGGTATGTCATTTGATGAGGCAATCATCAGTCACCTTCGTAAGAAATTTGGTGTGATTATCGGTCAACCTACAGCCGAAAAAATTAAAATCAATATTGGCTCTGCAATTCGATTGAATGAAAATAAAAATATGGAAATCCAGGGTCAAGACCAGGTTTCCGGATTGCCAAAACCAATTAACGTAACCACAGATGATATTGTTGATGCATTGGAACAACCACTAAATGATTTGGTCACGTTAATAAGAACAACTTTAGAAAAAACTCCCCCGGAATTAATTTCAGATATTATAGATCGAGGTGTTGCTCTTTGTGGTGGCGGAGCTTTGTTGACTGGGATTGATAAATATCTAACAAAAGCTTTAGGAATTCCTGCATACCTTGTTGACAATCCAATGACATGTACTGCTGAAGGTGCATCAAAAGCGTTCAGTATGCGAAATGTTCTGAAAAGATCATTAATTAAAGTTTGATTATTTATTGGAAATTAAAGGAATTTTCCCAATATTTATTCCAAATAAAAGGTCATGTGTTGTAATTCGAGAATTGGATCAATATTTTGAACCTGAACTCCTTTGGGGGTAATTAATTTTACAGGGGCATAATTTAAAATAGCTTTTACACCTGCTTTGACCAAAAGATCCGTTACTTTTTGTGCATGTTCAGCGTCAACAGTAATCATTGCAACTTTAATTTTTTTCTGATTAATTATTTCCTCTAAACGGTTACTGTCAAAAATTTCATAATCACCAATTTTTGTACCGATCTTTTGAGGATCATTATCGAAAATGCACTTAATTTGAAAACCATGATTTTGAAAACCATTAAAATTTGCAATCGCATGACCTAAAAAGCCTACGCCTATTAGTGCCATATCCCATACTTTATCCACATGCAGTATATCTTCTAATTTTTCTTTTAAGAAACTAATGGAATATCCTGTTCCTTGTTTCCCAAATTCACCGAAATGAGATAAATCTTTTCGGATCTGTGCAGCTGAAATACCAATTTTTTTTCCAAGATCTTTTGAGGATGTATTGTATTCCCCGTCCTGGTCTAACCGGTTTAAGGTTTGTAAATAAAGCGGTAATCGTGCAACGACTATGTCTGGTACTTGCTTTTTTTCCATTTTGATTTTTCCATTCATTTTGGATGATTTGGAGTATGTTCTTGATAATCTGAGTTTGTCAGGTGTTTTTGGTGGTATTGCCCACCAAAAACACCCTGATCCCTTTTATGAAACAATATGATTTGGATTTATAAAATTAAATTTATCATAAAAATTTAAAAAAGCAAAATATTTGACCTCACAAATTTATAGATAGTAAAAAAGGAGCTGAATTTAGCTCCTTTTTTAATCTTATTTCGGATACTTCCTAATCTCTTGATCTTCCTAATAGCAAGAAAGCATAATATAGTAGTGTTGTAATTGCTTGTATAGCCGCAGCTACATACGTCAGAGCAGCTGCATCCAGAACCTTATTAATGCCTCGAGATTCTTCTCCGTAAATCACCCCAGATGTTGATAACCAGGCTTTTGCTCTTCTACTGGCATTAAATTCAACTGGTAATGTAACCAGAGCAAATACTGCCGTTAGAGCAAATAATCCTAAACCAACCCATGCTAAATTATTCCATTGTAATAAAAGTCCACCCATGAAGATTAATGGTCCTAACCAACTTCCAAATTGAACTGATGGAACCATTGCTGATCTAAACTTTAATGCAGCATAATTTTCCTGGTCTTGAACAGCATGACCTGCTTCATGTGCTGCAATCCCTGCTGCAGCGATTGAATTACTGCGGAATACATCTGGGCTGAGTCGTAATTTTTTTTCTCTGGGGTCATAATGATCAGAAAGAAACCCTCTGGTTTCTTCAACCTGAACATGATTTAAACCGCTAGAATTCAGCATTCTTCGGGCTACTTCTGCACCAGTCAAACCTACATAACTACGAATTTGAGAATATTTTTTAAAAGCACCTTTAACTTTTATTTGAGCCCAGAAGCCTAATAATAAGGCAGGCAGACTAAATAAAATATACAATCCATATCCACCAAACATTTTTTATCCTTTTCTAAACCTAACGATAATTTGATCCATTATAACCAGAAAGATTTAATTATTTATATAAATAGTATAAATAATTTATTAGAAGTACGCCCGCTGAGATTCGAACTCAGACTTCTGCCTCCGGAGGGCAACGTGATATCCTTTTCACTACGGGCGCAATTAGATTAACAGAAGGTATTCTACCATGATCAATTGATGGTTAGAAGATTTTTGTTATTTCATCTCTTTCAGGTCTTTCCAATAGAAAAGGCCCATTTTCATCAACCATAGTGATCCCAATACCTTCAGACGAAACCGTACCAATCTCTGAAACTTTTATGAAATTATTTGATAAAACTGAAATAATCTTTTCTCTGAAATCTGGACTGGCTGTGAACAATAATGCACCTGATGAAATTGATTTTAGTGGATCAATTGAATAGTGTGAACAGATTTTCATAGTCAATTCTGAAACTGGAATTTTCTGCAATTGTATATCCATTTTTTTATTACTGGCAATTGAAATTTCCCAGATAGCTGATGCGATACCTCCTTCGGTCGGATCGTGCATTCCTGACACACCGAAACCTTCTCTAAGAATACTCGCTTCTGGGAAAATACTAATCCCAGGATTGTGTAAATATGATTGAGCAATGATTAATTCATCTTTTGTAAGAATAGTTGAAGTTCTCTCTGAAAAATCATTAGCCAGGATTGATATTGTTTCTATCGCTATTTCTTTTGTGAGAAAAATTAAGTCTCCTGATTTAATTCCTCTGGGTGTAATTAATTTATCTTTTTGCACTGTGCCAATCATTGTGGCTGAGAGAATAGGACGATTAATCCCATGCGTGATTTCAGTGTGGCCACCAATTATTGTTATTCCATATTTATTTGTTCCATTTATTAATTGATTTGTGATATTTTCAACCTTTTCAGGTGTAGTAGTGTGTTCTGGCAATAATAGAGTCGTTAACATCCATCTAGGACTGGCTCCAGTTGTGACAATATCATTTACATTAATTTCAACCGCATACCATCCAATATTTTCAGCTGTCAATGATATCGGATCGGTTTTTAGGACAAGATATTCGTCGCCAAAATCAATTACGGAGCAATCCATACCAGTTCCAGGGCCAATTATTACCTTTTTATCTAAAATCGGAATTTTTAATAGGATTTTTTCGAGAAGATTGGGTGGTAATTTTCCTAGTGAAAGTGTTTCCATTATTTCTCAATCTTAGTATACAAAATCTCTAATGTCATAGGTGCTGATATGGGGTGTTCCCCGATCAGAAAATATCAGATTCTCTTCAATAAATTTCCGTTGCAATTGTGTATCTGCACTCGATAATGGGATCAGATTTGTGTTGAAAGCATTTTGTGTATATGCCAGACCTTCACTTTCAATTAACTCAGAAAAATAAATCAAATCATCTGCGTCTAGTTCCATTTGATTGATTATATCAACTGTGTGTGCGATGTGAACTTCTTGATATTGTTTCCCTCCTGCTCCTAATAAAATGATTATTCCCACAGAAATACCTGCAGACTTGATAAGCCTGACAGTATTAAGTGCTTCTTTTGCTGTTCCAGGTTTATTCAGAAATTTCAATAATTGGTTATTTCCACTCTCTAATCCAATATATATTTTTTTCAGACCAAGTTGAAATAAATTATTGTAATCATGGAGATTTTTTTTCTCACCACTGAAACCATCTAAGAAGGCAAATAATCCTCCTAACTTTTCTACGTCAAGATGCCTATGAATAACTTCAATTAATGGGATTAATTTATTTGTCGGAATAACAAGTGCGTTGGCATCTCCTAAGAAAATCGTTCTACGTAATGACAATCCATCTCCAATAAAGTTAATTACCCTATTAATATGGTTTTCAAATTCTTGTTTTTGTTTTATCCTGAATTGCCGGTCACGGTAAAATGTACAAAATGTACATTTGTTAAATGAACACCCTTCCGTTAATTGGAGTACGACAGAGATGTATTGATCCGGAGGAAGAATTCCAACTGGTTTGTATATGGAAAGGTAATCCTTTATATCGTCTTGATAAAAATCTTCGCTAACTTTTGCTAAATGTATCAATTCAGATTTAGTATTGGCAGTTAACGGGGGTAAAAAATAATCCTTAATTAAAAGTGAATCTAATATCATTTGAGTTGTGGAGTGGGCTTTGGAGAGAAGGTTGCTTTTATCTTGTTCATTCAGCCATTTCCTATGAAGTATGTCTCTGTCAGAATTCCATTTTGCAACTACATTTCCATTCAGTCCACGACGATACGAGATTTTATTCAATAATGCAGTCCATAATCGACCAGCTTTATCAAAACTAAAAACCTGGGTTTCTTTTACAGTTTCAATACTGATTGTCAAACTATTATTTTTTTGACTGACTGTAATGGTTTTATTATTCCATTTTCCAATATGAACCAAGAATTCCTCCAGAATTTACTTATAGTTGAATCATAATGCACCCCATGTGGATAAACAAGAGAAGTTACTATCCTTTAGATTTTTTTCAAGTTTTTTGTTTCATCGCAATTAATAGGATTTGATGGGAGTTATTGGTGGAATTCAATAGCAATAACATCCAGACTGCAATGGTGAAAAGAGACAAATTTTTCGTTTATTGCCTGGATCAGGACATTTATCACCAGCTTGAATGACAATTCTTGAATAATTATTTGAGGAATAATTATTATAATTTAGTATGAATTTGAAGTCTAACAACCAAAATCACAAAATAATTAATCCTATTTTATAAAAATCAGCAGCAGGAGAAGAAAATGTCGGAAGCCACTTATCAAGAATTAAAAGAATCTCACCACTTATTGGTAGATTTTTCATATGATTTGAAAAAAGTCTCTAAAGGTTATGCGAATCGTACTTTGTATATAAATTTAAGTGATCAAGAAATAAAAAGTAAAGCAGTTTCCCAGGACATGAAACAAAAATTTACCGGAGGAAAAGGTTTTTGTTTATGGCTATTGTGGAATGGAACAAAACCATCGACCAAATGGGATGATCCGGAGAATGAACTTGTATTTTCATCAGGCCCTATCGGGGGTATAACAACTTATCCTGGTAGTGGAAAAGTCACAGTGACCACCATATCTCCCTTAACTCATTCTGTAATTGATAGCAACGGAGGTGGTTATTTCGGTCCTTTACTAAAATTTTCTGGATGGGATGGTTTAGAAATTCAAGGAAAAGCGGATCAGGAGGTGGTGATATTCATCGATGGAGATAATGGCATGGTTAAAATTGAGGCTGCACCATTGGATCCTGTTGACACGCACCTGGTAAATACAGCATTGACAAATTTATATGCTAAGGATGAGAAGGATAAAAGAAATATTTCTGTCATTTCAGCGGGACAGGCTGCAGAGTTCGTTCCAATTTGTGGACTTAATATAAGTTACTATGATCCTAAACGAAGTGAAGTTCGATATAAACAGGCTGCGCGGGGTGGAGCAGGAACTGTTCTGAGAAATAAGAAAATTAAGGCAATTGTTGTTCGATATAGTGGTTTAAACGCAGACAGTAATGGTGTTGCAAATATGGAATTATTGCGTAAAGCTGGCCAGCGAATTAATAAAGAAATTACAGCTTTCGATGCTTCACAAAATGATATGCGTGGAACCGGAACTCCATATTTGGTGGATATTATGAACAGATTTGATTTATTGCCTACACACAATTTTCAATATGGATCTCATAAGGATGCTCATAAAATTGCAGGGGATATCTGGAAGAAAGCTTTCAATCATTCTGGACCAGATGGATGTTGGTATGGTTGTACGATGTCCTGTGCACACGGGGTCTCGCATTACCATTTGAGAACCGGTCCGTACGCTGGTAAAGCTGTTTTTGTTGATGGACCAGAATATGAGACGTTGGGTGGTTTGGGTTCAAATATTGGGATTTTTGATCCCGAGGATCTACTTGAATTAAATTTTTATGCTGATACATATGGAATTGATACAATTTCGTTGGGAAATTCAATAGCATTTGCGATGGAATGTTTTTCATTAGGCATTCTGGATAAAGAAAAAACTGGTGGACTTGAGCTAACCTGGGGAAATGCTGAAATATCTTTGATCCTGGTTCACCAGATGGCAAAAGGAGAAGGATTCGGTTTGGTTGTTGGACAGGGCGTTCGAGCAATGAAAAGTATCTTTGCTGAAAAATTTGGAGCGGATCCGAAATTCTTACAAGATATGGGTATGGAAATCAAAGGAATGGAAATTTCAGAATATATATCAAAAGAATCAATTGCTCAACAAGGTGGATTTGCTCTTGCGTCGAAAGGTGCGCAACATGACGAAGCCTGGTTAATATTTATGGAAATGGTTCATAAACAGATTCCAACATTTGAAGATAAAGCCGAAGCTTTGCACTACTTCCCGATGTGGCGAACCTGGTTCAGCCTTCATGGGTTATGTAAATTACCATGGAATGACATTATTCCAGAGAGCAATAAAACTGCAGCTGAACCTGCAAAAGTTCCTGAACATTTAGAAAACTATACCTGGTTGTATGAGGGAGTTTTGGGTGAAAAAATAACACCTGATGAAATTATTGAGCAATCGGAAAAAGTTTATACCTTTCAAAGATTGTTCAATCTTCGATTAGGTTTCGGAACTCGTGAACATGATTATCCTCCATACCGGGCAATGGGACCAGTAACTGCAGCTGAGTACGAATCGCGCTCAGAACGATATGATAAAGAATTAATAGACACAGGAAAAAATATTCAAAATTTATCTACTAAAGAAAAAATAAAGTCATTACGTGATTACCGTGAATCCAGATACGAAATGCTGGTAGACGCTGTTTATAAACGTCGTGGATGGACTGATAGAGGAATCCCTACTGAAAAAACAGTGAAAAGACTGGGAATTGACTACCCAGAAATCGTAGAATTGATTAACAAGAATATTTAAATCTTGATAAATTGTTGATTAGAGGGGCTATCAATGATTAAATTCTGTATTTTCAATTAATTCACATTGTACCAATAATAATTTTTGTCAATAAATTTGATCAGAATTTATTTAATCCAGGAAATACATTCTACTAGACAGAAAATGAAGAATAGAATAAACTCAATTTGAGAATAGGAAAGCGCATGGCTTTGCGAAACGCAAAGTGACGAGGATGAAGGTTCCCCAATGCAAATTGGGGTTAACTGAGTGGAAAAGGATCCATTTCAGGAAAATCGAAAGGTCAGCGGAAGCCTTCCAGGAATTAAAACCTGTACCTATTCATACCAACTAGATATTTTTAATTATTATTCCTGAAAAAACGGAGGTGTTTTTATGTGTGGAATTGTTGGATATATAGGTAGTCAAAATGCAACCCCAATTATTTTAAATGGACTTAAAAAACTGGAATATAGAGGATATGATTCAGCAGGAATCGCCGTTTTACAGAATGGAAAAATAGAAATTAGAAGGGATGCTGGCAAATTAAATAAATTGAATACTATGGTTTCCCATCAACCATTGGAAGGACAATTGGGTATTGGCCACACACGCTGGGCAACGCATGGGATGCCGACAGCTGAAAATGCTCATCCCCACATCGGTTCAACTGGAGAAGTAGTTGTGGTTCATAACGGAATTGTCGAAAATTATATGGAATTGAAAGAAGAATTGGTTGCTGAAGGAATAAAATTTAATTCAGAGACCGATACAGAAACGATTGTTCATCTAATCGAAATGTATATGGGGGTTGGAGATGATTTTGAAAAAGCTACAATGAATGCATTAAAAAGGTTAAAAGGCGCTCACGGTATCGTAACATTCACGACAAAAGAACCAGACAAAATAATTGCTGCGCGAATTGGAAATGCAGGTGGGGTGGTTGTGGGTTTTGGTGTAGATGGAAATTTCGTTGCATCAGATATTCCAGCAATTCTTGAGCATACCAGAAAAATGATTTTTCTGGATTCAGAACAAATGGTCATAATCAAGAAAGATTCAATATTGGTTCAGGATTTTGATCGTAATGAGATAACACCCGAAATACATATGATTTCTTGGGACCCTGTATCAGCGGAAAAAGGCGAATACCGCCATTTTATGCAAAAAGAAATTCACGAACAGGTCAGGTCATTAACAGATACATTAGCTGGGCGAATTGATTTTGATAATGGAATCATTCAAATTCCACAGTTAAATTTGGACAAAAATTTGGCTAATCGGATTGAAAAAATTATCATCACTGCCTGTGGTACTGCTGCTTATGCTGGAATGGTTGGAAAATTTTTAATCGAATATATTGCACGCGTTCCAGTGGAAGTTGAAATTGCATCAGAATTCCGTTATCGAGATCCATTAATCAATGAGAATACGGTTGTTTTGGCGATCAGTCAATCCGGAGAAACTGCTGATACCCTTGCAGCAATGGAATTGGCAAAACGAAAAGGTGCAATCCTTTGGTCAAATGTGAACGCAATCGGTTCTCAAGTGATGCGTATCTCTGATGGTTTTATTTCTATGCAAACTGGTCCAGAGATTGGTGTTGCTTCCACAAAGGCATTTACAGCTCCTCTGGCGGATTTATACATGCTCGCTGTCCTTCTGGCTGATTTTCGAGGAATCATCAATGAAAAGGACAGAAAAAAACTGGTTTCTGATTTACGACTGGTTCCAGCACTTGTTGGAAAAGCCCTTGAACAGGATGAAGTGATACGGAATATAGCGAAAGAATTCAAATTTATAAAAAACGCACTTTACCTTGGTCGTGGGATCAATATGCCAATTGCTTTTGAAGGCGCATTAAAACTTAAAGAAATTTCGTATATCCATGCAGAAGGTTACCCTGCAGGTGAAATGAAACATGGTCCGATTGCTTTAATTGATCGCGACATGCCTGTTGTAGCGATCGCTCCAAAAGATCCCTGGTATGACAAAATGATCAGTCAGATTGAACAAGCGAAAGCCAGGGGTGGAAGTGTTTTGGTAGTTGCCACAGAAGGTGATGAACGTGTTGCTGAACTGGCTGACCAGGTATTCTGGATTCCTGAAACTCCCTGGTTATTAAGCCCTATCGTAACAGTCGTTCCTTTACAGCTTTTTGCATATCATATCGCTTCATTACGTGGACTGGATGTTGACCAGCCACGGAATTTAGCAAAATCGGTTACCGTTGAATAAGAAATTTCTTACTCTCTTAGCCTTTGATTGGTAAGTTTTCTAGAATATTTTATCTTTTCAATTATTAACCGTCAGGGAATTTTTGACGTTGATACCAGGAAAAGAAAACACGCTAACACCTTTTATTGAGATGTTATAATTTTTTAATGAATATTTTTATGTTGAATAATTCTGTTGGGAAAAAGTGGTAATGTGATTGATACAAAACTAATCCTTATCGAAGGAATTATAGGTTCTGGAAAAACCACAACTGCTGAAAACCTTGCAGATATCATCTATCAAAATGGGAGGGAAGCAGTATGGTATCACGAGAATGCTCCTCAGCACCCATTGAATAATTATTTTAGCCGAATTTTACAGGATAATTATGGAAAAATATTCAATATTGATTTACTCTTTTCGAAAATACGTCAAAATGATCCTGAAGTGGATACTCTTTCCCTTTGGCGATTATTAGAAAATTCCTGTCTGACAGATACAAAAATAAAAATTATAGAAAGTAGATTTTGGCAACATGAATCAATGTATTGGTTACTTATGAATTTTGATCTGAAAAAAGTAATGAGACGGCAAGAAGAAATTACAAAAATTCTATCAACCAGCAAACCTTTCTTAATTTATTTAGCTAATGATGAGGTCTCTTCTGTCATTAAAAATATATTTGAAACTAGACCAGATGAATGGAAACAATGGGTCTTATGGTTATTTGGAGAACATCCCTATTTCACAGACCATAATTTATCTGGGATAAATGGATTGATAAAATTCTTTGAGGTTTGGAATGAAATTGCTGAAAAGTTATTTGACCTTTATCCATACTCAAAGTTATTATTGCGCAACTCACATAATGATTGGAGCACAGCAAATCGAACATTATATAAAATTCTTGAGGTCGAATAGGTTCATTCAACTGGAATTAACAGTTATGAATTTCCCATTAAATAAAAGCAAATCCAAATACATAAATCGATAAACAAAACTAGAAATTAATGGTTAGGTTTATGAGTTATCACAAACAAAAAAAAGACTATTCTCTTGATACCCAACGTCTGAGACCTTCGGGCTTTTGATAGCTTGTTATTTTACTTAGCAGCGATAATGGGTCTGGATCATGCTGGAGTAATATTTTATGTTCTGCATAAATGAAATTTTCATTTAGAGCGTGTTCAACCATCTGAAGAAGTGGGTCAAAGTAATGGTTGATATTCAATAAGCCAATGGGTTTCTCATGGATTCCTATTTGTGCCCATGTTAATGTTTCGAATAATTCATCAAAGGTACCAAATCCACCTGGCAAAGCGATAAAAGCATCTGCTAATTCACTCATACGTGCTTTTCTGAGGTGCATATTGGGTAAAACTTCCAGTTTAGAAAGGTTAGCATGGATTAATTGAGGTTCATTTAATAATTCAGGAACTACACCAATAACTATGCCATTACCTTCCAGAACTCCATCTGCTACAGCTCCCATCAAGCCTGTCTTACCTGCTCCGTAAACAAGGGTTATGTTTTCCAAAGCCAGGATTTGCCCTAATTTGTATGCAGACTCATAGTATTCTTTCTTTAATCCATCAGCTGAACCACAGTAAACGCAAATTGCTTTAACAGGAGATTTCATGTTCTTGTTCCTACTTTTATTAGATTTTTTGTTTCTACTCATTAAACAGAGTGGAAGGATATTTTTAGTTGGTACCAGCCCAAAACACATTAACCCTTAATAATTCAGAAGATATCATTTTTTTTAACATTTTACTTTATTCTAGTCGAATTTTTTTAGAATAATTGGACTTCCAATATACTAATTCCTATTTATTTTCTTGAATAATAATTTGAAACTTGCAATAAAAACCTCCATTGTCAACAATTGTTTGAAGAGTTTTTACTTTTTTTTTGAGACTAATTTCAATTATTTTTTTATCCATAACACACAATCCGGGATGGTCTTGAATTATCTGGCGATAAGGGCAATTAGAAAAAAATAAAACAGGACCATGAAATTGAGTTTCCCAGCGTGACTCATAGTTCTGAAGATTTAGAATTGAAATTAATTGGTTTAATTTAGAAATGGTGGAGGAGTTATTATTGATATCCATTTTCTCTGATAAATGATTCGCTAAATTTGAGTAATTATCCAAACCAGGCGGTAACAAGTGAAACAATGCATGGATGAGAGAAATTAAGTTATGTTTATATAATGAATCTGATAATTTATATCTGGTGGCAGGTCTTCCGCGTAAATTTAGTTCAGGCTCAATTTTTACAATTTTCCGGCTTTTTTGTAATTTCTTAATTTGGTAACGAATATCCGCTTTTGTGAGATTTAACAGGGAGGCTAACTGATTAATTGTCATAGGTCTGTTTTTCGAAAGGATATTGGTTATCTCTTCATCGGTCATATTTTGCATCATTAATCCTAATTAAGATAAAATTCTTTTGCTTAATTATAACTTGACCTTTTAATTTCATAGGTTAGAATTGTTAATTAGACAACAGACCTTTAAAAGAGGGTATTATGAATCCAGAAAAAAATAAACTTAATATAAACATTCCCCCTGAATTAGAAAATCAAGTAGCAATTACGACTTTAGATAAAATTTACAATTGGAGCCGGGCTAGTTCACTCTGGCCGATGATGTTCGGATTAGCTTGTTGTGCTATTGAGATGATCATCACTGCAGCAAGTCGTGTTGATTTTTCAAGATTTGGTATGGAAGTTATGAGACCCAGTCCCAGACAGGCAGATGTGATGATTGTTTCCGGAACTGTGACAAAAAAAATGGTTCCCCAAATTGTCAGGTTATTTAATCAGATGGGTGAACCAAAATATGTGCTTGCGATGGGAGCATGTGCTTCTGGTGGTGGGCCATTTAAAGAAGGATACAATGTTGTATCCGGAATAGATAAATTTTTACCAGTTGACGTCTATATACCTGGTTGCCCTCCAACCCCACAGGCATTATTACATGGTTTGATTATTTTACAAAAGAAAATCGAGAAAGAGAAATTATCAGATGCTGAATGGTATAAAAAAGATTTTTATGAAGAAATCCCTGTACCGATTTTAGGACCGGATTTAATTGATCCCAGAAAGTATCATTTATTCAAGAAAATTTTACAATCAGCAGATGAAGTTACAGTAGAAGAGTCTGATGCAAAAGGCGAAGAGGCATAAATATGGAAGAACATACTCTCGTTTCTCATGTCCCTGAATTTGATGCTCTTTTTCCAGAAAAAGTCAAATTGGATACAAGACCTGGTTTTAGTGGTTTTATAGTACCTAGTGAATTTCTACTGGAGTTTTCAAAAGAGATCAGGGATTCGTGGGGATATGATATTTTATCCTCAATTACAGGTGTGGATTATTTTCCAGAAAGCATGGAAGTGGTATACCACTTATATCGATCGCTGGGTGGTGGAGCTCTTGTTGTAAAAGTACAAATACCCCGTGACGACGCTATTGTTCCATCATTATTTTCAATCTTTGCCGGTGCAGAATTCCAAGAACGAGAAGCATGGGATTTATTAGGGATTAAATTTGAACATCACCCTGATTTAAGACGAATTTTGATGTGGGAAGGCTATGAGGGTTTTCCTCTGAGGAAGGATTGGAAAGAAGCATATTATGAGGAGGATGCCAAGCCATTTGCATCACGTTGGCCAGAAGGGGTGGCTGAACATTCAGAAAAGAAGAATATATTTGGAGACAATGTCAAATTTCCTGATAATTTTGATCCCGAAGATTGGGTAGCATCCGGTGAAGAAGCCTTATATTTGGGATTGAATAAATCCGGAAAAAGTAAAGATTTAGATACAGAAATGTTAATAATTAATCTTGGTCCCCAACATCCTTCGACACATGGTGTTTTTCGGATGGCAGCTTTACTGGATGGAGAATCAATCGTCGATTTAAAGCCAGCTTTTGGGTATCTGCACCGCAACCATGAAAAGATTGGGGAACGAAACACATTTCTTCAAAACATGCCGTTTACTGATCGGTTGGATTATATAAGCTCCATGAGCAACAATTTTTCTTACGCATTAGCTGTAGAAAAACTGATGGGTGTAAAACCACCAGAGCGGGCAGAGTACATTCGTGTAATTATGGCGGAATTAACAAGAATAGCCAGCCATTTCATGTCTACTGGTTTTCTGTTAAATGATTTGGGAGCTTTTTTTACGCCTGCATTATATGCATTGAAGGAGAGAGAATTAATTCTTGATGTATTTGAGGCTGTCTCTGGTTCCCGAATGATGTGTAATTATTTCAGATTCGGTGGTGTTGTCCGGGATTTACCATCTGGGATTCCTGAAGCAATCCGTAATCTAGCCTTTAAGCGATTGCCTGCAAAAGTTGATGAATTAGATCACCTTCTTACTGACAACGAAATTGTTCGCTCTAGATGCATGGGGATTGGTGTATTGACTGGTGAAGAAGCTATCAATTTATCAGCGACAGGACCTATCCTAAGAGCAAGTGGTGTTCCTTATGACATTCGCCGGGCTGATCCTTATAGTATTTATGATCGTTTTGAATTTAATATTCCTGTTCTTTACCATGGTGATATTTATGATCGATATCTAATCCGAATTGAAGAAATGCGCCAAAGTGTTCGAATAATCCAACAAGCGATAACACAAATCCCTGAAGGACCTATTTTTGAAGGAAGGTCACAATACCAGGTAAAAGTTCCAGCTGGTGAGGCATACGGAAGGGTTGAAGCTCCTAAAGGCGAACTTGGATTCTATGTTGTGTCCAATGGTCAGCCAAATCCCTGGAGATATCACGTCAGAGCTCCATCATTCATCAATCTTACTTCACTAAGAACGATGTGTCTTAATCAAAAAGTAGCTGATGTTGTCGCAATACTTGGCTCAATAGATATTGTTTTAGGCGAAGTTGATCGATAGGAGGATAATATGGGCATTAGCGGAATAATTAAAGGGTTGGGGATCACCTTAAAACATTTTATCGAAACCTATCTGGTTGATATTCAATATAAAGGTAAGAGATACGGAGCAGAAGCAGGCATTTTGGATCGAAAGTCATTTGATACAAAAGGTATATTTACTGTTCAATATCCCGAAGAAAAAATAGCTGTTTCAGAAGAATTTCGATACATTCCATTTCTTGTCTACGATGAAAGCGAGGATGGAAAGCGAGATATTCGATGTACTTCCTGTGGTATTTGTGCAAAAGTTTGTCCGCCACAGTGCATATGGATAACCCGTTCTGTAAATCCTGAAACTGGAAAACCAGTTCCAAAACCTGCGAAATTCTTTATTGATGTTGATATTTGCATGAATTGTGGCTTGTGCGCAGAATATTGCCCCTTTGAAGCAATTCGCATGGATCATGATTATGAAATCGCAAATATTGACCGATTTGCCCATCACATTTATGATTTAGAGAAATTATTAAAACCTGCATCTTACTATGCTAAGATTCGTCCGACCCAATTTAGAGAAGAGGATGATGCTAGAAAAGAAAAAGAAGCTAAAAAAGCAGCTGCAAAAGCTGTAAAAGAGACTTAAAGCAAGACATTAAAGGTAAATTTATCATGTACAATTCGGATACAGAAGTATTATTTCCTGTTAGAGCAATTCCTGGATTGAAGGGATTACGTGGGGAAAAATGGGATCAATTGATTGATTTTATTATAAATGATGCAAACGAAAGTGAGAAATTGGCTTTTGTGTTGATGATCGTTCGACTTGTTGGATGTAGTGGCTGTAATGCGGATTCATTCAGAGCTATGCGTGGTTGTACCAAATGCGCTCAACAATCGATCAGAAGATATCGAGGAGAAGATATTGATTTATTAAAATTATTTGAGAAATCGAAAATTGAAATTGAAAATCGAAATAAGGGATTTGAATCCTAATATTAATTTGGAAGGAAAAAATGACAGCTAACAATATAACCACTGAAATGGTTCTTGGTGCACTTTCAAAAGTGCAAGAACCGGAATTACATAAAGATTTAGTTACTCTCAATATGATCAGGGATGTAACAATAAATGGTTCAGAAATTAAATTTACAATTGTTCTTACAACACCAGCTTGTCCTTTAAAAGCGAAAATTGAAAAAGAATCCAGAGATGCAGTTATGGCAATTGAAGGTGTTAAAAGCGTTGAAATTGTAATGGATTCTAACGTGCCTTCAGATGGAAAAAATCGAGGCAATTTATCTGTGCAGGCTAAAAATGTCCTGGCAATTGCTTCTGGTAAAGGCGGTGTTGGAAAGTCTACTGTCAGTGTGAATATTGCTGTATCATTGGCAAAAGCTGGAGCAAATGTCGGGTTATTGGATGCAGATATTTATGGACCAAACATCCCAACAATGATGGGATTGGAAAAATTACCTGCTTTTGAGGAAAATAAAATAATTCCGGCTGAAGCTTATGGTGTGAAAGTTATGAGTATTGGATTTCTGGTAAAACCTGGGCAACCACTTATCTGGAGAGGTCCAATGCTTCATTCTGCCATTCGACAATTTTTATCTGATGTAGCCTGGGGAGAGCTGGATTATTTAGTGATTGATCTTCCGCCTGGAACAGGTGATGCACAATTAAGCCTTGCACAATCAATTCCGATTAGTGGTGGATTGATTGTGACGATGCCTCAAGCAGTTTCTATGGAAGATGCAAGTCGTGGATTGTATATGTTTAAACAATTGGATATTCCCATTCTTGGTGTTGTCGAGAATATGAGTTTTCTTGAAATGCCGGATGGGGAAAAAATGGAAATTTTTGGCAATGGTGGTGGCGAAACACTTGCTTTAGAAGCAAATACTACATTTTTTGGAAAAATCCCATTGTCCTCGGATGTGAGAGCTGGTGGAGACAATGGAGTACCCATCGTTATTTCCCATCCAGATTCAAATGCAGCAATTGCATTAAAAAATATTTCTGAGCTTTTAGCTGCGAAATTAAGTGTGGCTGCCTTAGATAGTAATCCGGGTATTCAAATAGAGATTGTGGAGTAATAAATGAATAATCAAACTCAACATTCGGTTGTATCAGTTAGATTTTCAAAAGTCGGAAAACTTTACCATTTTGAAGCTGCAGTCGGAATGGACATAATCGTCGGCGATCAAGTTGTGGTAGAAACTGCCCGTGGATGGCAACTGGGTGAGGTTGCCCAGGTTGTAGGAAACTTAACCAATGTTGGGGATGGATCCTGGAAAAGGATAGATCGTAAAGCCACCTCTGAGGATTTTGCACAAAGGAAATCCAATGAGGAAAAAGAATATGAACTATTGGAATTCATTCGAAATGTGATAAAAGCACAACATTTGGATGGGGTAAAAGCTGTTTCAACAGAATATAGTCTGGATGGAACAAAAATTTCTGTATTATACAGTTATGAAAGTGATAACAAAATTGATTTAAAAAATCTAAAACAAGAAATCACCAAACAAGTTCAGCATTCACAGGTTGAGTTGAGACAGGTTGGGCCCAGAGACGTTGCCAAAATATTTGGTGGGATGGGGGCTTGCGGATTACCATCCAGATGTTGTTCGAAATTCTTAACAGATTTTAGCTCGATTTCGATTCGAATGGCAAAGGAACAAGGTATTTCTCTCACACCTACTGAGATAACAGGAATGTGTGGGCGATTGCGATGCTGTTTAATTTATGAATATGAGATGTATGCTGAAAATCGCAAACAATTACCCAAACGAAACAAACGAGTGATGACTCCTGTTGGTGAAGGAAAAGTCATTGATGTCTTACCGTTAAAAATGGCAGTTATTGTTGAATTACCAGAATTAGGAAGAAAAGAATTTTTTAATTCAGACATTCAATTGATGGATGGATCATCACAACAACCTACTCCTTCAAAGCCTAAATTGATAGATGAACCTATCGAAATAAATGAACAAGGAACAAATCTACCGGTAAATTCACAAAAAACGAATCAAACCGAAAGAGAATCCAAATCTTTTAGAAATCAACAAAGCGGAAAAGGCAAGAGACCAAAATGGCGTAAAAGAAGGCCATCGAATCAGAATAATAATGAAAAATAATGATATTTTTGAATCTGCTGAAAATAATTTTTACTACGCTCAAAAATTAAGAAGAGACTTTCACAAAAATCCTGAGTTAGGGTTCAATGAGTTTCGTACATCAGAGATAATTGCAAAAGAATTACTCAGTTTTGGATTCGATGTTCACAAAGGGGTTGGGAGAACAGGTGTTACAGGTTTTTTGGAAGGTAATAATCCAGGTATTAATTTATTGTTGCGGTTTGATATGGATGCTCTGCCAATTCAGGAAGAAAATACTACCGACTATATTTCCACAAAATCTGGTGTCATGCACGCATGTGGTCACGATGGTCACATGTCAATTGGATTGACAGTCGCAAAAATTATTAGTGAATATAAAAACCAGCTTAATGGGACCATAAAATTTGTATTTCAACCCGCCGAAGAGGGATTAGGAGGAGCACTTGCGGTGATTCAAGATGGCGTGTTGGAAAATCCGCGACCAGATTATTGTTTAGGATTACACATTTGGAACGAAAAACCTATTGGCTGGATCGGGGTGAACGCTGGTCCTATGATGGCTGGTGCTGACACTTTTGAGATCAAAATTGTTGGAAAAGGAGGACATGGTGGCCTTCCAAATAAAACCGTTGACCCAATTATTGCTACAGCTCAAATAATTACATCCATCCAATCGATTATTAGCAGAAATATTTCACCTTTAGAAAATGCAGTCGTTAGCTTTGGAAGTGTTAATGGGGGATCAACATTTAATGTAATTCCGGATGTGGTTCAGTTAACAGGCACTATCCGCACCTTTAATTCGCGAGTAAGAGAGAAAATTATCAAACGGTTAGAGGAAATTTCCCTTTCTGTGGGTAAAGCAATGGGATGCAAGGTAGAATTCCAATTGAATGAAATAACCCCAGTAGTTATTAATGATCTTCAATTAGTCTCCAACTTATCAATGGTTGTTCAACAGCAATTTCCAACTTATGATTATGATTATAAATATCAATCAATGGTTTCCGAAGATTTTTCATTTTTCTTAAACCAGGTTCCGGGTTGTTTTTTCTTTGTCGGATCCGCAAATTCTGAAAAAAATCTCGTTTTTGGACATCACCATCCCAAATTTGATTTCGATGAGAAAGTAATACCAGTTTCAGTCTCCTGTCTGCTGGGCATGATGATACAACTTGGTTTTCTACCTTCTTCAAATTAATTCCATTGATAATATAAATACTTGACTAAATGTACATAGATAGCATTACATAGTTCTCTTGACTGACTTTGGATAAATGCTATACTGGTCTGTGATAATCATCTGATTAATCTGATTATTAGGTTTAAGGGTAGTTATGGTGATGTCTTCTAAATCGACCAATCAATTATCGGAATTTTTAAGATATATTGCCGAAAAATCAGCTTTGGGGGAAGAAAGAATTCCACCACTTGCGGTATTAAGTAAAGAATTACAGGTCAGTATTGCAAGTTTACGGGAACAATTGGAAGTTGCCAGAGTTTTAGGATTTGTTGAAATAAAACCAAAGACGGGTATTCGATGGCTTCCCTATAACTTTACCCCCTCCATGTTATTATCAGTTTATTACTCGATAACAATTTCATCTGAATATTTTGAACAATTCAGAGATTTTAGAAATCATTTAGAAGCTGCATATTTCAAGGAATCTGCAGCAAAATTAACCAGAAATGATATTGAAAAATTAATTCAGATTGTAAAAAATGCGGAGGAGAAATTACTTTCAAATCCTCCGCAATTGCCACATCCAGATCATCGAGAATTTCATGCAACAATTTTCTCAAAAACACAAAACACATTTGCTCAATCGGTGTTTTCTGTATATTGGGATGTATATGAATACCAGGGTTATGCCATTATAAATGATCTGGATTATTTAAAACGAGTATGGAATTACCACCGATTGGTAATGGAGGGAATTCAAACAGGGAATCTTAACCAGTCCTTTGAAGCTTTCCTTGAACATAAAGACCTGATGATAAAAAATATTAAGAACATACCATCACAAAGATTTGAATAAGTTTGACAATATCAAGGAGAAAAAATGTCAAAAATTCAAGAAAAAAAAGATCAAAAAATGAGTAACATAAAAAAGAAAATCATTAATGATTTTTGTATAACATTCGGAACTGTAAATGGATCGGGAAGCGCTACTGCAAATTCAACATTAATGCGGTCATTTTTCCAAATGGGAATTCCAGTATCTGGAAAGAATATATTTCCTTCAAATATTCAAGGTTTACCGACCTGGTATACCTTGCGGTTAAGTAAAAATGGTTATTTAGCGAGAGTTGAAGAAGATGACATTGTGGTTGCAATGAATCCAGCCACGATCAATAAAGAAATGGATTATATCGTTCCAGGTGGTGTACTTTTCCATCCTGATGATTTGAAGATTATCAATAAACGGGAAGATATTACTTACTATCCGATGCCGATTAGAAAAATAATCAAAGAATCAGAGGTTGTTCCCAGTTTGAAAGACTATATCTCCAACATGGTATATGTTGGAGTACTTGCTCAAATGTTAGGAATAGAATTAGAAATAATTAAGTCTGCACTCGAATTTCATTTCAAAAATAAAGAAAAACCTGTAAACCTCAATATGGAAGTGATTGGTAAGTCTGCAGAATGGTCAAAAGAAAACCTAATTAAAGTGGATCCTTATTATGTTGAACCTATGAGTGGAAATGAAGGTTGGATAATGTCGGATGGAAATACTGCTGGTGCTTTAGGATCCATATTTGGTGGAGTTCAATTTACTGCATGGTATCCGATCACTCCTGCATCAAGCCTTGCTGAAACCCTCCATGAGTACATTCCGGAATTAAGAACCGATCCAATTACAGGAAAACAAACTTCTGTGATTGTTCAGGCTGAAGATGAATTAGCTGCAATTGGTATGACGATTGGAGCTGGTTGGGGTGGGTTAAGATCTTTAACCTCTACTTCTGGACCGGGCTTAAGTTTGATGACTGAATTTATTGGATTGGCATATTATGCAGAAGTTCCAGTGGTTATCTGGAATGTTCAAAGGGTTGGTCCCAGTACTGGATTACCGACCAGAACTTCTCAAGGTGATATCACTTTTGTGAATTTTATTGGTCATGGTGACACTGAAATGATCATGCTCTTCCCTGGTTCGGCAAATGAGTGCTTTGAATTTGGCTGGAAATCTTTTGATATTTCCGAAAGATTGCAGACACCAGTTATCGTAATGAGTGATCTCGATCTTGGCATGAATGAATGGATGACACCAAAATTTAACTATCCAGATAAACCCATGGATCGAGGGAAGATTTTATGGGAAGATGATTTACAAAAACTCCTTGATAATTTCAAAGGTGAGTTTGGGCGGTATAAAGATTATGATGGAGATGGTATCCCTTATAGAACTTTGTTTGGTAATAAACATCCAAAGGCTGCATATTTTACGCGGGGAACTGGACATGATGAATATGCAAAATACACTGAAGATCCGGAAATTTGGGAAGAGAGTTTGAAGAGAATCAAACGAAAATTTGATAATGGAAAACAATATCTTCCGAAACCGGTTATTAAATCATATTCAAATGAAAACGGAATCATATGCGTCGGCTCTACCCTGTTTCCTGTAGAAGAAGCAATTGATCTTTTATCACTTAAAAATAAAAAATTTGATTACATGAGAATTAGATCATTTCCATTACATGATGAAGTAGAAGAATTTTTAAAAAGTCATGAAAAAGTGTTTATTGTTGAATTAAATCGAGATGGCCAGTTAGCACAAATTATTACATTGAAATCTCCGGATCAAGCATCAAAAATCAGGAATATCACAAAGTTTGATGGAATGCCCTTATCAGCAAAATGGATTGTAAATGAAATCCTAAAGGAAGAGGAGAAAAAATAATGGTGGAATCAGATCTCAAAACAGGCAATGAAAATTCAGCGGGATTAACACGTGCTGATTACCGTGGTGCTCCCAGTACTTTATGTCAGGGGTGTGGGCATAATTCAATTTCAAGCCAAATTGTGGCAGCATGTTACGAATTAGGAATTGTTCCAGAAAAAATTGTTAAATTTAGTGGTATTGGGTGTTCCAGTAAAAGCCCAACATATTTCTTAGGTCGATCTTTTGGTTTTAACGGCTTACATGGCAGAATGCCATCCATTGCAACTGGTGCTTTATTTGCAAACACACAAGTTAAAGGGTTAGGTGTAAGCGGGGATGGGGACACTGCCTCCATTGGTATGGGGCAATTTAAACATCTAGCCCGTCGAAACATGCCAATGGTATATATTGTCGAAAATAATGGTGTTTATGGTTTGACGAAAGGCCAATTTTCTGCAACTGCAGAAGAGGGATTATTGTTGAAAAGACAGGGTATCAATACATATTTACCAGTTGATATTTGTATGGAAGCACTGGTGACAAATGCATCATTCGTGGGCAGAGGTTTTGCTGGGGACCCAAAACAATTAAAAAATCTCATCAAAGCGGCATTAAGCCATGACGGTTTGGCAATTTTGGATATCATCAGTCCTTGTGTTACTTTCCATAATAAAGAAAATTCTTATCATTCTTATTTATGGGGAAAAGAACACGAAGTTCAATTACATGATATTGAATTCATTCAGGTTAGAGATGAAATTACGATTGAAGATTTCGAACCAGGATCCTCAAAAGAAGTATCACTTCATGATGGAACCGTCATTTTACTAAAGAAATTAGATAAGGAATATGATCCAACAAACCGGTACGAAGCATTAAGGATGCTGGAAGAGGCAGAAAGAGAAAATACATTGATTACAGGACTATTATTCGTTGATCCTAACGCAAAAACATTGTTTGATCGTTATGATTTGCCTGATGAGCCTTTAAACCGTCTAGAATCGAGCAAATTAAGGCCTTCTCTGGAAGCTCTCGACGAGATTAACCGATCTTTATTTATGAAATATTAAAAAATTGGTCTTTTCAGAATTAGAATTACCGAAATTCTAACGGTATTGGTTTAAGTTCTCTCATTAATGATTGGGTGCTCGAAATTTCTAATCCACTCACTCCAGGAGCCAAGATAAAGTCTTGTATTTTTTATGTCTAAGTGATTCATCACAGCGATATTTAGACAGGAAGTGACCCCAGATCCGCAGTACACAATTTTTTCCGAATCTATTTGATTATTTAATAATTGATCATACTTTTGGATTAGCTCATTGATTGGTAATAATTTACCCTGCGAGTCCAGGTTGTTTTGATGAAAAAAGTTGATAGCATTTGGAATGTGTCCGGCTATCGTATCAATTGGCTCTTCGAATCCCAAATATCTCTCTTGGGATCGGGCGTCTATGATTGCATACCCTTCTCTACTAATAATTGTTTCCATCTCGACAGTACTTACCATAAGCGAATCATCTGGTATTCCTGAAAATTTCTCTGGTAAATTTATATAATTGCCTGAAACAACTGGATACCCAGCTTGAATCCAAACATTAAAACCACCATCCAATAAAGATACTTTTGTGTGTCCATAATACTTTAACAACCACCAGAGTCGTGAAGCGTATGATCCTGATGTTGTGTCATACACAATAACATGTTTAGATTGATCAATTCCCCAGTTTGAACATGTATTAATAAAGTTATTTTTTTCTGGCAAAGGATGTCTGCCGGTTTGTTCTGATATTTTTCCTGATAAGTCTTTATCAAGATCTGCATAAATAGCTTTTGGAAGATGGCTTTTTAAATAATCCTGAAATCCCCAAGCTGGATTGGAAAGATCAAAACGACAATCAATGATGACTACATCGGGATAATCAAGAATTTCATACAATTTTTCAATATTGATAAATGTCGAATCAGAGACCTTCACTTTATTTCTTTCCAATAGTTCGTAGTAATAAGAAGTTTGGTGGCCGCATGTCACCAATCGGCAGTCCTGAAACAAAAATAATCTGCTGACCATTTTTTATTGGATTTGTGGCGATTATTGCTTCTTCAACAAATGAAACCATGTCTTCAATTGTAGTGGCATAAGGAACCTGATATGGTTTTACGCCCCAAAACAGAGACAACATCCGAAATGTTTCTATTTCAGGCGTAAATGCTAATATCGGAACCTTTGGACGAACCTTGGACATTAACAAAGCAGTCCTACCAGATTGGGTAAGCACAGCAATATAGGCAACATCGCGGTCCAATGCTAATTCTCCAGCTGCGCGGGTCAGTGCTACGGCATCATCCTGGGTTTGACTTAATGAATGTTTCTCAAGATAGCCCCAATTATCGTAATTCGCTTCAGCCTCTTTGATAATGGAAACCATCATCGAAACAACCTCTAAAGGATATTTACCGATGGCTGTTTCTCCTGACAACATGACTGCATCACTTCCATCCAAAATTGCATTGGCTACATCAGAAGCTTCAGCTCTGGTGGGGCGAGGACTGTGAATCATCGAATCTAACATTTGGGTTGCTGTGATAACAAATTTTGCTTGTTTATAAGCAGAATCAATTATTTTCTTTTGGAAAATTGGTACACAAGCGGGAGATGTTTCAACTGCCAGGTCGCCTCTGGCGACCATGACACCATCAGCCACCGATAAAATTTCTTCCAATCTCTCGATTGCCTGCGGTCTTTCTAATTTTGCAATCACTGGTGGTGGAATACGATTGGGGGCAATTTCTTTAATTGTGTTTTTCACCAGAATTACATCTTCCGGACAGGAAACGAATGAAATTGCAACGGCATCTACCCCATTCTCAAGTCCAAAGATTAAATCTTCTCTGTCTTTTTCTGTAAAACCGGGAATTTTGAGGTCTGTACCCGGTAAATTAACCCCTTTGTTTGATGTTAATGTTCCACCAAGTATAACGGTAGCGAAAACAGTGTCGTTTATAACTTCGATTACTTCAAGTTCCAGATTGCCATCATCCAGTAGAATTCGGTTTTTTGGAAGTACGCTCCTTGCCAGATTGGGTACATCCAATGGGAGTGTAACAATTTCCAATTTATCATCTTCTATATCTTGATGAGGATCGAAAGGAGTTAATGCTATTTTTTGGTCTTTAACCAAAAAAAATCCTTCAGGTGGAAGTTTTCCAACCCGCAGTTTTGGTCCCTGTAAATCTTGAAGAATCGTTATCGGTTTATGTAATTCATCCGATAGTTTTCTGATTAATTCAATATTTTTTAAGTGGTTTTCATGTGTTCCATGGGAAAAGTTTAATCTGACAATGTCAAGACCTGCTTCAATTAATTTTCTTAAGATATTTTCATTGTCACTACTTGGACCTAACGTTGCAATTATTTTAGCTCTTCTGTCCATATTCACCTGATTATTTCTGTTCTTTACCATGATTATATAGCATTTATACAATCATTTTTGCATCCATTTATCCATATAAAAAAGCCGCCTTCAAATTCGGCGGCTTTGAATGGGATTTATTCTTAATTCATTAATAAAGTTTCTTTGATGATAGGAAGCGCCCAATCAATAGTCTCTTTATCAATAATAAGTGGGGGTGCAAATCGAATTACATTGTCATGTGTTTCCTTTGCTAAAATTCCATTCTCTTTAAGAACTTCACAAAATCTTCGAGCCCCACCGGCTTCTGATTTCAATTCCACACCAATTAATAAACCTTTTCCTCTAATTTCCTTTATATGTGTGCTATTTATTTTTCTCAATTTATTTATAAAATAATTACCTAGATCCAATGATCTTTCGATTAAATCCTCATCCTGGATAACTTTCAATGCAGCCCTCGCGACAGCAGCGCCCAGGGGATTGCCACCGAAAGTAGATCCATGTTCGCCCGGTTGGAATAATCCCATGATTTCAGTATCTGCAAGGACAGCAGAGACAGGGTAAAACCCACCCGATAAGGCTTTACCAATAATAATCATATCTGGTCTAACGTTTTCATGGTCGCAAGCAAAAAGCTTTCCCGTTCTGCCAAGACCAGTTTGGATTTCATCAGCAATGAAAAGGATGTTGTTTTGTTTACAAATCCTTTGTACGCTTTGCAGGTAACCAGAAGGTGGAATAATTACACCACCTTCACCCTGAATTGGCTCAAGCATTATTGCTGCTGTGTTCGGTGTGATTGCTGCTTCTAATGATTTAATATCACCATAAATTACAGTCTTAAACCCGGGAGTGAAGGGACCAAATTCTTTTTTGTAATATTCTTCAGTTGAAAATGAAATGATCGTGATTGTTCTACCATGGAAATTTCCACCTGCCACAATTATTTCACTTTCAAAATAGGGGATATTCTTAACTTTATAGCCCCATTTTCTTGCCAATTTGATCGCGGTTTCTACTGCTTCTGCACCACTATTCATCGGTAAAGACATTTCGTAACCTGTCATTTCAGATAATTCCTGATAGAAAAGGGGGAGTTGTTGATTACGAAATGCGCGTGATGTTAATGTAACTTTCTTAGCCTGCTCAACCAAAGCTTCATATATTTTTGGATGCACATGTCCCTGGTTTAATGCAGAATAAGCACTCAGACAATCCAAATACTTAATTCCATCGACATCATAAACCCAAACACCTTCACCGCGTTCGATTACAACATCTAACGGATGGTAATTGTGTGCGCCGTATTTTTCTTCTAATTCTATATAATCTTTTGATTTCATTCTACATACCTTTTAATAAATTTACGATTATTGCTTTTTGAGCGTGAAGTCTATTGTGAGCCTGGGGGAATAGTCTTGAGTGAGATCCATCAGCTACTTCATCAGTTATTTCTTGCCCACGATGTGCGGGGAGACAGTGAAGAACAATCGCGTCTTTATCAGCTTCATTAACAAGGCCTTCATTAACCTGGTAGGGTGGGAAAACAGCTTCCCTTTTCTTTGATTCTTCCTCTTGACCCATCGATGTCCAGGTGTCTGTGTAGATAACATGGGCATTTTTGACTGCTGCATGTGGATCTCTCGTGAAATTTATTTTCGATCCTGTTTCCGCAGCAATTTGCTTTCCCAATTCTACAGCAGATGGCAGCATATCGTATCCTTCCGGACCGCTTTGAGTGAAATTGGCTCCGAGTTTTGAACAAATATGTAGTAAAGAAACTGCAACGTTATTCCCATCTCCGATGAAGGTTACGTTTAACCCTTTCATACTTCCGAAATCTTCAAGAATGGTCAATGCGTCTGCCATTGCCTGGCATGGATGGTTATAATCACTCAATCCATTGATGACAGGGATGTCAGACCATTTTGCTAATTGAACAACATGGTCATGCTCAAATACGCGCGCCATGATGATATCCACATATCCAGAAATGACTCTGGCTACATCAGCAATTGACTCACGTTTTCCAAGTCCGATTTCACTTGGTGATAAATAAAGAGCGTCTCCACCAAGATGGCGCATAGCCATATCAAAACTAACCCGTGTACGTAAACTTGGTTTTTGGAAAATCATACTCATCACTTTGTTCTTCAGAATTGGCTGATTTCCCCCTGCATTCCATTCTTTTTTTAATTCAATGGCCATTTCCAACATACCATGCAATTCAGACGAGGAATAATCAGTAATAGCGATAAAATCTTTCTTCATTTGGTCTCCTTTACAATAAAAAATAATTCAAATGATGATCAAAAAGTATAACATAAGCTAAGATCAGTTAAAATAGATATTCGCAATAATATTGTACATAAAATGTCATTGTCACAAATTTCTAATAAAAAATTCCTGCAGGAAGGTTTTGAATGACTTTAAAAAAATTTAGTTTATTTGTTTTAGCTTATAACATATTTGTGATTTTAGTCGGTGCTTTGGTAAGGGCTACGGGGTCTGGTGCTGGTTGTGGAGCTCATTGGCCATCCTGCCAGGGCGAAATTATTCCTACTTCTCCTCAACTTGAAACCATTATTGAATTTTCACATCGGTTAACGAGTGGATTGACGATTATTTTGGTTATTATTCTTTTTATTTGGGTTTATAAAACACATAGAAAAAAATCCAAAATCAGGACAGCTGCTTTATTTGTTTTGATATTTATTATCGTTGAAGCTTTAATTGGAGCAGGGCTTGTTATGTTCGAACTTGTTGGTGAGAATTCTTCCATGACCCGAGCAATCGTAATTGCATTACATCTGGTAAATACATTTTTATTATTGGCAAGTAATGCATTGCTATATGAATGGTTACGTTTCGGAGAACCTGAGAAAATATTGCTTTCCAAAAATGGAAAACAGATTATTTTTATCGTGGTAATTTTATTCTTAGCACTGGGTGCAAGCGGTGCAATAACTGCGCTTGGTGACACATTATTTCCAGCAGAATCCCTTGTCGGAGGATTAAAACAGGATATGGGGGGAAGTAACTTTTTATTACAATTGCGTGTCTACCATCCACTGATAGCCTTATCAATCGGATTAAGTTTATACATAATTCATTCAAATCTTTTATCAAAATCAAAAAATAAAAGACTCAATACATATTTTAAGTATCTGGCGGGACTATTCATCCTCCAATTATTTTTTGGCCTTATTAATGTAATTTTATTAGCACCTATTTGGATGCAAATAATCCATCTATTATTAGCAGATATTATTTGGATTATCTTAATTTTATGGGTTATTCAGGTGATTTTTTATGGTTTATCTCCTTCTTTGCCTGAAAAATTATTAAATCCATAATCGGATAGACAAGTGGACCAAGAAAATTGCTTAAGTGAAAAATCAGTTTACTTTCGAAGCCGGGGATGATGATGTATTGCTTTTTCATTATCCCTTCAAGGATTTCAAGAGCTACTTTTTGAGCACTCATCACTTTTGCTGAACCAGCAATTTTTTTTGTTATTTCTGGTTTGAACTCACTTTCATATTCTAACTGTGGTGTATCCGTATCGGGTGGAAAAACAATTGAGACCTGTATATTTTTGGGTTTTAATTCGCTTCGTAAAACATCACTAAATCCACGAACAGCATATTTACTGGCTCCATATGCTGAATAGCCATAGACTCCAATCACACCTGCCATTGAAGAAATATTTACTATAAATGAACCAGAATTCATAAGAGGTAGAAATGCCTTAATGCAATGAACCGTTCCAAAAAAATTAATATCCATTAACCAATGAAATCTATCAATTTTCATTGATTCAAATTCAGCCGGATGGGCAACTCCTGCGGAATTAATGAGTCCATCGATTTTTATTTTTTCATTATTTAATTTTTCTGATATTAGTTCAATCTCTGAAAAATCTTGGACATTAGCCAAAAAATAATTTAATTTGTTATTTTTATCCCCAAAATGATTTATAACAGCTAAGATTTTTTCTTCATTTCTTGCAATAATCCATATTTTTGCGCCAGCTTCTATCAAATTCTGGACCAGTGCCAGGCCAATTCCACTTGAACCACCCGTCACTATAATATTCTTATTATTAAAATCAAATTTCATAGGTCACCTCTAATGATTGCATGTAGAACAAGAATCCCCGGAACAAGATGAACAACTTTGATTATTTGTCAATGATCTGCCTTGACTGGATGCATTGAACAGGGAAATCTGCCTACTAGTTTCGTTTGATTGGCATCGTTCACATTGTATTGGGTTATCAGATTGTGATATCTTTCTTAGTGCTTCAAATTTGTAATTGCAAACCATAAAGACATATTCATTGATGGGCATATTTACACCTGATTTTTAGAAAAATTTCTTCCAGCCAAGGAAAATACAGCAATTCCAAAGGCGATGGCAACATTTAATGAATTTTTGATTCCGAACATTGGAATGTGTAAATGGAGATCACATTCATTCAAAACATCGGGATCAATCCCTGTTATTTCATTTCCAATTACCAGTAAAGTAGGTTCTGAGTTGTTGACAATCTCATAATCAAAAATTGAATGTGAATTAGCTGTTATCTCTAATGCCCAAATTCTATGCCCATTTTGTTTTAGGTTCTTAACCAACGTCAGCGCATTCGGATGTGATTCATAATTCATTGTTTTTTCTGAACCAAGTGAAGTTTTGTGAACTTTTATATTGGCAGGGGTTGGGGTGATACCACAAAGGTGTAATTTTTTTATCCCAACTCCATCTGCAGATCGAAAAATTGCTCCGACATTAAAAGTTGAGCGTATATTGTCCAGCACAATCTCAAGATTTGATCCAGGTGTATGATGATTGGTTTCTGAAATTACTTCATGGGTAAGATTAATTTGATGAATAATTTCTGTTTCATATTTACATTTGGGACAATTAACCCCAATACCTGAATTAGCGGGTGCTGGAAATCGGAAATCGCATAGGCGATTCTTACATTGCCTGATTAAATACAAATCTTTTTCCATACTTGGTTTTGGAGGATCTATTGGAAATCCGAAAGGATTATTCGATTTCTAATGATTCGTGTTGATTCGACAGGGATTCCCAACTCACTTAAGACTTCCTCTGGTCGGCCAGTTGCACCTTCTTTAGATTTTAGGAGCATTTTTAAGAAAAGTGGAGTATCTTCGGTAAGATCTATTTCCAAAATCAAAGGACGTAGATCGTAAGATTTTCCTCTACGAATTCGTTTGATAGAAGATTCTGACAATAATTCCGAGATTTTTTTTATTAACAATTTTTCATCAATTGGGTCCAGGAAAAATATGTGATACTCTGATGCTTCGGTTTGTGTTTGTAATGCAGGTTCCTGAAGATTGATCAGATTAATATTATTTATGACGATACCAGAAGGTAATGTTGATGATAAATTCTCCTTCAAGCTGTTTGTATTTATTTCCTGATCCAATAAAAAATCAACAAGTTCATTTTTACTTAGAAACCCCAGAGGTAATGGACTTGCCTGTTGAATTTTTGGTTGTGGATGAAACCCTTGGCTATAAACAATGGGAAGCTTTGCCCTTCTAAATGTTCGTTCCCACATCTTATGGACATCAAGGTTAGAAGTGTAGCGCATCCCATCTTCTTTCGCATAGTTAATTCGATATCGATAGTTCATCCTTGCTCCTTTTCGGTGAAAGGTTTGGACAATTCCAGATGATTCCAGGATCTTCTTTTCTCATTTGGTTAAATGTCTGAGTAATTCCACATGCGTAACATTGTTCTCTGCAATCACCTCGTAAGCGTAATGATAAACTATTTAAATATTCTGTTTTTATATATGATTTTTTAACACCCGGATGAATATGGTCCCAGGGAAATACTTCATCAAGATTTCTTTCTCTATGGATGTAAAAAATTGGGTCGAGATTTGCTTCAGAGAAAGCTTTCATCCAGATATCATTGTTCTTAAAATCTTGCCAGGCATCGAATTTAGCTCCATTCTTCCATGCAATTTCTATGACATCCGCGATTCTACGATCTCCTCTGGATAGCCAGGCTTCCTTCATTGTCTCTTTAGGATCTGTCCAATTAAACTTTAATCCCTGACCTTTGAGTTCTTCCCGGAGAAATCTCTGCTTTTGATAGATTATTTCTTCCTGGTCGCAGGCTACCCATTGAAAAGGAGTATGTGGTTTGGGAACAAAAGTAGATACGCCTGCATGAACTTTTGCCCGTTTTCCGATTGCTTTAATTCCAACGCCGAGTACTTTTTTGCACAAGGCAGCAATTTCTGCTACATCCTCCATTGTTTCAGATGGATGTCCAATCATAAAATAAAGTTTTAATGTGTGCCAACCTCGTTTAAAAATCTCATAAGCTGTTGAGAGTAACTGTTCTTCAGAAATAGGCTTATTAATAATATTACGCATTCTTTCAGATGCTGCTTCCGGAGCAAGTGTAAATCCACCTTGGCGCGAACCTTTAAGTTTCTCCATCAATTCAATAGAAAACGAATCAATTCTTAAGGAAGGTAATGAAATCGTAAGATTCTTCCCAGCAAATTTGTCACTAATTTCTTCAACTAATTCCAAAACATTCGTATAGTCACTAGAAGATAATGATAAAAGGGCTACTTCTTCAAACCCAGTACTATCCAGGGATTTTTCGATTGTATTAATTATTTCATTAACCGTTCTTTCCCGGATTGGGCGGTTAATCATTCCGGCGTGACAGAATCGACAACCTCTCGTGCAACCACGCATTATTTCAACTGCGATGCGATTGTGTACAACGCCAATAGAAGGAACTATAAAACGGGTTGGGGCGTAGGGTAATTTCCCCATGATACGTTTTGTAACCTTCTTGGGAGCTTTTTTATGAGAAGAGTGAAGTTTTTGAAATGTACCATCAGAATTGTATTGTGGTTCATAAAATGCCGGGATATATACACCATCAATGGTTGATAATTTTTCAAGCAAATCCAGTTTCGATAGACCGTTTTTTTTCCAGGCTTGAAAACAATTAATGACATCCATTAATATCTCTTCACCTTCACCAATCAAAAACGCATCGATAAATGGAGCCATTGGTTCTGGGTTATATGTTGCGTGTCCGCCTGCTACAATCAATGGGAACTCTTTGCCACGATCTTTCGAGCGAACGGGAATTTGACTCAGACTCAAAATATTAAGAGTATTTGTGTAGAGTGTTTCGTAGGGAAGGGTTATTCCAATAATATCAAACTCTTTTAGTGGAATTCTTGATTCAAGTGAGTAAAGTGGAATATTATGGTCAATCAACATTTTTTCCATGTCTTGCCAGGGTGAATATGATCGTTCGGCAAGACAGTCTGGTATTTGATTAATCGATTCGTAAAGTATTTGTAATCCAAGATTTGAGAGACCAATATCATATATATCAGGAAAAACCAGGGCTATCCTGGTATCAATTGATTCCCAATTTTTTACGATAGAGTTATATTCACCACCGACATATCTGCCGGGTTTTTCAACCAATGGAAGAATTTTTTCTAATTGATAAAATATCGAATTACCTTTTTCCAAGTTTTCTCCTACAACCAATAAACAATAACGAAGTTTCCCAATTGTACTTGAAAACCAAAACCACTAAAAAATTCCTTTGACCATTCCTCCATCGATTGAAAGCATTGTACCCGTTAAATAAGAAGCTCTGGGTGAAACCAAAAAAGTTGCGATATCTGCGAATTCTGCAGGCTCGGCCATTCTTCCTAATGGACTATCAAGAGATTGTTTCATAATTTCTACATCAATTGAAGAATTATTTAATTTAGCACGATTTTCCATCAGAGTATTTACCCTTTCGGTTTTTGTCCACCCAGGTAAGATCGAGTTAAATCTAATTCCTTCATACCCCAATTCAAGTGCCAATGTTTTTGTTAATCCAATTGTTGCTGCTCTGATTGCGTTGGAAAGAATCAAATTTGGTATCGGTTGTTTTACCGAATATGAGGTTATTGTCAAAACGTTCGCTGTTTTTGATAATCGCAGTAATGGTAGTAAAGACCTGATTAAGCGTACATGACTTAAGAAAGATAATTCGAAAGCATTTTGCCAGGCATTGTCTGTTATTGATTCAAACCCTCCAGGAGGAGGCCCACCTGAATTTGTAATTAATATATCCAATCTCTTAAATTTGTTTTTGATAAATTCCATTAATTTCTGAGGAAACTCGATATCAGTTACATCTCCATAAAATGGATGGATTTCTCCGCCTGTTAATTTGGATAATTTTTCTGCAGCAATATCAAGTTTCTTTTTGTCTCTGCCATTAATAATTACAATCGCTTTTTCGCGCGCTAATTGCATCGCAGTTGCATAGCCTAGACCTCGACTTGATCCAGCAATAAACACAACTTTTTCGTCTAAATTTAAATCCATATGAAATTCTCCTTATAAAATTTCGCGATTCTCGATGGATATGATAATGTTTGGATAAGAGGATTCGATAAAGAAAATAATTGTCTCAACCATGGGATCAAAAAATTTACCGTCATTTGCGACTATCGCTATACCGATTAATGATGATTTCCAGTAATCATGTAAACTGATTTCAGCAATTGACACATTGAATTTACTTGATACTCTGGAAATTAATGATTTGAGTATTCCCCTTTTGTCTTTAATATTTTGTGAAAGCGGTAAATCAACTTTTATTTCAAGATAACATAACGACATAAAAATCTTACCTTAGTTTATTTGGATAAAATGAACAGAGAATTTCACATCGTAGTAAATTGTACTTGCATAATCAAATTGCGTTAGGTAGAATTCAAATCTAATCTGGAATGTGGGAGTTTTAATGGACATCGAAAAACAATATCAGGAAGCTTTGGATTATTTATATACATTCATTGATTATAGTATGACCAGAAATATGAGATATACAGAGGATAAGTTCAATCTGGGCCGAATGCATAATTTTATGAATTTATTTGGTAGTCCACAAAAAACATATCCAATTATTCATGTTGCTGGAACAAAAGGCAAAGGCTCCACTTCCGCATTAATTGCTCAAGCACTTTATGAAGAGGGATATAAAGTAGGATTCTATACATCTCCCCATTTACATGATTTTTGTGAACGCATTCAGGTTAATTTCTCTCCATTGAAACATGAAGAAATGATAGAAATTGTTGACGAAATGCGACCAAAAATTCCTTTGGTTGAAGAAATTACTACATTTGAATTGATGACTGCCATGGCTTTTATCTATTTTAAAAAGAAAAATGTAGATTTTGGAGTCATCGAGGTCGGTCTAGGGGGGAGATTAGACGCCACCAATATTGTCAGTCCATTGATTTCTGTTATCACGTCTTTATCTTTAGATCATATGAACGTTTTAGGAGACACCTTAGCAAAAATAGCTTTTGAAAAAGGTGGAATTATTAAACCAAATACACCTGTTGTTTTAGCACCTCAAAAAGATGAAGCTTCATTTGTTCTTCATAAAATTGCTGAAGAAAGAAACTCACAAATCTTTCAGGTAGGAAAAGATTATTTATATGCACAAGCAGCAAAATCTTTAAGTGGTCAAAATTTTTTTGTGTGGCCAAAAGAGGATCAAATAGCAGTGAATGCATATATTGAAAGTGCAGGTCGAGAAGATTGGGAACCTACAAAATTTCATATTCCATTACTTGGTTTTCATCAAGTACAAAATGCAGCGACTGCTTTCACAACACTTATGGTACTTCGCCAGAATGGACTTAAAATTTCTGATAAGAGTATTCGAAAGGGATTCTCTAATGTGAATTGGCCTGGTAGATTTGAAGTCCTGAGCCGGAGACCATTTATTGTGATTGATTCTGCTCATAATCGAGAATCTGCATTAAGATTAAGAAATGCTGTTGATGATTATTTTCCTGGAATTCCAGTTGTCCTTGTGTTTGGTGCTTCCGAAGATAAAGATATCGATGGAATGTTGGTAGAATTATTGCCACGAGTAAAAATTGTTATTACTACCAAGTCGATCCATCCACGGGCGATTTCTCCTGAGGATCTGGTTGTAAAAGCAAATCAAATGGGCGTTCGGGCAATACCCACCCAATCATTAGAAGAAGCATTTGATGAAGCTTTAAAATTAGCCGGTAAAGAAAATTTAATATTGGTTGCAGGAAGTATTTTTGTTGCAGGTGGAATGAGAGATGTGTGGTTTGAAATGCAAGACAAAAAGTCGACAATGAAAGGGAACCAATGACAAATGATAATTGGTTTTTAGATAATACCGAGGAATTTCCAATTCCATTGAAACATAGATCAGATGAATTGTATCAATTTCCTAATTTTGAACCTGATATAAATGGAGAATTTGAGTGTTCAGCAATCATCGTCAGAGATTTGGTTGTCTTTCCCAGAATGATTACACCAATATTGATAAATATTGGCATAAATTACAATGCAATTCAGAACGCTTTAAAGAATTTTGAAACTTTAGTTGCGCTTTATGTTTTTGACCCAGAGAACTTGGCTGTCGGGCAACCAGAATTTTTACCAATTGCTACTGAAATTTCAGTAGGAAAGATTATGGCTCTTCCTGATGGTGATTATTCAGCATTAATACAGGGAAGAAGAAGAGTTGAAATCATTGAAATAATGCAAGAAGAACCTTTCTTTAAAGTAAAAGCCAGAATTGTTAATGAACCAACCAGCAAAGACCGACACATGAAGGCTTTGATGAGAATCAGTAAAGACCTTTTTGAAAAATGTGTCCAACTGGATAAAAGCATTTCAGATGAAGCACATTTATTTGCAGTAAACATTCAAGATCCATCCTGGTTGACAGATATGATATCTTCTGCCTTATCGATTATTCCAGATGATCGCAGGAAATTGATCGCTGAGATCAATCCGAGAGAAAGGTTGAAATACCTGAATGGAATTTTGGCTCAAGAATTGGATGTTCTTGAATTAGAGGATGAAATTCAAATTAAGATCCAAAATGAGGTCGATAAATCTCAACGGGAATATTATTTGCGTGAGCAATTGAAAGCAATTCAATCTGAATTGGGGGAGGGCGATCCTTTTATCAATGAATTATCAGAGTTGAAAGAGAGAGTAAAAAATAAGTCATTACCTGATGACGCAAAGATAGTTGTGAATAAAGAGATAGACCGGTTAAACCAGATGCCGGCAATGTCACCTGAAACGGGTATTATTCGGTCTTATATTGATTGGATATTAGATTTACCCTGGTTTGAGACCACGGACGATAATTTAGATGTCCAGCACGCTAATAATGTTTTAGAAAAGAATCATTATGGTTTAGGAAAAGTAAAAGACCGATTACTCGAATATATTGCTGTTCAGAAATTAAAACCACAGGATACCAAACAACCCATTTTATGTTTTGTCGGCTCCCCTGGTACTGGAAAGACATCTTTGGGGCGTTCCATTTCTGAAGCATTAGGCAAAAAGTTTGTGAGAGTCTCATTAGGTGGAGTCAGGGATGAAGCTGAGATTCGCGGTCATCGAAGAACTTACATTGGTGCATTACCAGGGCGTATCCTTCAAACGATGAAAAAAGCCGGAACAAATAATCCATTATTTATGCTTGATGAAATTGATAAATTGGGATCAGATTTTAGAGGAGATCCTTCAGCAGCTCTTTTGGAAGTGCTTGATCCGGAGCAAAATAAAGAATATTCAGATCATTATCTTGAACTCGACTATGATTTGTCAAAAGTAATGTTCATCACGACAGCAAACACGGTAATGTCAATTCCTCCAGCATTATTAGATCGAATGGAAGTAATTGAATTTCCCAGTTATATCGAAGATGAAAAGGTAATGATTTCCAAATTATTCTTGATTCCAAGACAAATTCACGAGACTGGTATTGAAAATTTGAATATCCAATTTCCAGAAGGGTCTGTTCGACAGATTATTCGGAATTATACCTATGAAGCAGGTGTAAGAAATCTTGAACGAGAGATTGGAAGAATATGCCGAAAAATTGCCAGGTTGAAAACTGAAAGCAAAAATTTTCCTTCAAAAATCGAATCATCGCATATAGAAAAGTTTCTTGGTCCTCAACAGATATTTGATCTAGAAGCTGAACATGAAGATGAAATTGGTGTGGCTACAGCGATGGCATGGACGGAAAGTGGGGGTGACATCATGCCGGTAGAAGTACTAATTATTGATGGAAAAGGAAATCTTCAAATAACCGGTCAAATCGGGGATGTAATGCAGGAATCTGCACAGGCTGCTATGTCCTATATGAAATCAAAATCGGGTGTTTTTGAGGTAGATCCTGAAATATTTGAAAGTGTGGATGTCCATATCCATATTCCAGAAGGTGGAATTCAGAAAGACGGACCTAGTGCAGGCATAACCATCGCCTGTGCATTGATTTCTGCGTTTACGAATAGAAAGATTCGAAAAGACGTGGCATTAACTGGAGAAATTACCCTCAGAGGCAGAATACTTCCTGTTGGAGGAATTAGAGAAAAAGTATTGGCTGCTCATCGTGCGGGAATTTCGAAAATCATCATTCCTAGTAAAAATGAAAAGGACTTGATAGATTTATCCAAAAAAGTCAAAAAACAACTTGATATTGTACTTGTCAAACACATGGATCAAGTAATTGAGGAAGTGCTTTTACCTGCAGAACCATTAACAGAGACTAAAAAACCTTCGAAGAAAACCAAAGAAAATTAATTAATTTTCAGCAGAAGGCTTTGCAATACTTTGGAGGGCTGTTATTCCATTTTTAACCTGAACGAGTAATACTTCCAATTCTTTTTCCAGGTCAGTTAGCGAGGTAATAATATATTGATCAGCTTCAATCCTATTGATCTCACTTTCTTTTTTTGCTTGTTCAATGATTTGTCCTGCTCTCATTTGAGCATTTTGAACAATTGCATCTTTGTCAACTAATTGACTGGCTTTTTCTCTTGCTAATTGAAGGGTTCTATTTGCTTCTTCTTGTCCTTGCGCAATTAGTCGATCTCTTTGGGCAACTAATTGTTGTGCTTTTTTAATTTCTTCTGGAATTGAAACACGCATTTGATCAATAATACTCAACATTTTATCTTCATCAACGATAACTTTGCGCATCATCGGTAGTGGGCGGCTTTCGTTGAATAATTCTTCCAATCGATCAACAAGATGTAAGATGTCCATGGATCCTCCAGGTTATCGCAAAAATGAGTTTATAAAAAAATTAATCACGTAAATAAGTTGGTTGGACTATATTTTGGTCTTCACCCAAATCTAAAAATCGTTTACCCAATGCCTCTTTTACAATTGTTGGAACCATCCGGGAATAATCACCGCCTAATGAAGCTATTTCCCTTACTGTCGATGATGATAAAAATGTATATTGTTCATTGGTAATTAATGCCGCCATTTCAATATCCGGGGCAAGATGTTTATTGGCTAAAGCCATTCGAAATTCATGTTCAAAATCTGAAATTACACGTAATCCTCGAACAATAACTTTGGCATTAATTTTTTGTGCAAAAGCTACTGTTAATCCACTATATCCTACAACTTTGATGTTTTCAATATGAGATAATGTGGCTTTTGTAAGCAAAAGCCGTTCTTCTGGTGGAAAGAGCAAATTTTTCAATGGTCGGTCATAAACAGCAACAACTACCTCATCAAAAATTTTTGATGCTCTGGTCGCGATATCGATGTGACCATTATGGATGGGATCAAAAGTGCCTGGAAATAAAGCTCTTACCATTTTTAATTTTTTTCTCCAATCATTTTTTGCAAGTATTCATTCATTATTATCTTATAAATATGACTTTCGTCATTAATAAAAGAAGGGTCTTTTTCGATTACTTCCCTTGCTAATGTTCTGGCTTTATCAATTAATTTAACATTCATTATAGTAGAAAAACGAATTTCTTTATAGCCAGATTGTCTGGTACCAATAAAATCACCTGGACCTCGCTGGTTCATGTCAATTTCTGCCAGTCTAAAGCCATCGTTTGTTTCAACCATTGCTTTTAATCGTTCATTTTCTGTAGCATCTTCGTTCTCAGCTACCAGTAGACAGTACGATTGTTGTGATCCTCGACCAACTCTTCCCCGTAATTGGTGCAATTGTGACAAACCAAAACGATTTGCTCCTTCAATCATCATTATTGTCGCATTAGGCACATCAACACCAACTTCAATAACTGTTGTCGTAACTAAAATTTGGAAATAACCATTTCGGAATTCTTTCATTACTTTTTCTTTTTCTTCAGATCGCATTCTTCCATGCAATAATCCAAGTTTTGCATCTGGAAAGATTTCCTTTTTCAGACGAATGAATTCATTAATGGCAGCATTTGATTCTAATAATTCAAGGTCATCAGATTCAACTAATGGATAAACAATGAATGCCTGAAAACCATCATTAATCTGGTTTTTTATTAAATTATAGGCTTGATCTCTGATTGCAGGTTTAACAATAGATGTCATAACATCTTTTCTACCGGGAGGAATTTCATCAATTATTGATAAATCCAAATCACCATAGATAGTCAAAGCTAATGTTCTGGGGATGGGTGTAGCGGTCATTACCAGTAAATGTGAAGAAGCTCCTTTTGATCGAATCCTCTTTCTCTGCATGACCCCAAACCGGTGTTGTTCATCAATCACGACAAATTCAAGGTTTTTAAATTCTATTGGATCTTCAATGAGTGCATGCGTTCCCACAGCAACTTTAATACTGCCATTCTTTAACCTGTCTTTTATTCGATATTTTTCTTTTTCTGGTGTATCACCTGATAGAAAACAGATTTCATCACTCGATATCATCTGATTTGTCATCAAAAAATCTCGAATATTATTGTAGAGTTGTTCTGCTAAAATACCAGTTGGAGCCATAACAGCAGATTGATAACCATTCTTTATTACACCTGCGATAATAATAGCAGCGACAATTGTTTTGCCTGAACCGACATCACCTTGCACCAGACGGCTCATTGGTTGTCCTGAAATCAAGTCTTTGCATATCTCAGAAATACATTTCGTTTGGGCATTTGTCAGTGAGAAAGGCAAACTATGAATTAGATCTTCATGAAACTCAGTAGAAAAATTTATTTTCTTCGCAGAAACTTGTTTCCATTGTTTTTTTTGTCTCAGCATAGATAAGTGCAAGAAAAATGTATCTTGAAAAGAAAAACGTTCTTCTGCTTTTTTCTTTAGCTCAGCGTTTTCTGGTAAGTGAATATTTACCAGGGCAGTTGGCAAATCAAGTAAATCAGCTTTATTCAAGAATTCAACTGAAAAAAAATCTGAAACCTTTGGAGCCCACATCTGAATTTGTTTGGCAATTATTTCCCGCAACCATTTTTGTGAGATATTTTTGGTTAATGCATAATATGGGAATAAACGATTAGGATTCAAGCCGCCTTGACCCAATTCAATCCATTCAGGATTGTTCAGAACGAATCTCCCCATATACATTTCAACTTTTCCTGAAACAATAATCCGAATACCGGGTTTAAGTGATTTTTCCAGGTATGGCTGGTTAAAAAATGTAACCCGTAAGTTTCCAGTATCATCCTCGAGAATCAATTCCGTAATCTTTTGTTTTCCTCCTCGAAGATTTCTAGAATGGATACTTTTGAGCGATGCAGCAATCGAAATCGATTTTCCAAATTCAATCTTATTAATTGTTTTTAAATTACTGAAATCTTCATGTTTTCTTGGAAAATAATATAGCAGGTCTTTTATTGAAAAAATATTTAATTTTGATAATCCTTGCGAACGATATTTCCCTATGCCTGGAATATTGGTAACTGGATGTGATAATGCTTCTTCAATATTAAATCCAGCTTTTTTTTGGATATTATCTTGCCTCTGCTTTGAATTTTCTTGAAAAGCAGCATTATTTGTTTTTATTTCAATGTCGGAAGTCTTAATAGTTTTGTCAATATCTACGGGCTTTAATTTTTCCAAAATTATTTTTATGGAATTATTTCTTTTGCCATAATCCATCAAAGAATATGTAGATAACGTTTCACAAATCAAATTGACAAGATCAAATGATGCACCCTGTATCAAAGCTTCTTGTTTCCATGTTTGACAAATATTTTCTAAACCACCAATAACAGAACGATTGTCATAGTTACGTTCAATTTCTAACACGAGAAACTTTGATAATTTTTCTAGAGAAGGTAACATTTACTTGTAAGACGATTAGCCAGAAAGAGAATATGGACGTTCAAAAATTATTAATCCTAGAGTTTTTGGACCGAAAATCGCTCCTAAATAAGGATTTATTCTGTGTTCACTAAAGGGTGTCTCAGGAAAATTCTCCTGAACAAATAATTTAAGAACTCGATTGTCTATTCCTTGTGTATGGATTCCTTTTAATAAAGATATGTAAATTAAATCATCATATTCTTCAATAAATTCTTGAAAATAATCCTGAGCGTGTCTAAAATTTCTTACTTTACAGATCGCCTGTGGATATCCTTCTTCGAGTGTAAAAATTGGATGAAGATTCAACATTTCGCCAACAACTGCCTGAGATTGTTCAAGAATTCCGATGTTGAATAAATATTTTAAACAAGGAGTACAAAATAATGTGTAAACATGAGGGATAAGTTGGCGAACGTGGCGATCTGTTTCAGTTAATGTGCCCCCGTTTGTAATGAATTCTGCTGCAGCCTGAACAATCATTCCTAATCCGGTAGCGATTGATTGTGAATTGATAACTTGTATACTCGTTTCACCCTGGATTAATTTAACTGCCTCTACAGAATTTTCATAAAGTGTTGTTAGATTAGCAGAATTTGTTATGACTAATAATTCATTAAATTTTCGTAATAAAAAAGAAAATTGTTCTGCGATTTCGACAGGTGTGGGGATAATAATTTTGGCATTATTTCCTTCGGTCGTGGAAATTGGCAAATCATTGGTTCTTACTCCTAATCCTTCTTTAAAAACATTATCATTGATTTGAATGTTCAAAGGAATTAATCGAACCAGATCTTTGCCTAAAAAATTTGGATTTGGAAATTGTGCTGTGCTATCCGTTATGATGGCGATTTTTGACATGTTTACTCAATGGCAATTATGAATTGATAGTGTGGTTGACCACCCTCATGAATTTCAATTTCAAATTGAGGATATTTTTCTCTAATATGATCAACGATAGGATTGACTTCCTGATTTGATATATCAGATCCAAAGAATAATGTTAATCTTTCTCGTTCATCCAAATCAACTCTTTTTAAAATTTCAAAACAAGCTTTTTCAATAGATTTCGATGAAGAAATTAATTCTGAATTAAAAAGAGCAATTGCTTCTCCTTCTTTTACGTTTACTCCGTTAATTTCTACCGAACGAGTAGCGACAGTAATTTCACCAGTATCAACTTCCAGAATTGCTTCCTGCATTTCTTCAAATATTTCATTAATGTCGCCTGATGGATCATACCGTAACATAGCAGATAATCCTTGAGGTATCGATTTACAAGGTAATACTTCAACCTGTTTTACAGTTGCTTCTTTAGCGGACTTGGCTGCAAGAAAAATATTCTTATTGTTAGGAAGAATTATCACTTTATCAGTGGGTAGGTTCTCGAATGAATGTAAGATTTCTTCTGTGCTAGGGTTCATGGTTTGTCCACCCTGAACAATTGCGGTTGCGCCTAGGCTCGCAAAAATTTGAGAGAGTCCAAATCCTGGTGACACTGCTACAATCGCCAACTGACCTGACTCGATTGGGGTCAATGATAATTGTTGTTTTTGATTTGCATCTTTCTGTTCCATTTGGTCGATCAAATTTTCAATGTATACTTTCGTAATCGTGCCGAGTTTCATAGTATAGTCTATTGGAAGATAACGATTTTCGGTTGGAACATGGATATGCATTCGATACATACCATCTCCTTCCCCAACTTGAATCGATGTACCCATTTCTGTAAGCTCAGAATAAAAGACCTCAAGATTTAGGGGATTAGCTGGCCTAAAATCGACTATTACTTCGTAATCTTGTCCAGGTTCAATTTCTTCCATTTCGCCGCCATTCATTAATGCAATTGGTTGAACTAATTTTGCTGTGACTGTTTCAAGTGATTCTCCCCGAAGGAATTTTAGGAAGCCTTCAAGAATGAAATACAGACCTTTTCCGCCTGAATCAACTACACCAGCCTGTTTGAGAATGGGTAGGAGTTCCGGTGTATTTTGAACTGATATATCAGCAGCTTTCACAATATAATCAAGAAATTGTTCCAAATCGACTTTTTTGGAAATTACTTCTGCACTGGCAATAGAAATGTCTTTTGCTACAGTTAGAATAGTCCCTTCAACCGGTCGGACTACACCCTTATACGCAGTTGTTTTTGCCTCAGTAAGTGCTTTTGAAAACTCAGCCATATTAATCGAATCAAGGTTATCTATGGATCGAGAAAACCCCCTCCATAATTGGGATAAAATAACTCCTGAATTACCTCTTGCACCCATCAATGCACCTTGAGCGACAGAATGAGCAACTTTTGATATTTTTTTCTCACCCGAATTCTGAATTTCATTAAAGGCAGCTTGCATAGTTAACAACATATTCGTGCCCGTATCTCCGTCTGGTACAGGAAACACATTCAAAGAATTAACTAATTGTTGATTAGTACGCAACCAATTTAGACCTGCTTCAATTAATAATTTAAATAAATGCCCGTCTACGGATTCAAAAGTTTTTGCTTCTTGCTTCATAATTCTCCTATAATGTTGGTATTGTGAAAAAGAAATTAATCTGTATCACTTATGCGAAGAGCGCGAATGTGAACATTAACTTTTTCGACAGGAATACCAATCGTTTTTTCAACCCGATAGCGGACATTATTACTGACGGATTCAGCTACCATTTTTATCCGGGTACCATATTCAACAATAATAAATAAATCGATTTCAATACAATGACCATCATATCTAACATCCACACCCATTGTGGGATCTTTTACGATAGCTTGCGCAATTCCTTCGGCAAAATTTTTGGCTGCTAATCCAACAACACCATATGATTCTATGGCTGATTGGTGAGCAATTGTTGAGATGGCACGATGAGAAACATATACATTACCCATTGGATTTTTATTCTCTTTCATTGATAATCTCCCCTTACAAAAACACAGATCTTGAAAAAAGATACGGTGTGTGGTAATATATCAGATTGTTGTGTGGAAAACATGACAGACGCGAAAATATTAGCACTCATTGGTGAAAGGATCCTTTATTATGGCAAAATGTGAGAAATGTGGAAAGGCAACAACATTTGGACATAACCGCAGTTTTTCCATGCGTGCTACCAACCGGAAATTTAAACCCAATTTGCAAAAGGTTTCTGTTTTTGAAGGTGGCAGGAAAATCCAGAAAGTACTTTGTACTCGCTGTATTCGTACATTGGTTAAATCTGTAAAATAGTCCGTTTTTTGATTTGCTAAAAAAACGAAAGTCGCGGCTTAAGCCGTGATTTTCGTTTAAGTTATTAATTGTTTCGTAGTGCATCAATTCCAGCCTTAATTCCTTCTGAGAATTTAAAAATTGCTGTTGCAGCAACAATTGCACTTGCTCCTGATTCAGTGACAGATGTAATCGTTTCGTTGTTTACACCTCCATCAACCTGAAGAATAATTTTTGAGTTTGTTTGATCTATCATTTTCCTTATTTTCTTAATTTTTGGCAACATTTCTGGTAAAAATTTTTGACCAGAATAACCTGGATTTACTGTCATGACCAGCACCAAATCAACAAATGGGAGAATATTGGTGATGGCCTCTGCTGGCGTTCCAGGATTTAAAACAATACCTGCTTTGCAGCCCAACTCTTTAATTTCTTGAATGGTACGTAAGACATTTGGATTATTTTCTACATGAATACTAATGATTTCTGCACCGGCATCCGCAAAATTTTTTATGTGGTTTTCAGGATTATTGATCATCAAATGAACATCAAGAGGTAAATTTGTGGCTTTTCTACAAAAAGGTAAAAATAAAGGACCAATTGTAATATTTGGAACAAATTGTCCATCCATCACATCAATATGAAGCCAGTCAACACCTGCTTGTTCAGCCTGTTGCAATTCTTTTTCAAATGATAAAAAATTTAATGATATTATCGAGGCTGAAATTATCATTTATATCCTATCTGCCTGTATTTAAGGAAAACCAAATATATAACCAGAAGGGGATCAAACCCCCTGCAAGCAGAAATGCAAGTAAAGCTAATAGAGCTGTTTTCCAATCAAAAGAACCATTTATTTTTTTTGTTGAATTAATCGGTTCTGACTGTTCTCTTGCAGTTTCATACTGGATGTCAATATCATGATTTAGATTTTGCACATATTGATTGTTTGGTTTAAATGTTTCTCTCAAATTACTGAGCACACGCCCAAATTGATCTGCAGTTCGGTAGCGGCTTGTTTGTTCTTTTGATAACACCTTTAAAATAATCTGATCTAAGGAGGGTGGAATTTCTTGATTAAATTTTCTGGTTGAGATTGGTAAAACTTCTTTATGCATTCTTGTTAATTCAGAAGCATCTTTGGAAAAAAACGGAAGTTTTCCAGTTATCATTTCATACAAAACAATCCCTAACGAATAAACATCAGATGCCGGAGACGGAGATAAGCCCACTGCTTGTTCTGGTGAGAGATATTGTGGTGACCCCCAAACATATGCATTTTTTTCATCTGGGAGGATTGTCGTCAAAGCTCTGGCAATCCCGAAATCCGTTACTTTTAATCTTCCGTCAGGTGTCACCAGCATATTGTGTGGTTTGATGTCACAATGAATTAGTCCGGCTCTATGGGCATATCCAATCCCTTGCGAAGCCTGAATTATTAAATCTAATGCCTTATCAATTGGAATTACCTGTAGTTCTCGGATCATTGCTTTTAAATTTACACCAGGCACATATTCCATGATGATGAATAATCGTTCGCCATCCAACCCAAAATCATGAACAGTTACAATGTTTGGATGAGAGAGATTGGCGACTGCCTTTGCTTCCTGATGAAACCGTTTTCGAAATCCATCATCCTTCGAAAAATCTGGACGTAAAATCTTAACCGCAACAAATCTTTCTAGGGTTAAGTCCTTTGCACGGTAGACAACAGCCATTCCACCAGAACCCAACGTCTGGAGTAATTGATATCTATTTGCAAGAATTGGTATAGCAGGATTAAGATTTTCGCTCATTTTACTTGATGCGATTATATCATAGGCAAAAGATCATTTTAAAAAATCGGTTAAAATGAATTAGAGTATAGTGAAGGAAAAGAATTGAGTTGAGATTACAAAAAGATTCAATTAAACAGGATAAAATTTCCATGAAAAGAAGCTGGTTACCATTAATTATTGGATTCATTTTAACTTTAGTAATTCTAATTACTGTTTTTATATTCTTAATTTTTCTGCCACAAAACCAGATTCAAGATGATACCGTTGCATTAATCACAGTCATACCTGCAGCTAGTTCTACACCAATGATAGGATTGACAATCGTTCCTACTCCGATAGTAGAAAGTACGGTAGAAATTTCCAGTAATTTTAAATTCAAGTTAGGCGATTTTGTTCAAATTGCTGGAACTTCTGGTGATGGATTGCGTTTGAGATCAGGTCCAGGCAGAACCAACAGTGTTAATTTTATTGGATTGGATGCAGAAGTCTTTGAAGTCATTGATGGGCCTGTAGCAGCAGATGATTTTGTTTGGTGGTATTTAGAAGCCCCATATGATAAGAATAGAAATGGTTGGTCGGTTGATGAGTATTTGCAAATTGTTACCGTACCATAGAAAGGGAGTTATGCAGGATCTAAAACCAGTCCCTATAAAAATAAAAGTACACAAATTAGAAAGAAATTTATCTATCGATTGGAATGATGGCCATAAATCCAACATCGAGTTTGGTTTATTACGTGCAGCATGTCCTTGCGCAACGTGCCGTGGTGGACATGAAAATATGAAACCAGAACCTGATAGCAGCATGTTTGAGATACTTCTTCCAGAATCAACTTTGACCAGATTAGAAAAAATTAATATGGTGGGAAGCTATGGGTTAACAATGCACTGGGAAGATGGACACAATTATGGGATTTATACCTGGTTGTATTTACGTGCACTATGCAGTTGTGAAGAATGTATAAAAAACCGAGATTCTAATAAAAAGATTTTTTAGAAGTCTGAAAAATTATTAAACACTGATTTTTTCTTTTTTGACGAACCAATAGAAATTACTATTTTTATTTTATTGAGAATAATCCTATCAGATATCTTGATTACTAAGTCTAATTTAATATTTAAATTAAGTGGTTAATACAATCAAATTTTGTTTGCAATTCCTAACGTTGATGCTTATAATCATCATCATATTAAAAATTTGCTAAATTTTAGGAGGGAAAACTGGAAACTCGACGGATTACTTCCAGTTTTAATTCACAATCTTCAAATGCTGTAAAGCAATTGGAAGCAGGTATTATATTATTTGACCGATACCAAATCCAGGATGTGATTGGAATTGGTGGAATGGGTTCTGTTTATCGAGCACGAGATCTTCATTTTCCTAAAGTCATTAAATTAGTAGCGGTCAAGGAAATGATTAATAACGCACCGGATCCTTTGGTAAGAAAGACAATTATTCAAAACTTCGAACGTGAAGCGAACATTTTGGTTACCCTAAATCATGTTTCAATTCCTCAAATATTTGATTTTTTCTCGATTGATGAAAAGTCTTATCTTGTTTTGGAATATATTCATGGAAAAGATTTGGAAGCTTTGCTTTCTGATAATGATGGACCCATTTTGGAAGATAATGTAATTGCGTGGGCAATCGAGTTGTGCGATGTTTTGGAATATCTCCATTCTTACAAACCAGAACCGATAATTTTTAGAGATATGAAACCAAGCAATGTAATGATCAACCAGCAAGGAAGAGTCATTTTGGTTGATTTTGGAATTGCAAAAAATTTCAAAACTGGTCAAAAAGGAACAATGATCGGAACAGAAGGGTATTCACCACCAGAACAATATCGCGGAGAAGCTACCCCTGTTGCTGATGTTTATGCTCTTGGGGCAACTTTGCATCATTTGTTAACGAATCGGGATCCAAGAATAGAAGCTCCTTTTTCTTTCTCTGAAAGAAAGATTCGCTCAATCAATCCAAAAGTATCAAATGAACTTGAAATTGTAATTAACCTGTCTCTCCAATACAATGCTGAAGATCGATATCAAAATATTACTGATTTTAAAAATGCACTATTATCGGTTGCAAAAAAAACTGGTGCTTTATCCCGTGTTACGATAATAAAGAAGAACGACACTCAAATTATTAAACCTTTGTGGACATTTAGGTGTGAAGATGAAATCAGAGGTTCTGTAACTTATGATAATGGCAAAATCTATAGTGGTTCATATGATAACAATCTATATGTACTAGATGCATCTGACGGATCGTTTGTATGGAAGTTTCCAGCTTTAGGTGGAATTGTTGGAAAGCCAACAATATATGATAACAATGTTTTTTTTGGATCTGAGGATAAAAAGATCTATAGTATATCCACCCGAACTGGAAAAGAATCATGGTCTTTTCAGGCGGATGGTCCAATACGTAGTTCTGTTAAGATCGCTGAAGGGCATATCTTTTTTGGATCTGATGATGGCTATTTATACGCTGTCAATCTGTTATCAAATCGAATGACATGGAGAATTGATTCTGGATCTGCAGTTAGGACTACACCATTTATTACAAAAGATAATGTGTTTTTCGGAAATGAATATGGTGAGTTTTTTTGTATCGATTTTACTGGTCAAATTAAATGGAGATTTAAAACCAAAAAGGCGATAACTTCTTCGCCTATAGTTGATAATGGTTTGGTATTTTTCGCCTCGCTCGATTCAACTTTTTATGCACTTGATGCAAAATCTGGATGGGTTGTTTGGCGTTTCAGGATGGAAAAAGGGTCAATATCATCACCATGTAAATCAGAGAATTCCATTGTGTTTGGATCAGCAGATAATCATATTTATTGTTTGGAAGCAGGCAATGGAAGAGAAATTTGGCGCTATAAGACCGAACACCAAGTAAGTGGTTCTCCTGTCATTCATAATAATTCTATTTATTGTGGATCAGCAGATGGCATGCTGTATAGTCTGGATTTAAAAAATGGACATGAAAGATGGAAATTTAAGACCGATGATGTAATTAGTGGTTCTCCTACTATTGTTAATGAGATTTTATATATTGGGTCGAGTGACCATATGATTTATGCTTTATATGCATAAACCATATTTCTTTTGAGGTGATAAAAGTGGAAATATTTGAGAAATTATTTGGAAGAAAAACAAAAAAAGTAAATGTTAATGTCGAAACTGCACCGTTATCGATGGAACAATTGACAATTGTGACCAAAGAAGATCCTGTTGTTTCACCTCCTCAATTATTGGTTGGAGTAGGGCAGTCGGTTGGAAGACAACGAGACCACAATGAAGATGCTTTATTTTATTTTAGTTCTAATTTTGCCAATAGCATGAAAGATGTAAATTTTGGGATTTTTGTTGTTGCAGATGGAATGGGTGGTCATGAATTTGGGGAAGTAGCAAGTAGTGTCGCTTCAAAAATTGTAGGAGAAAATGTAATAAAAAAGCTATATTTTCCACTATTTAGTGCCGGTTCTTCCGCTGCACCGAGTGAAAGTATTCAGGAAATTATTGAACAAAGCATTAAATTAGCTCAAAATGCTGTGATGCAAAAAGCTCCAGGCGGGGGAACCACCATCACTGTTGGATTGATAATTGGAGACCAAATAACTATTGGTCATGTTGGTGATACTAGATTGTACTTTTTATATCCTGATGGAAGAATCGAAACAAAAACTAACGATCATTCTTTGGTTAGAAGGCTTGTTGATCTTGGTCAAATCACGGAAACTGAAGCCAAAACCCACCCAAATAAGAATGTGTTATATCGTGCATTAGGACAGTCTGAACCATTTCGTCCAGATTTAATGAGTTTGACTATACCCAAACCTGGACACATCTTGATTTGTAGTGATGGATTATGGGGCAGTGTAGGAGATGATGAGTTATTCAGGTTAGCCACAAATTCAGAATCACCTTCAATCGCTTGTTCGAAAATGGTTGAATCTGCAAATAAAGCTGGTGGACCGGATAATATAAGTGTAATTCTAATTAAGATTTTCTAAAAACATGAATTATTATAATCTTTTAAAAATATCTTTCGATGCGACTCAGGAAGAAATACGAAAAGCATATTTTGATTCTGCCAAAAAATTTCATCCAGATAAGACTAAAACTTTACAAAAGAATGATCATTTTATTCAAATTCAAAATGCTTATGAAACGCTTATCAATGAGGAAACCAGGAAAAATTATGATACTTTATTTAAAAATGTTATAAAAAAAGACGAGTCATTGCAGATCAATGCATACTATAGCAGATCTGTAATACCATTATTATCAGAACAACAATTATTTTATTTGCTGCTTGATATTTTTTCTACCAGAGATTTAAAAGACAACGAATTACCTACTTTGAATCTTTGCATTGTTTTGGATCGATCTACTTCAATGCAAGGAGAATTCCTGAATAATCTGAAATTGGAAATATTAAACCTAATAAAATTGTTAAAGGATGATGATATAGTATCCTTAGTCAGTTTTAGTGACTGGGCAGAAACAGTTATTCCCCCTTGTAAAATAAAGGATATTGGAAAAGAATTTTCAAAAATCCTTACAATAAATGCCTCTGGTTCTACTGAAATTTTAAAAGGTTTACAGGAAGGAATAAAAAATCTTAATCAAGTTGAAAATGAACAACAAGCGAAATTATTGTTTTTGATAACTGATGGCCAGACTTATGGAGACGAAGAGCAATGTTTAGCAGTTATTAGAGAAGCAAATGATGAGGGAATAATATTTCAAGCTGTTGGGGTTGGACAAGATTGGAATGATGATTTTCTGGACAATTTATCAAAAATTTCTGGTGGAGAAACTCAATTAGTAACAACATCTCAAGAACTGTATAATTTATTGAAAGAGAAGTTAACCACTTTTGGAGTAATATATTCAAAATCAGTAAAAATATCTTTCAATTTACACCCAAAGGTTAAGAATAATTATATATTTCGTTTGAATCCAGATCTGTCTCGACTGGAAGTTTCTCCAGAAATTAACCTAGGAAGTTTGTACTCAGGAAAACATTTACGAGTGATTTTTGAATTTATTATAGATGAATTGCCATTCAATATGACAGAAATTAGATTATCTCATGGATCAATAAAAGTTGAAACACCTTCTAATAATATTGTGATGAATCGATTGAATTATGATTTTAGTAGGCCTGTTCTAGCTCAAACCGAAAAAGAAAAAATTCCTCCAATTATTGTAAACGCCTTATCAAGTTTATCTTTATATCGTCTACAGGAAAAAGCTAGAGAGGATGTCAATAATGGAAAATTTGACAATGCAACCAGGCGATTACACCATTTAGCCACTCATTTGATTTCCAAAGGAAACAGAGATCTCGCTAAAACTGTTTTAAAGGAAGTAGAAAATCTTCAGGATACAGAAAATTATTCAGAATTAGGAAAGAAAAAAATTAAATATGGAACAAGGTCTTTATTAATGTTACCAGCACCATCCAAGGAGGATAGATGATTGTTTGCCCGAGTTGTCATAATAAAGAATTACCAGGTGCTCTTTTTTGTAGTGAATGTGGTGCCAGATTAATTTCTCTCGATTATTTAACTACTCAATCGATTAAAAAATCAAATTCTGATTATTTAGAAGAAAATGGGATGGAAGTTAACTACGATAAAGAAACCACTGAAGATATTCTAAGTAAACAGTCAATCGTTTCGGATTTAGCGTTATATTTAATCGAAGCAAAACAAACATTACAATTAGGTGGAAGAAATGAATACACATTGGGTAGAGTTGCTGAAGGTCAGCCTATTTTACCCGATGTAGATTTATCCCCTTTTGATGCATATGCTCAAGGAGTATCTCGTTTGCATGCTGCTCTAAAAACCAACAAAAATCGTGTAGCCATTATGGATCTTGGCTCATCGAACGGCACAAGAGTTAATGGACAAAAAATTGTGCCCCACGTGGATTATCCCATTTCCCATAATGATCAGATAGCACTTGGAAAATTAAGAATTCAAATATTAATTAAATAGGATACAAGAATGATCACTGTAATTGTGCATATTAATAATGAAGACCCAGTAATGGGAGAAGTTGACGAAATACCAAAACCTGAGGATCAAAATATTTTAGTTAAAAACCCAAGAAGGAAAGATGGAAAAGATGTTCAATATTTAGAAGCAAATGTTACCCAGGTTATCTGGCCATTTCATCGAATAACATTTATTGAATTGATTCAAGATGTCAAAGAAGATGAGATTATTTCCTTCGTTAGAGAATAATTATGGAAGATTTTTTAAAAAATAAAACAATATTAGTTGTTGATGACGAAGAAAGAATGGCTAGATTCATCAGATTAAATTTGGAACATGATGGATTCCGGGTTGTTGAAGCTTATCGAGGAATGCAAGCTTTGCAACAATATCGAGATTCTTTGCCAGACCTAGTTTTACTAGATGTTATGATGCCTGATATTGATGGATTTGAGGTATTAGGCATGTTGCGTGAAATTAGTAACGTTCCTGTAATAATGTTGACAGCTAAAGGGGAAGAGGATGACCGTGTAAAAGGACTAGAATTGGGGGCTGATGATTATGTAACGAAGCCCTTCAGTCCAAGAGAATTGGTTAGTAGGGTTAGAGCTGTTTTACGACGTGTTGAATCTAGTTCTACGGAATCTCCTGACATTATTACAGTTGACGAACACCTCAAATTAGATTTTTCGAAAAGAGAGATTTGGTTAAATGGTGAAATTGTCAAATTAAGACCGACAGAATACAGATTACTTTACCATTTAGTGAAGAATGCAGGTTGGGTTCTAACATACGATCAGATATTATCTCGGGTTTGGGGATATGAATACAGAGATGAACCACATTACGTCAGATTGTATATCAACTATCTTCGACAGAAAATTGAGCAAGATCCATCAAATCCTATCTATATATTGACTGAGAGAGGTGTTGGTTACCGGTTTGTGGATTATAAAAGATTATAAGAAATTTATTAATATTAATTTTTGATACAGTAATTATGATATACTCTCCAGGAGTATATAAAGAAACAGTTTTAAGGAGATAAAAATGATTTCAGAACCCGTGCACGTAACGGACGCGTCATTTGAAAAAGTTGTTTTACAGGCAGATATACCTGTAATTGTTGATTTCTGGGCACCATGGTGTGGACCATGCAAGATGGTTGCACCAATCTTAGATAAATTGGCAAAAGAATATTCAGGAAAATTATTAATAACAAAAGTCAATACTGACGAAAATCCGGATTGGGCGACAAAATATGGTGTGCAAGGAATTCCAACAATGCTGTTTGTAAGTGGTGGAAAAATTGCTCATCGTCAGGTAGGTGCGTTACCTGAAGGCATGTTAAGAGATGTTGTGGATCAATTTCTGGAAGTAATTACCGAAAATTAAATTAATTGGAATAATATTAAGTCCTCTTATTAAGCATTGAGGACTTTTTAATTTAAATTAACTTGGACTAAGAAAGAAATTTATTATTCCCTGGTAATTATCGCACCTAAATTAGATAATTTCTTCTCAACTTTTTCATATCCTCGATCAATTTGTTTGATATTTCTTAAAATCGAAGTTCCTTTTGCTGATAATGCCGCCAATACCAAAGCCATACCTGCGCGTATATCGGGACTTTCTAGATTTTCACTAAATAATTGGGTTGGTCCTTGAACGATACATCGGTGGGGATCACAAAGAACAATTTGTGCACCCATTCCGACCAATTTGTCTGTAAAGTACATTCTGCTCGGATACATCCAATCGTGAAATAACATTGATCCTTTTGATTGAGAAGCTACGACGATAGCAATACTCATGAGATCGGTTGGAAATGCGGGCCAGGGCATGACACTAATTTCCGGAATTGCATTACCTAAATCTGGCTCAATACACAATGGTTGGTCTTTTGGTAAAAATAAATCTGTCCCTTTTGTTTCCCAAACTATGCCTATCCTTTGAAACACTAAGCGTATCATATCCAGATATTGGTTTCCAGCATTATGGATAGTTATTTCTCCTTTTGTCACTGCAGCAGCACCAACATAGGAAATTACTTCCAAATAATCTGGCCCAATAGTAAATTCACATCCATGTAGTTTGTTAACGCCATTGATATGCAGCGTATTTGAGCCTATATTATCAATTTTCGCTCCCATTTTATTTAGAAAATGACACAATTCCTGGATGTGTGGTTCTGATGCTGCATTTCTTATGATTGATTGTCCTTTTGCTGTTACACAAGCCATAATCGCATTTTCTGTAGCAGTGACACTGGCTTCGTCAAGGAGAATATCAGCACCAATTAAAGATTTTGCAGAGAAATGGAAAGAACGGTCATAATTGACCTCAACCCCTAATTTCTTTAATGCAAGTATATGGGTATCCAAACGCCTTCTGCCTATAACATCTCCACCTGGTGGGGGGAGGATTAGATTTCCAGTACGGGCGACCATAGGTCCGGCTAATAATATCGAAGCACGAATTCTTCTACACAAATCAGGATCTAAATTTTTGAATGAAATATCTTTGGCTTGTATTTTCCATGATTTTTCATTCAACTCTGCGATGGAAACTCCAAGACTTTCCAAAAGATTTTTCATTGCGATAACATCCAAAATAATTGGCATATTATGCAAAATAATTGGCTCATCAGTTAATAAAGTTGCTGCCAATATTGGTAATGCAGCATTTTTGTTACCAGAAGGTGTAAATTCACCTTGTAATGCATGACCACCTTCAATGATAAATTTCTCCATTGTTACCTCCATTATTTGATATCTTTATTATAGCTGGATTGTTTGATAAATTTTGTTTACAGGTAAAATAAGAAAAAAGAAAAAAGTAATATCTCAATAATTCGGGGTTGATAGGTACTTTTGGTTGTGATACACCCATAGGACTGATTATTTAATTTGAATATCTTTAATATGTTTTGTGTAAATGGTTTAATTAGGAATCGAATTAAATAATTGTGGGTTGGAAAAAAGCAGATTAACAAATAAAAAAAGTAGATTATTTTCCAATAAAAAAGACTTTTCATGTAACTAAACTTTATCTTCTTGAAGAAATAAACCAGGTTGAAGGTATTTTAAATTAACAGAATAAAGGCTTGATAAGTGACATGGGTGGTTGTACTAGTAAAGATTCATTATGTCATTCATAAACCAAACAAGTTAATGCAATAATCTTAATTCTGCTGGTGGTTCAAGCGAGGTAGTTTGCTTAATTTTGAAAATAGATCAGATACACTAATGAAGGCAAATAAAATTACAAAAGGGATCGCAGGTAGGTAATAGCGCTGGAAGGGTAAATCAATAAATAGGAAGATCTCAATTATTAAAAACATAAAACCTAACGAGAAGATGATTTTTTGTTTGATTGGCAGAATAAAAAATGAAATTATAAATCCATAAAAAGAAAATAAAAAAAATAAAGTTCCAATTGTTAAATTTCGGAAACACCCTTTTTGAATTGGATTCTTAAAATATTCGGCAATTGGTTGATTCAGTTGTTCCTGATAATTACTAATTTCCTGGGGGGCAGGAGGTAAAATAAAAATTTGTGCGATAAAGGCAATAAATTTTTCTTTAAATTTGATAGTTGGAAATTCTGGTGTCACAGACGTAATTGCTGATAATTGATCTTGAGATAATTCCTGTCTCTCTAAGATCATAAGTTTTGCCACCTTAATTGGCTCTCTCCATGAAATTGGATTAAGAAGATACGAAAATCCTATAATCAAAATAAAAAACATTACAGTCTGTATGGCTATGGTTTTAATTTGTTTATTGTAGTAAAAGATCATTAAGATTAGTGCTATTGGTATCAAAAAAATGAGACTTTGTTTTGCATTTATCGCGAAAGCAATTGGAATTGCTGAAAGAAAAATCCACTTTTTTGGAAGTTTATTCAAAGTATAAAGGCTAAAAATTAAGAAAAAGATCAACAATCCTTCTGCCATTGCTCGTCTGGCGTGTAACAAAAGAAGTGAATTGGTTGAAAATAAAAAAAGAGACGAAAAGACTAAAATTTTATTGTGATTGAATAAATCACGCGTGATCAAATAAAATAAAACCATTGAAAATGGAAAGAAAATTGATAAACTAATTCTTGAAATTAATAATAAATTATGCTCAGGAAGTGCTGCTGAGTTCAGTTCCCAGGATTTACTCCAATTCCAATCTGATTGGAGTCCTTCATTCCCAAATATCATTCGCCAAAATCCGATTGTGTATTTCGTAAGCGGAGCATCGAGAAGGCGATAATTTTGTCTGGTTGGTGAAGCTGGATTACTGTTAAAAAATAAATCTGATGTATTATTGAATAAAAGTTCCAAATCGCCACTCATAAAAATTTGAGTTGCTTCATCTGGGTGAAATGGAACTGATATGATATTTTTAAAATAAAAAAAAGACCAAAAAATGGCTAAACTCATTAATATAAAATATTTAATAATATTCTTTTGTGAATAAAAATATTGAATCATGACCCTTCAGAAAATCATCGATAATAAATTTGTTTCTATTATTATTTTACTCAGTTTCCATTTTCTTTTACGTTTTATTCTCTTAATTATTGATGCTTTTCCCTTTAATGCGGATGAAGCAGTTGTCGGTTTAATGGCAAAGCATATCCTTGATGGTGAGAATTTTCTTTATTTTTTTGGACAATCTTATATGGGAAGCGTGGATGCATACCTGATTGCATTGGGTTTCTCGATATTTGGAGAAAAAATTTGGGTGATTCGACTAATCCAGGTCCTACTATATGGATTAACAATAATTTTTTCTTACTTTTATGTGTATCTGGCCTTTGGAAATAAGAAAATGGCTTTTATCACTTCTATGTTCATAATCTTTCCATCTGTTAATGTTGTTTTATATACAACAGTCTCGCTAGGTGGATATGGTGAAGCATTATTTTTAGGAGTTCTTAGTTTTTACCTGGTTGAACTTTTGAGTAAAGAATTTAAGAATGATAAAAAAATAAATTCGATAATTTTAGGAACCATAGGTTTGCTTCTGGGATTAGGTCTTTATATCAATCCCATAAGTCTTACAATGATATTTCCAGCGTGTATTTATTTGTCACTAATTATTTTTCGATATATAAACCTACAGAAAATCATTAAAAAAATACTTCCGGTTTTCATAATTGGTTTCTTTCTTGGATCATCCTTGTTTTGGTATTCTTTATTTTGTAGCAATGGGTTTTCTGTCATTCAAGAAATAGGTGGTAGTGCAATAGCAGTTGAAGAGACATCTTTCTTATCAAAAAGTACGACTCATTTTATGAGCTTTATTCTTTTTGGACCGACTGTGATAATGGGCCTTCGTCCTCCGTGGGGAGTTGACTTGATCGGAACAACCATTATTCCTTTGGTTGTCTTATTTTGGCTGATAATTTTTTCTTTTATCCTGCTTAAAATCAAAACACGATCTGAAACCTCAGAAAAAATTCTTTCATTATTCGGAATAATGTTTTTTGTTATTTTTGGTTTCATTTTTACATCATTTGGGGTCGATCCGTCTGGGAGGTACTTTTTACCATTATTCTTCCCATTGAGTGTGTTGGCAGGGTATACAATTATTAAATTTAAGAAAAAACTATTTTACATTCTTGCGGCTGTTGTTATTGTTTTTCAATTATATGGAGTAATTATCTCCGGATTAAAGGAACCTTATATTACAACTCAGTTTTACTCAATTGCTCAAGTCAATCATGCAAGAATTTATGAATTAGAAGAATTTTTACGTATCGAAGAAGAGTACTATGGATTTTCGAACTATTGGGTTTCGTATCCATTAGCATTTATAAGCAATGAAACCATTCTGTCATCCCCTCGATTGCCTTATCATAATGACTTAAGATATACAGAAAGGGATAATCGGATTTCTAAATATAATGAAATTATTGAGAATGGTGATTCTTACTTTTATATAACAACAAAGAATTTCGAATTAGATAATTTACTTAGAATCTATTTTCAAAAAAATGATATTGATTATTCTTACAAAGAAATTGATGATTACCATATTTTTTATAAACTTTCAAATAAAATTACACCTGAGGAATTAGGAATTGACAAAGAATTTAACTGAAAGTGAACAACAGGATCAAAAAAGAAAATTTTTCAGATTAATTATCTTTACATTAATTTTATTTATGGCTATCAGATTACCATTGGATTCTGATTTTTGGTGGCATATTCGTGCAGGTCAATTGAGCTTAGAAAATAAAGCGCCAGTTCTGCAAGACCTGACTTCTTTTACAGCGTTTAATTCCCCCTGGATCAACCACAGTTGGCTATCACAAATATTTTATTTTTTCTTATTTTCTGTTTTTGGAAATATTGGTGTGATGCTTGGGGTTGCAATCCTGGCTACACTCAGTCAATTTTTTGTTTATAGACGACTTAAAAACAATGAAATAATAAATGGCTTTACTATTTTACTTTGCGTTTTAACCACAGCAGTTGTATGGTCTCCGAGACCTCAATTATTTTCACTTGTATTATTTTCAATCCTGACTTATTTATTATATGAAAAAGAAATTTTCCAAAATAGGTGGATTTTATTTGCTATTCCTTTCTTATTTTTAATTTGGGGAAATTTACATGCTGGTTTTAGTATTGGAATTTTATTATTAGGATCTTACATCGTTGGGTTATTCCTTGACATTCTGTTTTCAAATAAAAAAATAGGAAAAGAGTTGTACACATTAATTGTTTTCTGGATAATTCTAATTACGATATGCTCACTAATTGTGATGATAAATCCAAATGGATTTGGAATATGGAAAGTTCAGTTTTCCACAATATCTATTCCTTCTTTGCAGAATTTAATACCAGAATGGGCTTCTCCTGATTTTCATGAGTTATATCAACAACCATTTTTATGGCTTTCGACATTATTGGTTTTTTTATTTATGGCAAACAAATCCAAATATTCTTTCACAGTTATTCTTCCATTTGTTTTATTGGGTGCATTAGGTTTCATATCCCGAAGGAATTATGTTTATTTTGCGATATTTTCAATTCCTGTTCTCAGTCTTGAATTACAAAGTTTTTATGATCAGTACATAAAAGAATTGTACATATATAAGTGTTGGTTAAACAATATAAAGAAATTCAATAAAGAACCTAATTCTCAATTTTCAAAAATTATTAATTTAATTTTTATTGGCTGTTTATGGTTTTTGACAATAGGGAAAATTGTATATTTAGGTTCTCCAACAATATACAATTATTACATAACGAAAAGTTTTCCAAAAGCGGCAAGTGGTTTTCTACTTAAAAATGAAAATAACAATCTGCGTTGCTTAAATTCTTACGCATGGGGTGGGTACTTGTCCTGGATGCTACCAGAGATAAAAATTTTTATTGACGGCAGAACGGATCTTTATGGCGAAGTGATAATTCAAGATTGGATTGAGATGGTTAATGGTGGACAAAAATGGAGTGAAAAGTTCGATTATTACAACATCAATTGCGTGATCCTCGAAAATAATCGACCTATCATAGAAAAATTATC